>Ga0114977_10002314_pt1 | contig 12286 bp, 7 predicted proteins | sample S_130805_MF_Meta_FD_87026 | JGI IMG/M metagenome (GOLD analysis project Ga0114977, IMG submission 87026) | Freshwater microbial communities from Lake Simoncouche, Canada to study carbon cycling - S_130805_MF_MetaG | ecosystem: Environmental > Aquatic > Freshwater > Lake | place: Lake...
AGGATCCGTGCCGTCGGCCAGCGACATGCTGGCGCTGGAATCGACGAGCACCGCCACCCGCGACGGCAGCGCGATCTCGTGCTCCGCGATCCGCTCGACGTCGCGGATCGCGGCCGCGACGGCCGCCAGCGCCGCGAGCCGCAGCACGGCAAGCAGCGCCGCCAGCGGGCGGGAGAGATCGACCGCGTCGCGACGCACCATCCACACGACGTACGCCGCCACCGCCACGGCGACGAGCACGACCGCCGGCATCTGCCACCAGTCGTCGAAGCCATCGAGCAGACGACTCGCCAGCCGATGCTTCACGTCGGCCGCGGCGAACAGCACTGAGAGCGGCAGCGGTGTCATGGGCGCGGTGACCAGGCCGGGGAGCGGCGGACGGGATGGTAGCCGGCCGCATAGGCGACCGCCTGCTCGAGGAGCAGGAGCGAGGCGACCGCGAGCAGCAGCGGGAGGGCGAGCGGACGGCCGGCGGCGTCGCCGGCCACGGCTGCGACGTCGGCGGCCCGATCGTAGCGAAACGGCACACCCCGGAGCGCCGTCTCGAGCCCCGCCGCTCCGGCTCGCTCCAGCCGCCCCTCGGCGGGATCGACGTTCACGGCGATCGACCGCTGCCGCGTGGTGCCGTCGAGCCGCCGCCACCGGGCCTCGACGAGGCCGGCATGCGCGGCCGCGGGCAGCGTGGCCTCGAGGGTCGCGCCGGATGTGGCGACCGCCTTCTGCCGCACGATGGCCGCGTCCGGCGGCACGAGAAAGTCGACCTCGGATTCATCGACGCCCGCCTCGAGGTTCACGGTCACGGCCGCCCCGACGGCCACCGACTCGGCCCGCCGCCGCAGCCGCGCGAGATGGCTCTCGAGTTCCAAGAGCACCACGACCCAGCTGGGATTGGCCCGCGCCCAGTTGTTCCACTCGGGCGCCGCCGTCGTGAGCACGGCCACGACGGTCCCGTCGCCACACGCCTTCTCCACCGCCAGCGGCTGCCCCGTGCGGAGCGAGAGCAGCCGTCGCACGCCCTGGGCAGCGGCATCGAAGCCGCGGTCGATCGCCCAGAAGCGGTCGATCCGCACCGCGTCGAGGAGCGGGTTGCGCTGGCCCGCCAGCACCGCCACCACCGGATGATCCTCGACGACGACATCCGGCGGCTGCGTGGCGGCCTTGGCATCCGGCAGCAGGTCGACCGCTCCGGCCAGCGGCACCGGAAACAGCCCGTCGCCTCCACGGTGGAGCGTCGCGTTGACGACGTCGGCGCGGGTCCGCGGCCCGCAGAAGAACACCACGCCCCCCCCGCCGCGAGCATAGGCCTCGACCGCCGCGACCGCCGCCGCGTCGAGCCGCTCCACGTCCAGGATCCAGATCGAAGCGAAGCGGCTCAGGTCGGTCGCGGCCAGCGCCGCCGGCGGAACGATCCGCGGCCGCAGTCCGGTGGCCGCGCCCGCGCCGGGGTCGAGCGCCGTGGCCGCATAGAAGGCGTCGCCCGAGCGGCCGTCCCCGTCCCCCGCTTCAACGCCGCCGTCGACGAGCAGCACGTCCACCCGCTCGGCCACGTCGATCACGGTCCGCCGGACGTCGTCCGCCCGCAGGCTGTCGCCCGGCAGCGCCGCCTCGATCGTGTGGCTGCCGGGCGTCGTGAACCGGACATCAAACCGGCGCCGGGCCGTGCCGCCGGCCGGGATCTCGTCGATCCGCACCCCGGGCCGTCCGCCGCCATCCTCGCGCAGGTCGATGGCCACGTCGCGGACGGCGGCCGCGCCGTCGTTGCGGACTTCCACTTCCACCGGCACCAGCACGCCGGCCGCCGGAACACCGCCGGCCACCTCGAGCCGTTCGAGCGTGAGATTCGCGGCGGGGGTTTCCGCAACGCAGTCCACGAGTCGCAGCGCGGCGCCGTCCGCGGCGATCTGCCGCAGCGTGGCGGCGGGCTCGTCGCCGCCGAGCCAGTCGCGGCTGCGGGCGTCGCCGACGAACCAGACCACCCGCGGCCCGTCGATACCGGCCGCGAGCCGCCGCGCCGCGGCACACGCCTCCCGCGGTCCCGCGGCCGTGTCGCCGGCCATCGTCCGGCCGAGCGCGTCACGCACCGCCGGCAGGCTGCCCGGCGTCATGTCGGTGAACGGCAGCGTGAGTTCCGGAGCGTCTGGCGCCGCGGCGAGCCCGGAGGTGACGGCGACGCCGAGCCGGTGACGCCCCGGGGACGAGGCGAGATCGGCGGCGATCCGCTCCACGACCCGGCGGCCGCGATCGAAGGCGGTCGCCCGCCGCGTGTCGCCGGCCGCGGCATCGGTCTCGAGCGGTTCGTCGTCGCCAGTCGCGTCGCCCATCGACAGGCTGTCGTCGAGGACCACGAGGTGGGTCGTCGCGGTGCCGCCCGCGATCCCGCCGGCCGACCGCCAGCGGGGCTGGGCCAGCGCCGCGACGAGGCCGAGCAGGGCGAGCGTCCGCAGCGCCAAGAGCACCACCTGCCGGAGCAGCACGCGGGTGCGGTAGCGCTGCTGGCTCGCGAGCAGAAACTCCATCGCCGCCCACTTCACCCGCCGCTGCCGCAGGAGGTTGATGAGATGGATCAGGACGGGCGCCGCCGCGAGCGGCAGGCCCCACCAGAAGAGCGGCGCGAACTCGAGAGTGGGCATGCGTGACGGCTCCGCTACACCGCCACGCTCGCCCGCCGCGACAGGAAGCGCACGAGCGCCGCCGCCAGCGGCTCGCCCGTGCGGACCAGCGCGTAGTCGCAGCGGAGCGCCGCCGTCCGGCCGCGGACCTGGGCGAGAAACGCCTCGACCGCCGCCAGGTAGCCATCCCGCAGCGACCGGGGGTTGCAGGTGAGGTCCGCCGGGAGTTCCAGCCCCTCGAACCGCGTCGGCCCGTCGAATCGGAAGTCGAGTTCGTCGTCGTCGAGCACGTGGATCAGGGCGAGGTCGTGGCCCCGCGTCCGCAGGAGCTCCAGCCCCGCAAACAGGCCATCGCGATCGCCCAGCAGGTCCGAGACGACGACCACCATGCCCCGCTTCGGCAGCGCCTCGGCGGCGGCGCGGAGCACGCGGCGAAAGTCGCCGACGCCGGCGTTCCGCGGCGTCTCGAGCACGTCGCAGATGCTCGCCAGGTGCGATCGCTTGGTGCGGGCCGGCACGCTCGCCCGCAGCCGGTCGTCGAACACGCCGCAGCCGACGGCATCGCCGTGCGAGAGCGCCAGCCAGGCGAGGCTCGCGGCCAGCGTGGCGGCGGCGTCGTACTTCGTGGGCCGCGGCGGCACGGCCCCCGCGCCGCCGTCGTAGTCCATGCTCGCCGAGCCATCCACGAGGAGCATGAGCCGGAGGTTCGTCTCCTCCTCGAACTCCTTGACCGTGAACCGGTCCTGCCGCCCCCAGACCTTCCAGTCGACACGCCGCAGGTCGTCGCCGCGGACGTATTCACGGTGCTGGAGAAACTCCACCGACTGCCCCTTGAACGGGCTCTTGTGGAGGCCGGCCAGCGCACCTTCGACCACCGCCCGGGCGCGCAGCTCGAGCCGGTGGATGCGGGCGATCGCGTCAGGACGCAAAAATCGTCTGGAACCGCGGGTCACGCGACAGCTCGTCCTCTCTGGCGGGGGTGGACTCGATGATCCGATCGATGATGGCGTCGGGCGTCACCCCTTCGCTCTCCGCGGCGAAGCCCACCACGATCCGGTGCCGCAGCACCGGCGCGGCGAGCGCGCGGATGTCTTCCTCGGCGACGTGCGGCCGCCCCTGAAGCAGCGCCCGCGCCTTGGCGCCCACGATCAAAAACTGCACCGCCCGCGGCCCGGCGCCCCACACGAGCTGGTCGGAAACGAACTCCGGCACGCCCCGCTCGCCGGCCCGCGTCTGCCGCACGATCGCCAGCGCGTAGCGAACGAGATGATCGCTGACGGGCACTTCGCGGACACTCGCCTGAAGGGCCACGATATCGGCCGCCGAGAGCACCGGGCGGGCGTCCTCCAGCGGCGCACCGGTCGTCCGCCGCGCGATCTCGAACTCCTCGGCGAACGACGGGTAGCGGACGAACACCTTGAACATGAACCGATCCTGCTGCGCCTCGGGCAGCGGATAAGTGCCCTCCTGCTCGATCGGATTCTGCGTTGCCAGCACGAAGAACGGGTCGACGAGCCGGTGCCGCACGCGGCCCACGCTCACCTGCCGCTCCTGCATCGCCTCGAGCAGCGCGGCCTGCGTCTTGGGCGGCGTGCGATTGATCTCGTCGGCCAGCACGACATTGGCGAACAGCGGCCCCTCGAGAAACCGCGGCTGCCGCGTCCCGGTCGCCTTGTCCTCCTCGAGCACGTCGGTGCCGATGATGTCGGCCGGCATCAGATCGGGGGTGAACTGGACGCGGCTGAACGACAGATCGAGGCTCCGGGCGAGCGTGCTCACGAGCAGCGTCTTCGCGAGCCCGGGCACGCCCTCCAGCAGGCAGTGGCCGCGGCTGAACAGGCTGATGAGCAGCTCCTCGATCACCTCCCGTTGGCCCACGATCACCCGCGAGAGCTGCTCGAGAATCCGTTCGTGGGCCTCGTGCAGGCGATCGATGGCAGAAGCGGAAGCGGAGGGCATGGAGAAGGTGGCTCCGGGGAGGTCGCAGGACGTCAGCGCTGGTAGATCGGCAACGAGCCCTTGTCGAGCTGGAGAATCACGAGGTTGGTGGCGGTGGTGTAGACGGTGCCGATGTAGCCCTGCGGCCAGAAGGCGCCGTCGCGGTCGCGCTGGGCTTCGGCGACGAGCCGCTTGCCGATCTGGCCGCGGTACGACTCCCAGGATTCGCCCCCCTGACGATACATCACCTGGGCGTAGTAGAAGTGGGCGTAGTGCCAGTGGCCGAAGCTGTTGTTGCCGATGTTGCCCAGGTTCCGCCGCGCATAGGCGAGCATTCGCGGCACGTGCGTGTCGTCTTCCTCGCCGGCGTTGAACAGGCAGGCGATGGCGGCCGCCGAGATCGCCGGCCGGCCGCCGCCCCCTTTGGAGCTGTATTGCACGCCGCCGTCGGGCAGCGTGCAGGCGTGGATGTAGGCGATCGCCTTGTCGATGATCTCCCGCGGCACCGGGATGCCGGCGTTGCGGCAGCCCCGCAGGCCCTGCACCTGCGTGATCGTCGTCGAGCCCTCGTCGAAGTCGTTGACGTCCTGGGCGCTCACGTAGCCCCAGCCGCCGTCCTTCGTCTGGGCGCGACCGGAGAACACGACCGCCTTGGAGAGCACGCCGACGAGCTCCTCCCGCCGTCGCTCGTCCTCCTCCTCGCCGAGGACCTGCGAGAGGAAGAGCATGGAGAAGCCGTGGCCGTAGGTGTAGCGATCGTCTGACTGCGGATCGCCGATCAGGCCGTTGGCCCGGGAGCGGCTCACGAGGTAATCGACCGCCAGCCGAATCGCCTCGGCATGACGGCCCTGCGACGTCGTCGAGCCCTCCATCAACAGCGCCATGCCGGCCAGCGCCGTCATCGCCGTGGGGTAGCGGCCCTCGTTGGCCGACCAGCTGCCGCGCCGCGACTGCTTGGCCTCGAGCCAGGTGAGCCCATCGGCCACGACGGCCTCGACCGCGTCGTCGGCCCGGGTGGCGGCTCGTCCTTCTCCAGTAGCCGCGGCGGCATGCTGGAATCCGCTGACCACGCCCAGCAGGCCCACCAGGACGGCCCGCCACGCCGGGCCGAGCGGGGCACGGCACGGCGAACGACGGCGAGGCAGCGGCGACATGCGACCATCATACGGCCGCCGCCCGCCGCCCGCCCCGTCAGCGGCCGTCGGCCGCCGGGTCCGCGCGGCCGAGCGGCTCCAGGCCGAGCCCGGCCGCCGGCGGCCGGCCCTCCGCCTGGTAGGGCGGCTGGGGCGGCACGGGTTGCCCGGTGAAGGCGAGCGTCACCGTGGCCGCGGCCGCGCCGCTGCCGCGGATGGAGATGGTGTGCTCCCGCGGAGCCCCGCTCACGTCGCAGCCGACGAAGAGATGTTGCTGCAGCGGCAGCCGCTGCTCATCGAGCACGGCGTGGCCGGTCCGCTTGTCGAGGCAGAGGACGGCGAGTTCGGGCCGGCCGCCGTCGCCCGGCCGCGTCTGCCGGGTCAGCACCAGCACCGGCAGGTCGGCCGGCTGGGCTCCAAGGAGGCAATACTGGCGGACCGTGGCCGGCGCCGGCCAGAGCGGCCGACCGTCGGCGCGGCCCACGGCCCAGATGGCCCCTGAGAGCGGGCCGGTGGCACCGCTCGCCGGCAGCAGGCCCTGCAAGGGGGCGAGCGCCGCATCGTCGAGCGCCGCGACGTCGGCGCTGGCCGCGAACACGAGATACCGATCCCGCCAGGGCATGACGTGCAGCTCGTCGATCCGGGCCGCGGCCCCCTCCAGCCGCGTCCGCCACACTGGGTCGCCGGCGGCGACGTCGATCAGGGTCAGGAGCCCGTCCGGCTCGAGCACGGCCAGCCGGCCGTCACCGACCATCGTGGCCCGTGCCTCGCCCGCGAACTCGCCGAGCGGCCGCGATTCCTGTCGAAGCGGATCGATGCGGTCGAGCCGCACGCGGGCCGCGAGCGGCGTGTCGTCGCCCGGCACGACCGCCACCAGGAAGCGGCCGTGGCTGGCGAGCCGCTGCCGGCGGCCGGGCAGGTCCACCACGTGGAGCAGCCGGCCGTCGCACATCGAGAGCACCGGCGAGGAGAGCCCGTCCACCGTGCAGCCACAGGCCGAGTCATCGTCGGCGATCCACTCGACGATCCCGGGCAACCCCTGCCGCTCCCAGAGCATGCGGCCGGTCGTCGGCTCGAGGAGCGACACGGTCCGACCGGAGGGCACGAGCACGCCGGTGCGCCGCGCGGCCGGTGCGACCGTGCCGCGGGGTCCATCGAGGTCGTCGGGTTCGGTGATCCGGCGGCCGAGCGGAACGCCGCCATGACGGGCCACGCGCCCAGAGGCCACCGCCCGCACCGAGACGAGGTCACGGCCCGGGGCGGACCGACCGGCCGTCTTCCAGAGCAACCGGCTCTCACCGGCCGCCGCGCCGAGGTCGTAGCCGCTCACGCCCGCGGCGGTGCGGACCACGAGCGTGCGGCCGACCACGGACGGCTCGATCGGCGACATCTGGTTGAGCCAGGGCATCGCCGCCGACGGCTCGAGCAGCAGCGGCTCCACGATCCGCTGGCCGAAACCATCCGCCACCAGGAGCCGCCGCTGCTGCATGTCGTACGACACCGTGATGCCCGGCACGACGGGATCGAGCGATCCGACGAGCGGCACGGCCACCACCTGGCTGCCGACCACGCCCGGCTCGGCCTTCATCCGCCGCGGCCGTGACACGACGACGCGTCCGAGCGGCCACTCCTCCGCCGTCGGATCCCCCGCCGGCACCGGGCCGTCGTCCGCAGGACCGGCCCCGGTCACCTGCGTGCGATCGATGACCGCGTCGATCTGCCCGCGGACCGCGGGTTCGGCGCGAGACGCGAGGTCGGCCAGCCGGCCGCGCAGCCAGCGGTCGGGATCGACCTCGAGGCCGGACTGCGACGGATCGGCGATCAGCGGCGGGTGCGGCCCGCTGTCGATCGCCGCCACCAGCCGCCGACAGGCCCGCCAGGCGGTGACGTCGTCGCGCCGCTGCAGGCTGCCGTCGATCACCGACCGGAGCACGTCGGGCGTCGCGGCCGCTGCCTCACCGACGTCGTCCCACGACCGCCACGTGACAACGGCCCGCTGAAAGTCACGCCGCAGTGCGAACGCGAGCGCGTCGGCGACGGTGGCCGGGGGCATCCGGGCGGCGGCGGCACTGGCGCGAATCCGCTCGAGCGCCGCCGTCACGTCGTCCGCCGTGAGGTCGAGCTGGCCCCGCCAGGAGTCGGCCCAGGGGCGTTGGCGGTCGTCGTGCAGCGCCGTCTCGACCTTCGACTCCAGCTCCGCGGTCTGGTGAAACACCTCCAGGAAATCGATCCCCCGCGAGATCACCTCGCCCCGGACGGCGATCAGGTTTCCGGGAACGCTTCCTCCCCGGACCGCATGCTGGGCGAGGATCCGGCCGTCGGCGACGGCGATTTCGACGACGCCGGCGGGATCGACCGGGAGGAACAATCGTGTGCCGGTCAGGAGGCCTCGGCCGCTCGGACGGGCGCCGGGCGGATGGGGCCTCGTCCACCGCTGCCGGCCGGTGTCGAGGGCGACGGCATCGACCGACTCGGCGCCCACGAGGATCAGGCTGCCATCGATGACGCCGGCCATCTGGCGGCCACCGCGAACCGGATGCTGCCACGCCGGAGCCCCATCCCGCAGCCCCAGGCACACGAGGCCCTCAGCGTCATACGGCATGAGAAACACGCGGCCGGCGGCGATCACGGGCCACGGGTCACCGCCGCGGGCGACACTCGGCTCCCGGAGTTCGCCGGTCAGGCCGCGCAGCCGCACGCCGCCGGCGTCCTCGCCGCGGATGGCAGCGCGACGATAACTGTGTGCCCAGAGAAGGGCGCGGGAGGTGAGGTCGAGGGCGACCACCGTGCCACCGCCGATCGGGCAGACGAGCACACCCTCGCCAAGCGCCGGCGTCAGGCCCGCCAGCCGGCGGGCGAAGCCATCGGGGCTCGCGGCCGACTGCCGCTCCTCGAGATCGGCGAGCGGCTGCGACCACTGCACACGGCCGTCCGCCGCGTCGAGCACGTCGAGCCGCACCTGGCCCTGCGCCTCGACGATCACGAACAGATCGCGTCCCACCACCAGCGGCGCTCCCATGAACCAGTCCCGCGACGCTCCATCGCGACCAGCCGCGGCCGGCTCGTCCGCCGACCGCCTCCACACGACCGTCCCCTTGGCGGTCGCGTCGTAGGCGGTGAGCGAGTTGCCCCCGGTCCAGCGGCCGTCGCCCGAGCCGAGGCCGGCACCGAGCGGTGCGTCGGCCGCGGGCGTCAGCGCGTCGGGATGGCTCTCCACCGCGAACACCCGCGTGCCGTCGCTCGACAGCCCGCCGCTGGTCGCGTCGTCGAAGCCGCGGCCGAGCGCCCCATCCACGCCGGCCGGCCGCGTCATGGCAACCGCCGACTGCAGCCAGACCCGCTTCCCGGTCTCGAAGTCGATGCCGAGAATGCCCAACGGCGTCGGCATCACGAGCGAGCCCGCAACGGCGAGCGGCAGGCCCGCCGGGACGGCCAGCCCGCCGTCGGCCACGAGGCTGCGCCGGCGTTTCTCCAAGAGCCGGGCCTCTTCGGGGTGGCGTGTGAGCGGCACCCGATACCGCGGCACGAGCAGCGGCTCGGTGGCCTCGATGATCGCGTTGCGGGCCGCGTCACCCCGTGCCAGGAGCCACTCGTCGGCCGGCTGACGAGCCGCGCGGGGAGCGAACCGGTCGAGCCAGGCCGTCGCCGGCCGGTCGTCCGACGAGGCGGCGTCGTCGCCAGCGATGCGACCGCCCGTGGTCGGCATCCGGCGGGACTCCGCGAGCAACCGTTCGGCTGCCGCGCGGTCTCCCACCCGCGCCGCGGCGGCGGCCCGCATCAGGCTGATCGTGGGCTTCCAGGCGGGATCGCCCTCGGTGGCGAGCCGTCCGAGCCACGCGGCGGCCGTGCAGGGATCGTCGGCCTCGAGCGCTGCCTGCGCGGCGAGCACGGCCGCGCGTCTGCCCGCCGGCGTCGCGAACCAGCGCCGGGCCACCGCGATGATGCCGGCCGTGTCGGCCTGACGGATCGCCTCGGCCAGCGCGCGGTCCGCGCGGCTGCGACAGAGAAGCGCGTAGGCATCGCGGCCGCCGGGTGGTAGCCCGGCCACCAGCCGCATCGCCTCGGAGCGGATGCTCGATCGGGTGCCGTCGCCCGCAGCTGCGGACACGAACGCATCGCGCTCATCGGCCAGAAGCTCGTCGAGGAGCGCCGCCGCATCGGTCCAGTCGCCGGCGGCGATCAGCCGCGTGGCCCGATCGAGTGTTCGATCCTTGCCGCGGTCGGACGGCAGGAAGACGCCCGCGTCCTCCGCAGCAGGCGGCTCCTCGTCATGGGTCGCTTCCGGCTGCGCATCTTGGCCGAGGCCGCGCGGCGGCGCGATGATCGCCACCGCGGCTCCCAGCAAGACACCCATCACGGTCATCGCGAGAGGCCGGAATCGCCCGCCACGCGTGTCAGGGAGGTATCGCCCGAGTTCGCAGGCCACCACGGTCATGGCGTCGCCCAGAGGTCCCTCGATCACCCGCACAACCGCATCGTACCAGCCGATTCCCAGGCCGCGGCCGAGCCCCGGCGCCGGCAAAAAACGGCCTATTCTGCGGGTTTTTTCCGGCCCGCGGCCGACGACGGGCATGCCGGACCGTGAAAAACCCCTGTTTTCAGCCTGCCAGACCCTTTTTTTGGTTTGCATTTTCAGACCCGCGAAGTCTAATCGGGGCCGCGTTCGGCGATGACAGCCGAGTTTTTGGTCAATCTCTCTGACGGCGGTGGGGCACCTGCCGCACCCAACTCTGACACAACTGGAGGAACTGGCGATGGCGAAGAAGTCGGGAAGCAAGCCGATGACGAAGACCGAGATCATGCGGAGCATCTCGGAGACGACGAACCTTCCGAAGAAGGACGTGGTCGCCGTGCTCGAGGCGCTCACCACCGAAATCCAGAAGTCCCTCAAGGGCTCGGGCATCGGCGTGTTCTCGATCCCCGGCCTCGTGAAGATCGAGCGTCGGAAAGTTCCTGCCCGTCCCGCGCAGAAGGGCGTGAAGAACCCCTTCACGGGCGAGCTGCAGGATCGGCCCGCGAAGCCGGCCAGCGTGAAGGTTCGGGTTCGCGCCCTGAAGAACCTGAAGGCGATGGTTTCCGGCTGATCCCAGCCGGGAGGCGATGGTCTCCGGCTGATCCGGCCGGCAGGTCCTCTCCCCACCCTGTCCATCCTGGCGGGCGGCATCAACGATGCCGCCCGCCTTTTTTCTGCGCCTCGTGTCACCGGATGCCGGCGCGGTCGCCGGGGAGGGCGCCGTGGCAAACAGGGCAAGCCCGCTACCGGTTGGCGCGACACCACCGACTGGGGAAACCGCGCGGGATTTGCCGATAGAGCCGTTGGGTCCGGTGCGTTTTCGCCCGTGTGCCCGCGCTCCTTTCCCGCTCCGCGAGGCCGCACCATGCACCATTCCTCGGGCTCCAGCCGCCCCTGCCCTCTCCTCGAGCGCGACACCCCATCCGAGCGGCTCTCCGCCGCACCGGCCCCGTGGGATCTCCGCCGCTGCACCGAGACGGGCTTCGTCTACCTTGCCAACCCTCCGGCCCAGGATCGGTTTCGTGAGGAGTTCGCCTGGGAGGTGACCCACGAGCGGGAGTCGCGCCGCCGGCGTCGCTGCGAACCCCTGCTCTACGCCCTGAGCGGCGCGTTCAAGACCTTCCGCCAGCGGTTCCTGCGGCGAGACAAGATGGCGGCGCTGGTCGGACGGGTGGTTCGCGACGTGTCCGCGGGCGACGTCCCCGGAACGATCCGACTCGTGGATGTGGGCTGCGCCCAGGGCGGCCTCGCAATCCGCATCGCCGACCGCCTGCCACAGGACTTGGCCGGCCGACTCGAGCCGATTGGCATCGAGATCTCGAACTACCTCTCCAAGCTCGCCCACCTCGCGCTCCGCGGCCGTGGCGGTCGCTGCATCCATGGCACCGGCATCGACGGCCTCGGCGACGTGGAGCGGGGAAGCGTTCACGTGGTCGTGCTCTCATGCATCCTGGAGCACGAGATCGCGCCGCTGCCGCTGCTCCGCCGCTGCCGGGAAAGGCTCGCCCTCGACGGTCGCATCGTCGTCAAGGTGCCCAACTATGCCTGTGCCGGCCGCCGGTTCCGCGGCGCCCGCTGGTGCGGGTATCGCTGGCCCGATCACGTCAACTACTTCACGCCTCAGACCCTCACCGCCATGGCGCGGGCCGCGGGACTGCGAGTGGTGCGGATGAACGCCTTCGACCGCTGGCCCCTCAGCGACTCGCTCTACGCGGTACTCGGCCGCGATCCGGCCGCACCTCAGGGACTCGTTGAACCGCCCGTGGTCGCCAGGATCCGGAAGGCGGCCTGATTCACAGGTTCTGCGAAACACTTCCCAATTCCTGGGAAACCCGTTTCGCAGGTTCTGCGAAGGAGCACACGTGGCCCCCGGGGCTGCGGCCTTTGCCCCGTCCCGCACAACCTCGGTTTTCCGCGGCCTTTCTCGACAGGGGCGATTCCCGTCGCAGAAACGCTGCCTCAGACCCGCCTGCGGCATGGCTTTTGCTCTCCCCTCTGGAGTCGCGAGGGACGCCAGTGATGGCGATCCGACACCCCTCGCCTCGATCATTTTCACGACGCCACGACGAAAGGGACGATTCGACATGACGGCC
>Ga0114977_10002317_pt1 | contig 12278 bp, 11 predicted proteins | sample S_130805_MF_Meta_FD_87026 | JGI IMG/M metagenome (GOLD analysis project Ga0114977, IMG submission 87026) | Freshwater microbial communities from Lake Simoncouche, Canada to study carbon cycling - S_130805_MF_MetaG | ecosystem: Environmental > Aquatic > Freshwater > Lake | place: Lake...
ATATTTTATAAATTTTTATTATTTTTTTTTTTTTTATTTTCCTTTATTTGTTTTTTTTTTTTCAATTGCTGGTTTTTTTTTATTTAATAAACTATTTTTACTAATCTTTTTTGCTTTTAATATTTATCATGTAACTCGCCAAAGTTTTGGAATTATAAAATTATATGAAAATAACAATCAAGAAACAAATTACCAAAAACTGATGCTTTATTTTTTTAATATTATTTTTTTTTTTATTGGATATTTTAGATTTTATTATCCATTAATTAAAAATGAAAATTTATTATTTTTAAATTCATTTTTTATCTTTTTATTTTTTTTTGTTATATTCTTTAATATTATAAAATTTAGAAATTCAAAAAACTTACTTTGCTTTATAACCGGAATTATCATATTTTATCCTATCTGTTTCGTCGAAAACCCAGTTCATGCTATATTAATGGGCGTTACCATGCATTATTCTCAATATCTAATAATGACTTACAAAGTAGTTAAAAAAAGAGAATCTTTAAAGTTTTTTAATTTTAATATTAAATTTATCTTTTTCATAATTTTTTACGGTATAGTTATGACTTTCTTATCATTACTTGGAAAATTTTCAGATTTTCAGCTTAAATCATTATTAGCGATACCTATTACTTTTCAAATGCTTCACTTTTATTTAGATTCAAGATTGTGGAAATTTAGTTTTCAGCATAATCGAGAATATGTATTAAAATATTTGAAGGAGAACTGGTAAATTTGTGTCTACAATTCTAGGACTTTCTTGTTTTTATCATGATAGTGCAGCTGCAATAATAAAAGATGGCAAGATAATAGCCGCTACACAAGAGGAACGTTTTACAAGAGTTAAGCACGACTTATCTTTTCCAGAGAACTCGGTTAAGTATTGCTTAAAAACAGTTAATAAAGATTTACATGAAATTGATCATGTAATTTTTTATGAAAAACCACTTTTAAAATTTGAGAGATTATTAGAAACGTATCTTCATTTTGCTCCCAATGGCTTTAAGTCTTTTGTAACCTCAATGCCTATGTGGATAAAAGAAAAAATTTATCAAAAACAAATTATTTTTAATGAATTGATAAATATTGATTATAAATTTAACCAAATAAATAAAATAAATTTTTGTGAACATCACATTAGTCATGCCGCAAGCGCTTTCTATCCTAGTCCATTTCAGGAGTCTTCAATCATTACATTGGACGGAGTTGGAGAATGGACAACAACTTCTATAAGCCAAGGTTTAGAAAATAAAATTAAATTAGAAAAAGAAATAAATTTTCCAAGTTCAGTTGGGTTGCTATTTTCTGCTTTCACTTATTTTCTTGGCTTTAAGGTTAATAGTGGAGAGTATAAAGTTATGGGGCTAGCTCCATACGGTGATCCAAAATATGTTAATTTAATATTAGATAAATTATTAGATTTAAAGGAAGACGGTTCGTTTATGCTGAACATGGACTATTTTGATTATGCAATTAACTTACAGATGACTAATAAAAAATTTTCAGAACTGTTTAATGTACCGAATAGAAAACAGGACGAACCTCTTAAACAAATACATATGGATATTGCCGCATCTATCCAAAAAGTTTTAGAATTAGTAGTTTTAAATATTGCAAAATACGTCTCTAAAATACTACCTTCAAAAAACTTATGCTTAGCAGGAGGAGTGGCTTTAAATTGCGTATCTAATAGTAAAATATTAAAGGAAAATATTTTTGAAAAAATATGGATACAGCCAGCAGCGGGTGATGCTGGTGGAGCTATAGGCTCCGCTTTGGCTTTTTATTATGATGAATTAAAGAATCAGAGAGTTTTTCTACCTAAAAATGACTCAGACTTTATGAATGGCTCATATTTAGGTCCAGAATTTTCAAATTCTGAAGTTAAAGAACAGTTAACAAGAGTTGGGGCTATTTATGAAGAAAAAAATTATGATGAGATATATTCAGAGGTTGCGAAACAAATATTAAATCAAAAAGCTATTGGATGGTTTCAAGGAAGAATGGAGTTTGGACCGAGATCTCTTGGTAACAGATCTATTTTAGCGGATCCTCGATCTTTTGAAATGCAAAAAAATCTAAACTTAAAAATAAAATATAGAGAAAGTTTTAGGCCATTTGCCCCATCTGTATTAAAAGAAAAAACTAAAGAGTGGTTTGATATTGAGATAGAGAGTCCGTATATGCTATTTGTAGCTGACATTCAAAAAGATAAAAAAATTAATGTTAAAAATTTAGAGAATTATAAAGGTCTAGATAAACTAAAATTAACAAGATCTACAATACCATCAGTAACCCATGTTGATTATTCTGCAAGAATTCAAACGGTAGATAAAAAAGTCAATGAGAGGTTTTATAATCTTATTAACGAATTTTATAAATTGTCGGAATGCCCGATGCTTATAAACACGTCTTTTAATGTTAGAGGTGAACCAATAGTATGTACTCCTATAGATGCCTTTCATTGCTTTATGGGAACAGAATTAGATATTTTAGTATGCGAAAATTTTATTATGTATAAAGAAAAACAAGATCAAGGTCTTAACCTTAGCTACAAAAATAAATTTCAATTAGATTAATTTAATTTTGTATTTAAAATTTTTCCGATAAGTTGTTGACCTTTTATATTGAAATGACCATAGTCATTTGGTCCGTGTATTAAAGTTTTTTTTGCCTCTTTTTGCAAATCATCGGTTAGGTCAATAAATTTTATATCTAAATTTTTGCATATTTTTTTTAAGTTTTTTACGATATCTTTGTGATACTTTATCATATTTTCATTTGTAATTTCAATTTTCGACCCATCTCTATAAGAAATAGCCTCTATGGGTCCTTTCATTTTATATATAGTAGCCACAGATGGAACGAATACAAAGTGTAATTGATTAGTTCTTTTTTTTAATTCATTCAGGTTTTGTTGTAAAATATAATAAGTTTCATCTAACTCTTTATTAAAAACCTCAGGTACAGATATACGACCTTTATCTGCAATATTAATTTCTTTATTTTGAAAAAGAATTATGTTGTTTATAGATGTCGTAGTTTTTAAGTCTCGATTGTAAAAAGTTAAGTAAGTAAAGTAAAATATAGGCATAATTTGTTTAATATATTCTTTGTTAGTAAATGCATATCGTCTAATATTTAAGAATTTGTCGTTATAATCATCTGCAAAGTCATTTTCTTCACTAAACAAATATACAATTTTTTTTGGATCTTCATTAATTCTTCCAAAAAGCCAGTTATCCCTCGACATTTTAAATAATTTTAAAATACTAATTGACGCTCCGCCCGGCCAAGCAAATGTAATGTAATTGTTATTAGGATTAAAATTTTTGAGCACATGAGCAATGCTGTAGTTTTCTATTTTTATATCAAAATATCCATCACCAATCCCTAATGCATGAGAATCTCCCATAATAGCGATATAGTTTTTAAATTTTCTGTCATTAGTTTTCGGATAGTATACTTGATAAGATATGGGCATCTTAGATAAGAAATTTCTTTTAATATATTCTTGTTTGATAAGTTTATTATTAAATAAAAATAATATTAAATTAATTAAAATTAAAATTAAAAAAGTGTTTAATAAAATTATAATTAAAAAGCTAAATTTTTTATTTTTCATATGCATTTAATTATTAAAGATTATATAAAGTTGATTACAATTGCAAAAAAAAATATAAAGACTTGATAATTAGCGTACAAATAAATCAATAGTGAAGCAAATTAATAAGTTTTAAGCATTATAATTATTAAAGTTATTGAGGCTATGTTAACTAAGAATATTTTAGTAATTTGCAACTTGAAAAAGAATTTGGTAAATTTTTTTACAAAGTAATAATTTCTAAAATCTTTTGCATAATTTCCGCTAATTTTAAGAGTTAGTTTATTTTTAAGTATAAAATAACTAATAATTATTTCTAATAAAATTATTACAGTAAATCCAAAAATGATTAGATCGTAATTTTTATAATTAAAAAAAATAATAAAAAAAATTATATATAAAGTTGAAGAAGAAAATTTTATAAGCATACTTTTTTCTCTTCTTAAAAATTTTTGATAAATCATGAAGAAACTATTGAGAATTATAAGTGGTATTAAGAATAGTAAGAATAAAAATAGAAAATTTTTTATGAATACAAAAATTAAAAAATAAATTATAGATATAAAAATAATAGAAATTATTGAACATAAAAAAAATAGATTAAATAGCCAATTAAATATCTCCTTTTTATTTGAACTATTTTTGATTGCAGGAAAGAATAAATTGTTAACAAAGTAATTATTTACCATAAGGCTCTTAGAAATTTCTATGATTAATAAAACTAATAAAAAATTAGCAGTTAATACTAAAGTCATAAAGCTTTTACCTTAACGTATGGTGTACTTTTCATATGCTTGTCTAAAAAATCATAATTGTAATCATTTCTCATTAATAGAGTCATGATGCTTATGTTGCTTTGAGAAAGTAAGCTGTAGTTACAATTCGACATAATAATACTATCCAAGATAGCCTCTGTTGCCAATTTATTTTTATGTGTTTCGCATTCCCATATGCCGGCGAAATGAACACCATCAGCCTGACTATAAATTGTTGAGTTTAATTTTATTATTTTTTTTTTGAATTCTTGTTTCATTTTTTTTAAATATTGCTCATCATCAGTTGCTAGAAATATTTTCTCAATATTAAATTTGTTAATATTTTTAATGATTGATGGCTTGATAGTAGATAAAAAATCAAAATTATTTCTTTGATTTTCAAAATGTGCTCCCACTCTAAATCTATCGGTGCCTCTTAGGTGCACTGATATTGTTCTTTTTTTAAGGTATCTAGATTTAAATATTAAAAATTTTTTTTTTAAAAAATCATTAAATATAATGTACTTTTTAAATTTGGCTCGCAATGGTTCAATTATTTTTGGATCCATTAGTATTTGATAATTATTCCCTACATAATTTAATGCAGAATTTTTTTTTATTTGAGCATATTCTATTATAAAATTTTTTTTTTTTATTTTCTTCTCTATAACGTCTGTATATTCAGCAAACGGTTGGGCAAAAAATTTATCCCACAAATTAAATTGGTTTGAATAAAGAAAGTTGTTAAATTTAAAATAAATTAACTCATTTTTTTTTCTGTTATTTAAAGCTTCTAGTGCCAGCAGAATATTTCCACCAATGCCAAGAATTTCAGTATTTAATTTTATAATTTTTAATTGCATTGAGATTAATATAAATAATTATATTTTTTCTTAATCCTTTTTGTAAAAGCAGTTAGGCAATTTGCTTTTAAAAATTTCATTATTTTTTGAGTCGAGAGGGTGAGGAAATTCCAAATTTTCCTTTTTTTCAGTTATTCTGTCATTTCTTAAAAATGTTATTTCTATTAGATCGTATAGTTCTAATTTTTCTGAATAATTGATAGAAGGTAGGACGTTATTTGGATTTATGTGTACTATAGTGTGGTTTTTAAGCAGTTTATCAAAAATTAATTCTATTAAAATGTAACCAAAAGAATTCATAATATTTGAAAAACCATGAAATTCTAAAATGATAATTCTCATTTTCTCTAAATCTTCTGATTTAATTAAAGGTAGTATTTTATATTCATCACCCTCTATATCGATTTTAAGAATATAATCTGAGGAAGGTTTTTTTATTTTGGAAAAATATTCATCAAACTTAATGTAAATTTCACTATTCTCTGTTCCTATAAATTTTTTCAAAAAATGAAATTTTTTATTTGAGATGGGAAGTTTGTCCACTGAATAATCAGCCATATAACAATCAATATCTTTTTTTGCCAAATCATATTCAAAACCTATCATAGTGCCCACTCCTGCAGTTATGCAGGCATCGATTCCAATTAAATCATCTGGTATCATGTAACCGCCGTCCCCAGACTCACCTAATCTTATTAGTTTATGATTAGTTTTATAGGGACGTAACTTATATAAAAAATCTAACAATGTTTTTTCCTCAATAAGTTTTGATAGTTTAAGATTAAATTTGTATAAGAATTTCTGTAAAATTATGCGTAATAAATTAGCAATATAGTGCCTAATTACTTTAGTATTTGAAGTTAAAATAAATTCAAAATAATTAACTAATTTTTTCATATATTAAATTACTATTATACTAAGTATTAATTTTAAATTATAAAATGTAATATAAAATATTATAATAACAGTTTAATTACATTAGGTAGCTTAATTAATGCATTATAAAAGTTTTTTTAATGAAATATCCTCTAAAATTACAAATTAAATAATTTGAATAATTAAACTAATTGATAAAAAAAATTAAATCCAAAAAATGAAAAAAAAAAAATTAATTTCTGATTTCAAAAATTGGCCCTTGCAAGAGAATGTTTTGAGAAATACAGAAAAAATCAAACTAACAAAGTATATTTTAAAAAATAATAGGTTTACGCAGTTTGAAAAAGTAAGAAATTTTGAAAATCTCTACGCAAATTGGCAAAAATGTAAATATTCTATTTTTGTAAATTCAGGAAGTTCTGCAAATTTATTAATTATTCAGGTCGCAAAAGAATTATATAATTGGAATAATCAAGATGAGATAATTGTTCCAGCTTTAACTTGGCCAACAACTGTAACACCCGTTATTCAATCGAATTTAAAACCAGTTTTTGTTGATTGTAATTTAGAAGATTTTTCATATGACTATAATGAATTAAAAAAAAAAATTACTGATAAAACTAAAGCAATTTTTGTTGCACATATCATTGGCTTCCCATCAAATATTAATAATATTAAGAAAATTATTGGAAATAAAAATATTAAAATTTTTGAAGATGCGTGCGAGTCACAAGGAGCAAAATTCCAAAAAAAAAAAGTAGGTAATTTTGGAGTTGCAAGTAGCTTTAGTTTTTATTGGGGACATCATTTGACGACAATAGAAGGCGGAATGATTTGCACAAATAGTGAAAAATTTTATAATTTATGTTTATTGAAAAGATCTCATGGGTTAGCAAGAGAACTGCCTTTAAAATTTCATAGAAATATTGCAAAAAAAAACAAAGATATTAATTTTAAATTTTTATTTTTAAGTTCTGGATTTAATTTAAGGAGCACAGAAATAAATGCTTATTTGGGGCTTATTCAACTCCCTAAATTAAATATGTGGATTAAAATTAGAAATAAAAATTATAAGTCATTTTATAAAGTATGTAAAAAATATAGAAAACATTTAATTATAACGAATAATTCAGGTATTTCATCTTTCGTTTTGCCGTTTATATTTAAGAAAAAAGAATTAAAAAAAAAATTTTCTAAAATTTTAAGTGAAAATAATATTGAGAATAGACCTTTTATTGCTGGCAATCTTTTGAAACAGCCATTTTTAGAAAAATTTTATAATAAAAATTTTAAGAATGCAGATTTTCTTCATAACAATGCATTATATATTGGTAATAATCAATTTGTTGGCATTAAAAATATCAAAAGAATAAGTTTAATTCTAAAAAAATTTTTTAATGAAGAAAATTAAAATATCTAAAATTTTTGCTAATGATAATTTTGAGTATCTTTTAATACCAAGAATATTAGAAAGTTACTTCGATGTAAAGCTTGAATGGACCAGTCCCGCAAAATGTGAACTATTAATTATTGGTTCATATAAAAAATATGAAAAGTTTTTTAGGCTTTTTTATACTTTAATAAATTCAAATTTAAAATCTATTTTTGATGAGTTTAGAAAGGGTTTGTTATTTTCGAAAAATAAGCCTGTAACAATATTATATTTAACCGAAGATGAGAGACCCTTTTTGACGGTTGCAGACTTTAGAATTGGTTCAGATTATAATTATTCAAATAATGAAAAATATATAAGAATTCCTGTTTGGAAAGAATATATAGATTGGTCAAATCTTAAATTAAAAAAAATACCAATTGACTGCTTGAATGCAAAAAGATTTGGTATGCATTATGATATAAATGAATTAATTAAGCCACAGGGTCTTGATTTACTTAGTAAACAAAAAAAAATATGTAGTTTTTTTTCACATTTAAATCCACCCAGAAAAGAATTAATTAATTTAATAAATAACGTTTTTGAGGTAAGTGGCTTTGGAGTTGCTTTTGATAAAAGAATACCAGACCATAATAACAGTAATTTTTTTAAAAAGGATATTCTAAATAATTATTTTGCTAATTTCTGTCCAGAAAATTCTATATTCCCAGGATGGTATACTGAAAAAGTTTTAGACTCCTTTTTGGGTAAATCTTTGCCTATCACATGGGCAGATCAAAATATTAGTAAAGAATTTAATTCTAATTCTTTTATAAATCTTAATAATTATTCAGTGCAAGATATATTGGACGTATTACAAAATTTAAAAAGTGAAGACTTTTTATTAAATTTTACAAAAGAACCAATACTATTAGAAAAACCAAATCTAAATAAAGAAATTGAATTTACTAAAAAAATAATTAAGAATTTTTTATAATCATATGTTGAAAATAATAAAATCAAAAAAATTAGGAATAAAAAAAATTTATCCAATGACGAGTTTTACGGACATTAGGGGCAAATACTTAGAAACATTTAACAAAAAAGTCTATAAAAAATTTTTTAAGATAGATTTTCTCGAAGATGATTTTTCATTAAATAAGAAAAATGTTCTTAGAGGTATACACGGTGATAATAAGACGTGGAAGCTTGTTTGTTGTGTTTATGGAAAATGTTTAGCTATTATTGTAAATTGTGATCCGAAATCAAAAAAATTTGGAAAATGGGAGAGTTTTCTGTTGTCACCTAAAAATTTTTTTCAACTCCTTATTCCGCCAAAATATGGCAATAGTTTTTTAGTTTTAAGTAAATTTGCTGTATATCACTACAAACAAAGCAAATATTATGACGGAGATAAAAAACAGTTTACTTATAATTTGTTTGACCCTTTTTTTAAAATTAAACTTCGAAATACAAATAAACTAATCTTATCTAAGCGAGATAAATACGCTACCTTTGTAAATCAGTTAAAGTATTAAATAATTATATTTTAGATTATTTTTTATAAAGTAATTCTAATTTTTTTTATACAGAAACTTTTGCCATTCAATTGTTTTTTTTAGTGAAGATTTAAAATTTTTATAGTTAATTAATCCAAATTCTTTTTTATATAATTTGGTATCAACAAATGCTGACTGTGGAGCAGAAAAATTTTTAATTTTATTTTTTGATATTTTAAACGAACATTTTAAAATTTTAGAAATTTCGAGCCCAAGTGTTTTAATCGATATTAATTTGTTTCCACCTACATTATAAGTGTCATGTTTTCCAAAAAACATAATATTAATTATCATTCTAATGGCATCTGAAATATAAATATATGATCTCAAAGCCGTTCCTGAATCTTGAAGAACTAATTTATTTTTCATAAGACCTTTTTTAATTAATTCATAAATAACTCTATTGTCATTTTTTTTATTCCCTGGGCCAAAAGCTAAACAAAGTCTGATCGATTTTGCATTTAAATTATATTTCTTTTTATAAATATTTAAAAAAGTCTCTCCAGATAACTTGGAAAAAATGTAAGGGGCCCTTTCCATGCTTGTATTTATTTTGCCAATATCATTTTCTTTTGGCTTTTTTTTTAATCCGAAATAAACTTCACTTGAGCTAAGAAATAAGAAAGTTCCATTTTTTTTTATTAAAATAATTAAATCTTTTATTAAAGATGTATTTAAAAAAAAAGTTTTTAATGGGTCAGCTAAAAACTTCTTTGGCTGACCATAAGTTGCAAGATGAACAATATAGTCGTATTTTTTTTTTTGTGGTATTTTTTTTTTACTTAAATCTATTTTATAAAATCGAAACGATCTATTTTTTTTTATAAAACTTAGATATTTTGGTATTGTGTTTTTATATATAAGAGTTATTTTTTTAGGTCTATTTTTGCTTTCTAATGCTTTTAAAAAAAAAGCGATAAAGTACTGGCCTAATAATCCTGTTGCACCTGTAATTAAAATTTCTTTATTTTTAAGAAGTGCATGTTTTTTTAAATTATAAATTTCATCTATTTCTGGATAGATGAATTCTTGAAAAATATTTTTCATTATTTATTACTAGACATTAGTTTAATTATTTTTTTTTCGATTAATTTCTCATGAAAACCTATTTGTTTATCTATTTCCTTAGTTGTTCCATAATTAGATATAAATTTTACAGGTATAGAAAAATTATAAAATTTTATTTTTTTATCAACTATATTTGAAATTTCATTATTTAATGAACTTTGATAATATTGCTCAATTATAATTACTTTGTCTGTATTATTGCATATTTTTTTAATTAATTTTTTATCTAATGGTGCAAGTGTTGTTATATAAATTACATTAACATCATATTTTTTTATAAAATTTTCAATAAAGCTTAATGCTGGACCAACAACGACGATTGTTGCCTTTTTTCCTTTTTGTATGATATTTGCTTTTCCAAATTTAATTCTAATTTTTTGACAATTTTCGCGTTCGTTTAATCTAAAATACGTAGGAAATTTATTTTTGTAGGTACTTATAAAAAGTTTATCAAATTCGTACGAGTTTCCAGGGATAATAATTTGCATATTAGGAATATTTTTCATTAAATTAATATCTTCCGGGCAGTGATGAGTGCAGCCAAGCTTTGAGTAATCATACGAAGCACCAACGCTGACAAAATTTCCCATTAGTTGTTGATATCCGAAATCAACTTTAATTTGTTCAAAGCATCTCGAAACCATAAAAGGTGCAATAGTGTGAATAATTGGTATAATTCCTAATTTTGCTAAACCAGCTGCAAAACTAATAGATGATTGTTCTAATATACCTATGTTTATTGCTCGTTTCGGATATTTTTGCATTAATTTACCGAAAGAATGAACGCCAATGTCTCCTAAAATTAATACTACGTTTCTTCTATAAAAAATTTTTTCTACAGTTTTTGCGAATTGTTTTCTCACTTTAGTTTTATAGTAGTTTTTCTTTTATTTTTATTAGGTCACTTTTTTCAATTTTTTTATGGTGCCATTCATTTGGATTTTTCTCCATAAAATCAATACCATTGCCTTTAATTGTGTTACATATAATCATTAATGGTTTTTTATTTTTTGTATTTATTGCTTTAATTAGTTCAGTATTAGAATGTCCGTTAATTTCAATAGTATGCCAACCAAAAGAGCTAAATTTTTTTGATAAATTTTTAAGATCAATAGCTCTTTTAGACGAAAGATTATTGTCTAGGAGGCAAATAAGGTTATTTAGTTTATGGTGACTAGCAATAAGGCTTGTCTCCCAAATTGTCCCTTCATTACACTCACCATCACCTATAATACAATAAACTTTTGATTTTATCTTTTTGATTTTTTTTGCATATGCGATGCCAGCAGCAAAAGGAAATCCATGACCTAACGAACCTGTTGATGCATCAATACCTAAAATTTTTTTTGAGTCTGGGTGACCACCAAACTTACTATTAAACTGTGCAAAAGTATTAAGTTCTTTTTTTTTTAATATTTTTTTTTCTTCTAAGACCACGTATTGAGCCATACAACCATGTCCTTTACTAAGAATGATATTTTCTTTAAGTAGAGAATTTTTTTTTATAGATTCTAAATTAACAAAATTATTATACAATACGTAAACTATATCTAGAATAGAAAGTGAACTTGGCACATGACCTTCTTGTGCAACAAAAGCTAATTCGCAAATTCTATATCTTAGTTGATTTAGAATATTTATTTTTTTAGACATTTTCCTCAATTAAGCATATATTTTAAATAATAAAACTTAATTGAAACTTTGTGAAAAAAAAAGCTATTATTACAGGAATTACTGGCCAAGATGGTTCCTATCTAGCTGAGTTTTTATTATCAAAAAATTATACAGTCATTGGTGTTAACCGTAGAACTTCAACTTTCAATACGTCTAGAATAGACCACATCTTAAAAGAATATCCACAAAAAAAAAATTCTAGATTATATTTGAAATATGGAGATTTAACTGATGGCCTTAGTTTGAATAGAATTATAAATGAGGTCATGCCTGATGAAATTTATAATCTTGCAGCTCAAAGCCATGTCGCAGTATCTTTTGAGGAGCCTGAGTATACAGCAGATACAATAGCACTTGGAACTTTAAGACTACTAGAAAATATAAGAATGTTAAAAAAAAAAAAAAAAAATAAATTTTACAAAAATTCGAATTCAAAAAAAATTGGAAAAACAACAAATAGTAAAAAAAACAAAAAAAAAACATTTCACCCTCAAAGTACCA
>Ga0114977_10002319_pt1 | contig 12275 bp, 17 predicted proteins | sample S_130805_MF_Meta_FD_87026 | JGI IMG/M metagenome (GOLD analysis project Ga0114977, IMG submission 87026) | Freshwater microbial communities from Lake Simoncouche, Canada to study carbon cycling - S_130805_MF_MetaG | ecosystem: Environmental > Aquatic > Freshwater > Lake | place: Lake...
AAATCGTATTTTTCTTTTTTCCATACGATGTTTGGGTCACTTTTAAACCTGTCAGATAGGATTTGAGTGGCTCTACCAAAGAGTTCTTCTTGAACTGTTGTGTTCGCTTTACCAAATGATTGGATTAAAGATCCTCTCTTATATTGTAGATTGATTCGTTTACGACCTGTTTGAAGTGCAACATATAGGTATATAACACCATGTGGAAATTGTTTACTCATACAATTTTTCATAGTAAACCCCTCAATTCTAAACTCCTCTTCGGTTAATATTAATTTAGGTTTATATACAACACCTTCAATCAAGATATCTTTCTCAATCATATTAACAAAATCTTCAGATATATCGTACTTAACTCTGTAACCACGTGCAAAGTGAAATTTAATTCCATACCACATTTCAGATGTGTTTTCAAATTCCGAATCGTTCTTGGGTTTAAATTTCAAATGTAACCCTCTGTTTTCCAATAACTCTCTTGTTGATAATAATTTGTTAAGACTATAAACTAATGAATCTGATTTTAATGTGTCACATTCCCATTTGTTTATGACACTAACCATACATTTTTTTTCAGATTCATTTTTTAATTCGTGAATCCTTTTGTTTGGTGGTACGTCAAAACAATGCATCTCCCAAGGTATTAGTTTTATATATTCAAGATGATTGTCACCAAACAATTTACATATGTAATTTAAAGATGCAATATTAATAGGTTTTCCTAAATTTTTATTTAATTCACTTACAAGATATTTTGATTTAATACCATAATAATCCAACACAGACGGTAGGAATTTATAATCATTCTTTTCTAAAAACTTTTTTCTTGGGTATTCGTTTTGAATGTCGTAGTATACGGTGTCGTGACCCTTAATTCCTTTCACATCCAAATGATAATCAACTATTAAATCATATAATGGATTTATTTGGTACTTGTCAATATACTTTTTGTTTCTTATTGAATCAAGTTTAATTTTAGAATTCACTTTAGAGTATATTATCTGAAGTAATTCCGCTGTTGCCCTATTATACTTAACTCCCCAATATCCTTTTCTTTTTTCTCCTCTAACAAAACCATTTTCAGATAAATCAAATAGTAATTTAAAATCGTTCTTCTTATGTTTAGTTATATTCCTAAACATCTTTTCTTCGGTTAAATTATCGTTGATGATTTTGTATGTTACACTAAAGTCACCGTTATTAATGTTTAAATTAAATGAATGGGTAAATTCAATTAACTTTCTTGTACCATACCTATTATAATCAAATTGAAATTTGGATTGGAATTCTAAATTGTTATCATCAAAAAATAACATTAGAGTACATTCAGATACCGCACCATACCTCTTATCTATTTTCTTTTGTTCGTGTCTAAATAATAAATCCATATATAAAATATATATGGATTCATTTACATTGTGTAGTTAAAATTCAAATGGAAGTCGATGTCCTTCAAAGATGTCTCCAGCCCTAACAATCTTTTGTTCGGGGACAATTGGTTTTCCATTTATCAAAACAGGAACCTTTTGTTTTTCTTTCCAATTTAATAATCCCCATCTCGCTCGTTTACTAATCCTATCTTCTAATAATAATAAAGCGTCTTTGAAATAATCAGGTGGATTTGCATTACAAAAATGACGTTGTTGAAGACATCTACCCGTTTGTATATCAAATTCACATGTAACCCTATTTGAACCGTCTTTGTTTCTTACAGATATAACCATTGATTTATCTTTATCCGCATAAGTTGCAACACAATGGTGCATGAATGAACCCTCCTCAACATATTCTTCTTCCCTTTTCAATATATGTGGATACAGTTGTTCAATTTCTCCAACATTATCATCCACAAACTCTAATGGTTCTTCAACAACCTTAGTGGTTTCATCGTCGTACTTATATTCTAATACCCAACCCTTTCTAATTGCCGAAACCATCTTTGAGAGTTCCCTATGTTCTTCATTAAACTCCGACATAGTTTTAGCCTTCATAAATAAATTAGGGTCATAGGGTCGTATCTTCGTAATCATATTAAAATGATCCTCAAATAATCTAAATGTGTCCGCCGAAAATGCCCCTCTGATTAGATTATTTGGTATGTAAGATTCCATACTAACTGTAGAATTAATAATTTTAATTATATTCTCCCTTTCAATATCCTTTAATTCATAATTAAATGTATAATTTTTTTTACTTAAAAGGGTTTTGTTGACACCGTCGTAAGTATCGTTACTATTTTTTCTTCTATCTGATAAGTTAATAACTTCATCCTTAATATTTGCAATGTATTTTGAATAATTAGAACCTAACATGTTACAAAATCTAACAAACCCCTCAATCTCAATATTTGGATTTAGGTGTAGAATTTTAACCGCAAATTTACTTTTAATACCCAACATATCTAATATCGATGCTAGTAACTTCCTATCATTCTTTTTTAGATATTTTTCGGTTGGATAGAATCTATATAACCAATATGAAACGTCACCATCGGGAACTTTAATTTGTTTCTTTTTGATAAACATACCCATTAAATCTCTAATGAATTGTTCTGGTGTATTTGAATAGTTAATACAACCAAAATCAACATCTAACGCTTCTTGTATTTTAATACTAAATTCTACATTATTAAATGTTTCAGATATTTCTTCATAAAGTCTGGATGTTTTATTAATACTCTTCATTGGGTTGAAAAAAGAGTGTGTTTTTGAAACGGCATTATTCAACGTTTGAAAACCATTTGTAACAAACCTTTGGACGTTTTTCTTACCACTTTTTTCTTTTTCTAAAACCGTGAAGTTCCCCGTTTTTATATTTATAGTTAATGATATTACGTAAAAAGACTTAGTGAAATATATTGAATTGAACTTTCTATTTTTATATCCGTGGTAAATTTTAACGGTCACTTTATCACCAAATTTTCTTATCGAACGTTCAATTGTTTGAATACCGATTGAACTGAAGGGTCTACCAAAATGTCTTTTGATTTGGTGGTCTTTTGTTGTATCAAAAGAAAAATCACTTTTAACGTTCTTATATGCGTATTGTATTTTAAATGTTTCATGTACTTCCGTATTATCATAAAAAAAATTAAGTTTTCTTTTATGGTACGATAATTTATCTGGAAGTGAATAAGTTCTTCCTGTTATGTCTTTGGTAAAAACACCCCTTATATAGTCCTCATTATTTGGGTCCAACACATCAACCTCATTTAATTCAAAGGTATTTAACGACGATTTTTTGTCCGATAGTTTTGAGTAGTCCTTATATGGGGTTATGGTCGCAAAGGTGAATTTCTGAGTTATTAAGGTTTCCATGTAAGTTAATTGTTAGAATACAAATATACGAAAAAGCATTATAAAATACTTATTAGTATAAAACACACAAATTATGGCAGCAAAAAGTAAAGGTTCCTCTTCATCAATCAAGGTTACTTTCGGTAAAAGAAAGACCGGTAAGGCACAAAAGAGTTGGGGTCCTAAAGCACAAAAACCTAAGAAGTACAAGGGTCAAGGTCGTTAATTAAGACCTAAGTATGAATTAAGTTTGTGCAAAGTCCAAACTGAATCATCCTGTTGATTATAGATAAAATCCCAAAGGGTTAAATCTTTTGAAACAGGGTGATTTTTGTATTTACAGTATCTCTTGGCGCTATTAAAATCCTTAACGGACCAACCAAAGCATTCTTTTGGTTCTCTTATGAAAAGTGAAATGAATTTTCTAAACAATATTAACATAATTTATATTTATCATTTTGGTGATTCCAACCTTTTTATATTTTCTTGTTCGTCTTGTCTATTAAAAATTTCTTTATGAGATAAAATTCTGTGAAACTCTCTATATGCTTGTGGTTGATAGTTTTTTAAATGGTCGACCCCATATTCATATTCAAATAAAATTTCAGAATATCTTTTTTCTTTAGAATCAAATCCATCTGATTGCATTTTCAAATCCATTTGTAATTCATTAATAACATTTTGTAATGAATCTTCCTTACAGATTGTGGTTGTCACAACGGGTATGGGTTTATCATTAAAATACATTATCGAAACTAATACACCAAATAGGGAAATAATTGCCCCGAATGTTAATATACTTGTATCTCTATTTTCCATTTTCTTATTGTTTATAAGTTTCTTGTATTTGTACTCCAATCATATATGTTAACCATCTAATAGTCAACCCCCAAGATGGTGATGTTACGCCAGTTTCAAGAAATTCTGTTTTATTATAAAAGAAAACAATTGTTGGTATTAAAAACCAATGATGTTTTTTCTTGTAAATAAAAAAGTCCTTATAATATTTCTTTTTCATTTCTATTATTTTTAGGTTTTCTGATGTAGTCCAACACAATGTTAAATGACCCAAGACTAATTACTCCCCACCCAAAATATTTAACCAATTCAGGGTCAGCACCTTTTAATCCATATTTTTCAATTAAAATTCCCGTAAGAATCAACATCACATAAATGACTTGTTTTATTTTCATATTCAATATTTTTACTAATATACGGAATTATTATTAAAAATCCAAATAATTATCAATATGGTACACATTAATAATCAAAGTTTTCCAGCCGAATATCTAACCACATCAGAAGAGAAACAAAGAGGTATGATGGGTAGAGATAGTTTAGAGGGTTGTATGGTATTCAAAATGGGTAGAGGTCACCATACGTTTTGGATGAAAAATTGTTTAATACCACTTGATATTGTGTTTGTTATGAATAATCGAATCAGTCATATACACCCAAATTGTGAAGTTCCTGATTCACATAGAATGAACCCACCGAAATACACTGGTATGGGTGACCACATTATTGAATTCCCTGCGGGAACATCCAAAAATTGGAGGGTTGGTGACCGAGTTGCTATGTATTTGGGGACTCCTCAGAATCCAGTACGACCATCTTATTCATAAACTCATACTTCACTCTTGGTTTTACCTTTTCAAACACCCAAAAATATGAATGGTATTTTCTTGCATGTTCTTGTTTAGTCCATTTGGTACCAAAACTATTAATTCTCACGTTTGAATTTAAAATAAACAAATCTCTTGGGTAGAACCCTATTTCCATAGCCATATTCATAATCAAACAATGTGAGAAGTGATTCTTACCACCGGATACCGTGTCTTGACATTTCATGACCACATGGCCACCTTTCTCACAAATTCTGTATAATTCCTTCAACGTGTTGTAATAGTTGACTGTGAGGTCGTTATATGTGTTGTAACCCTCAAACCTTTTAGCCATAATAGAACTACCATTTTTATTATCTCTATAGGTTTTACCGGCAATAACAAATGGAGGGTCGTACATTATATTTTTCATTGATCCGTCCCCAAATGGTAAATTCTCAGAACTTGCTTGAACTACGTCTTCATTCACAGGATACAAATCAGATTTAAACTTTGGGGATGGTAGGTCTTTCCAAAATGCTCCCTTAGAATAGGTACAATCCAAATCGAATTGTTCTATATTATATAAAAACATGATGTTTTTAATCGTGTCAAAATTTGAATTGTAGACACTTTTTACTGGTTTGAAATCTTTATCCATCACTTCTATTGATTTTTTGTTTAAAATTGTTTATACTTTATTAAAATATAGAGAATAAATTTCGATAAAACAAAATATTTATAAAAAAACAACAACTATGGGATGCGGATGTAAAAAACCAAAGCAAGAACAACCTACTCAACCTCCGGTTTCGATTAGGTTAACGGAAGTACAACAAACTACGAGTCAACCAACTCCACAAGCAACAAGTACTAATAATCAATAATTAATATTATATCATCTATTCTTAGGTGATATTTTTTATAATAAGGGTATATAAAAATTTATATATATAATACAATATGAAAGTAGAAATGAAATTAACAAGTGTACATGTCTTAGATGGTATTTACAAAAAATTTAAAATAAACGCAATAGATGGTAGCATAAATCTTCAAAAATTAGTAAATCGTTCTTTGGATTTATATGTTAAAGATGAAAAATTTAGAGACACGATTAATAACTATACTGATTTAGCGGTAAGTGGTTCAAAATATTAATATGAGTAAAAAGAAAATTTTATTATTATCAGATGATTTAAGAATGACAAGTGGTATTGCCACCATGTCAAAAGAGATAGTACTTGGTACTGTTGATAAATTTGATTGGGTACAATTAGGTGCAGGTATTAACCATCCTGAAAGTGGAAAGGTTGTAGATTTAAATGATGATGTAAGAAAACGAACTGGTGTTAATGATGCTAATGTTAAAATTTATGCCAATAATTCATATGGTGACATTTTTTTATTACGAAAATTAATTAAAGATGAGAAACCAGATGCAATTTTACATTTTACAGATCCACATTATTGGGAATGGTTATACGATTCTGAACATGAAATAAGACAACTTGTACCAATTCTATATTATCACATTTGGGATAACTTACCAGACCCATCTTATAATAGAAATTATTACGAAAGTTGTGATTGGTTAGGGTGTATTTCTAAACTAACATATGGTATTGTTAGTAGGGTTGGGGGTTTGACAACCAAACCTTCTTTTAAACCACTAGAAAAATGGCAAGTTAGTTATGTACCACATGGTATTAATCAAAATCTTTTTAAACCATTGGATAAAATATCTGATGATGTTAAAACACTTGTGAATGGGGATAAAGAATATGATTTTATTTTGTTTTTTAACAATAGAAACATAAGAAGAAAACAACCATCTGACGTAATTTATTCATACAGAAAGTTTTGTGATAAATTAACTAAAGAACAATCAAGTAAGTGTCTTTTATTAATGAAAACAAATCAAGTAGATAATAATGGTACTGATTTAGGTGCTGTGGTTGATACATTATGTAAGGATTATGATGTTAAAATTTTTGAAAATAAAATAGAACAAGAGACGTTAAATGAACTGTATAATATTTCTGATTGTACAATAAACATTGCAAATAATGAAGGGTTTGGTTTAGCTACTGCTGAAAGTTTAATGTCAGGAACACCAATCATTGTTAGTGTCACCGGTGGACTACAGGATCAATGTGGTTTTAAACATACCGCAGATGATTATATTGAGATTGGAACTTTACATAAATCTAAAGATTCTTTATCGGGTGAATGGGTTGTACCTGTTTGGCCAGCAGCAATTAATTTAAATGGTTCACCGATAACTCCATATATATTCGACGATAGAGTGAATGATGATGAAGTTGCAGATGCTATCATGGAAGTTTATAATTGGGGTCGTGAAGAGAGAAAAGAAAGAGGTAAAAAAGGTAGAGGATGGGCAATTGAAAATCTATCATCGAAAATCATGTGTGATAAAATGTCCGAGGGTATTGAAACAACGTTAAAAAACTATAAACCAAAAGAAAGATTTAATTTATATAAAGTAATATGAGTAAACCAATAATTTTATTTAGAGGACCAGTTAAAACAAGAAGTGGTTATGGTGCACATTCAAGAGATTTACTGTGGGCATTAAAAGAAATAGATTTGTTTGATATTAAAATAGATAGTTGTTTATGGGGGTCAACACCATTAACCGCATTGGAGGATGGTAATGAGTTTCATGAATGGATTGAAGAGAATACCGTTACACAATTTAATGGTCTTCCCGAAATTTACATTCAAGTAACTGTACCAAATGAATTTAAAAGACTTGGTAAATTTAATATAGGTGTAACTGCGGGTATCGAAACAACGGTCGCACCAAAAGATTGGATTGACGGTTGTAATGTAATGGATATGATTATTACAACATCAAATTTTTCAAAAGAGGTTTTATTATCAACTGTTTATAATGAAAATGATAAAAACACAAATAGATTAATTAAACAACATAGAATTGATAAACCTATTAATGTTTTATTTGAAGGTGTAGATAAAAAAATTTATAACAATAATGTAAATGATACTTTTAAATTAGATATTGAAGAGGATTTCGCTTATCTTTTTGTAGGTCACTGGTTAAAAGGAAGTATTGGTCAAGATAGAAAAGATGTTGGTATGTTAATTAAGTGTTTTGCTAATTCTTTTAAAGATGAAATAGATAAACCGGCTTTAATATTAAAAACATCTTCAGCATCATTCTCGGTTAAAGAACGTGAAAATTTAATCAATAGGATTCAAAAAATAGTTGGTGACGATAAAGTACCGGTATATCTTTTATTTGGTGATTTAAAGGATGAAGAGATGAATAATTTATATAACCACCCAAAGGTAAAGGCAATGGTTTCCATAACTAAAGGAGAAGGTTTTGGTAGACCTCTATTAGAATTTACAATGACAGGTAAACCTGTGATTGCATCTAATTGGTCAGGTCACAAAGATTTTTTACCGATGGATTATGCCGCAATGATTGGTGGTAAATTAACTGATGTGGATGTAAGTGCACAGGACAATTTTATAATAAAGGATTCAAAATGGTTTACTGCAAATTACGATGAATTTATTCATGTATTAAAATTAGTCAAATCAAACTATGATGAGTTTTTGATTAAGTCTGAAAAATTAAGAATTATGAATTCAGAAAAATTTACATTAGATAAAATGAAAGAACTTTTAAAATCTTATATGGAACCACATTCAATTATTTCAAAACAAATTAATTTGATGTTACCTAAATTAAATAAAATTAAATAATATGCCAAGGAAAAAAAAGACATCAACTAAGGTTGAACTTGAAAACACCATTCAATATTTTAGTCCATGTGAATGGGTAGTACAATTTGACAACGACGAACCAGTTGTCTTTACCGAGGCGGATGAAAACTCAACGAACAAAGAAGTTGTAATCACATTAGGTAATAATAGTAATTCATATATAAAATTTACAGATCCAAACACAGGTAAGTTTTTTAAATTATTTGCTAGAGAAAAACTATCATGAAAAAATTTATATTTTTTGAGGGAATAGTTGAAGATACCTATATGTTTAATAACATAGATACTGTTAACGTTGCTGGTGGTGTAAGGAGATTAAGGGCAATGTGGACTCGTGAGGCGAATGAAGATTTAAATCAACATCATGGAATTGACGCTGAAGCTGAACTAACAAGAATAATGTCAGAAGAAATTGCGAGAGGTATTGATGAAGATGTAATAAGAACAATAACAAGAAGAATAAATGGTGGCGATAATCATGGTATTGATTATCTTAATCATTGGTTAAGAATAGGAGACAATATAGCATGAAATGTGACAGGCATATTTGGGACACAGATGACATAGAATGGTGTTGGAGGTGTGAAGAATTGACAGCAAATGAATATAAAAAAAATCTTAAAAAAACTATGAAGATACTTGTAACTGGTGGTGCAGGGTTTATTGGTTCGAGTTTAATTAAGCTTTTAATTAAAGAAGGATATATTGTTCATTCATTAGACAATTACAATAGTGGATTACATGAGAATGAAATCATTGGTTGTAATTACCATAATGGTGATATAGAACAAATTGATTTAATGGATAAAGACTTTGATTTGATATACCATTTTGCAGCATTAAGTAGAATTCAACCCTCATTTAACAATCCATCTGAAACGTTTAGAGTTAATGTGTTAGGTACACAACTTGTTTGTGATTTTGCTAAAAAAATTAATAGTAAAGTTATCTACTCAGGTTCATCATCTCGTTGGCACAATCCACATATATCACCATATGCATGTTATAAACATATGGGTGAGGAGATATGTAAAATGTATAAAGAGGTTTATAAATTAAACATAGAAATTGCTAGATTTTATAATGTGTATGGTCCAAATGAAATTATGGATGGTGATTGGGCTGCGGTTATTGGACTGTGGAGAAGACAAATTAGAGATGGTCAACCAATAACAATTGTAGGTGATGGTGAACAACGTAGAGATTTCACTCACATAGATGATATTGTTGATGGGTTATATAAACTTGGATTTACTAATGAGAAACACGAAGACGGTTGGGAATTTGGTACTGGATTTAATTATTCCATTAATGAAATTTCCCGTATGTTGGTGGATAGGTTTGGGTGTGAGGTAAAATATATTCCCAATCAAAAAGGTAACTACCAAGAAACTTTAAGAGAGAATGATGATGCATTAAATAAATTAAATTGGAAACCTCAAGATAGATTAAAACAATATATTAATAGTTTATGAAAATAAGTTACGCAATAACAGTTTGTAATGAACTGGACGAGATAAAGAGATTAGTTCCGTTCCTATTAGAACACAAGAGAATTCATGACGAGATAGTAATATTATATGATGAAAATAATGGTAATAAAGAAATATTAGATTTCTTATTACCATATAATATCAAACCAAATGTACAAACTTGGAGAAGTATTGATTGGAACAACAACTTTGCCGATTGGAAGAATAAATTAAATGATTACTGTACTGGTGATTACATTTATCAAATTGATGCTGATGAAATGATTAGTGAGTACATGGTTAAAAATCTTCATGAAATATTAGAATTAAATCCCAACGTTGATTTAATATTTGTACCAAGAATCAATACTGTTTCAGGTATCACATATGAACATGTTGTTAAGTGGGGTTGGAATCTGAATGAAAAGGGATATGTTAATTTTCCAGATAGACAAGGGAGAATTTACAAGAAAGGTATGAGTTGGTATAATAGAGTACACGAAAGGATTATTGGTGGTAGTAAATTTGCGTCGTTACCTGATGATGAAGAATATTGTATTCAACACCATAAAACAATTGAACGTCAAGAAAAACAAAATAAATTTTACGGTAGTATATGAAAGACAAATATATAGAAAAAGTACTTAGACACGGATCAGCTTGGGTAGGACATGGTTCATTTGCAATGAAATTAGTTGAAACTTACAATCCAAAAGTTGTTGTTGATTTAGGAGTTGATTATGGATACTCCACTTTTTGTTTTGCATACCCCAAAATTGGTGAGGTTTATGGTGTGGATTGGTTTCAAGGAGATATTCATGCGGGACACAGAAACACTTATGATTTAGTTATTGAAATGTATCATGAAATTAAAGAGGAATATGGTATTAACAATGTGGAATTCATAAAAGGAGATTTTAATGATGTTGCAAAAACATGGGATAAAAAAATTGATATATTACATGTTGATGGATTACATACATATGATGCTGTTAAAAATGATTACGAAACTTGGTCTAAATTTTGTCATGACGATTCAATTATTTTATTTCACGATACACTTTCTTTTGCTGACTCCGTTGGTAAATTCTTTAATGAATTAGATGGTTTTAAACTAAATAAAACTGATTGGTATGGTTTAGGTATTTTAACAAAATCGGAAAATATTTTTAATGAGATTTCAACATGGATATAAGTTTTGTGTTAGCTGTTTATAATAGATTAGAATTAACAAAAGAATGTTATAGTAGGTTACGTAAAATCTATCCGAGTGCACCGTTAGTGATTAGTAGTGGTGGTTCATCTGATGGAACTAAAGAATGGTTAGAATCTTTGGATGATGATAACCTTTCATATATTCATGATGATGAGAGATTGACGTTTTCAGACAATTACAATTCAGGTATAAAACTTGTTGATACTGAAAAATTAGTTCTTATACATAATGACATGGTAATTGGTGAAGGATTTTTAGAATCAATTGAAAGATTACTTACTCCTGATATGTTATTATCATACACCACAATTGAACCTCCAATATTTGAGGGTCATAAAAGGCCAGGTAAAGTAATATTAGACTTAGGTTCCAATTTTTTGGATTTTGATGACCATAAGTTTAATGAATATGTTCAGCAATGGAAAGATAGTGATACCCTATATTCAGGAGCAGTTTTCTTTATGAGTGGTTATAAAAAAATGTTTGAGGATGTGGGGGGATTTGATGGATTTAGTTTTAAACCATGTTTTTGTGAAGATGACGATTTTTTAATTAGAGCAAAACTTAAAGGTTATAAGTTAATGACTTGTGAAAGTGCAATCACTTATCATTTTGTTTCACAAACTTCAAGGTTCAATGATGAGATTAAAAATGATAGACATAAAATTGAATTCAACTCTAATAAAAATTTTATTAGAAAATGGGGTGTTCCAATCAAATCGTTTAATGAGTTAAGATATTGGGAAGATTCTGTATTTAAATTTGAAACTTTTAACATGAGTTTAATCACTCGTAATAAAAATAGGTTAGGTCAATTAGAACCTTTTTTTGATAAGATTTTTGTTGGTGACATTCCAATAGAATATATTAATGAAGAACAACCTAACACGAATTACGATTTAAAATCAAA
>Ga0114977_10002320_pt1 | contig 12269 bp, 3 predicted proteins | sample S_130805_MF_Meta_FD_87026 | JGI IMG/M metagenome (GOLD analysis project Ga0114977, IMG submission 87026) | Freshwater microbial communities from Lake Simoncouche, Canada to study carbon cycling - S_130805_MF_MetaG | ecosystem: Environmental > Aquatic > Freshwater > Lake | place: Lake...
CGCGCCATCGCCGCCCGCGAACCCTTCACAGGCATCGCCCGCGCCCGTCTCGAATCCCAGATCCAGGACTACAAGGACCTCCTCGACGACCAGAAACTCAAACCCGCACCCGCCTCCGGCCCCAAACCCGCACCCTCTTCCCCCGCCCCAGCCAAGCCATGAAGCTCGCCGCCCTCCTCCTAACTTTCATCTCGCTCTCCGCCCTCGCCGCAGAACCGACACCCGCCGACGTCATCGGCAAAGCCGGCAACCTCTCCGTTAGCGAAGCCGAGGTCCGCGACTCCCTCGCCGCTCTCAATCTCGCCGACAGCGCCGCCACCGCCAGCGACCCCGCTCTCCTCAGCCAACTCGTCCGCTCGCTCCTCGTCCAGCGTCTCCTCCTCAAGGAAGCCGAAACCACCGGCCACGAAAAACTCCCCGCCACCGCCGCAAAACTCGCCCGCGCCCGCGAAACCGCCCTCACCGAAAGCTACCTCGAATCAGTCTCCGCTCCACCAGCCTCCTACCCCTCCGAATCCGAACTCAAAGCCGCCTACGACGCCGCCAAACCCCAACTCGCCGTCCCTCGCTCATGGCGGCTCGCCCAGATCTGCATCGCCGCCCCCAAACAAGCTCCTCCCGCCGACGAAGCCAAAGCCAAATCCAGACTCGACGCCGCCCTCAAGGACCTCAAAGCCTCACCTGCCACTTTCCCCGACATCGCCGCCCGCCTCAGCGAGGAATCCTCCAGCGCCGCCCGCGGCGGCGAAATCGGCTGGCTCGCCGAATCCCAGATCCAACCCGAAATCCGCGCCCTCCTCGGCAATCTCAAACCCGACTCCCTATCCGATCCCGTCCGCCTCGACGACGGCTGGCACATCGTCAAGGTCCTCGATGCCCGCGAACCCTTCACGCCTTCCCTCGAACAGGTCCGCTCCCAGCTCGCCGCTCGTCTCCGCGCCGACCGCTCCCGCGAAAACAGTCAGGCTTTCCTCGCCCGGCTCCTCAAGGACCACCCCGTCGCCATCAACGAACTCGCCCTCGCCGCTCTCCTCGCCAGAAAACCCTGACACTTCCCCTCGCCGTCTTCCGTGATCCCTCCTCCCGGCCGCCAGCTCCTCCTCAGTCTCCACCCATGGTCCACCATGGCCGCGCTCGGCGCTTCCATGGGCCTCGGAGACCTCCAAGCCGGCGACATCCTCCGCGGCGGCGCCCCCTCCATCCCGCGCCAGACCGACGCCTCGGCCGCCGCCGCCACCGCCGCCGCCCAGCAGGCCCGCGCCTCTCAGCAGGACGCCCTTGCCCGCACCGCCCAGGCCCTCAACGCCGTCCGCAACACCCAGGCCCAGGCCCGCGCCGCCGCCCTCCGCAACCCCGCACCCATCGCCGACCCTAACACGCCCGGTTCATTCCTCCCGGCCGTCCCCGACGGCCTCACCCCCGGCGGTCTCCAGCTCCGCTCCATCATCTCCGGAGCCGATGCCCCCGTCGAATCCAGATCCCCCGCCGCCACCACCGTCACCATCAGACAGCGCCAGCAGCAGGCTCTCCTCGAGTGGGATTCCTTCAACGTCGGCCGCAACACGCACCTCCAGTTCGACCAGTCCGACGCCGGTGCCGCCGCCCCTCAATGGATCGCCTTCAACAGGGTCTCCGACCCCTCCGGCCGTCCCTCTCAAATCCTCGGCCGCATCTCCGCTCCCGGACAGGTCTACATCATCAATCAGAACGGCATCCTCTTCGGCAGCACTAGCCAGATCAATGTCCGCGGGCTCGCCGCCTCCTCCCTCCCCCTCAACGACAATCTCGTCGCCCGCGGTCTCCTCAATAACCCCGACGCCCAGTTCCTCTTCTCCGCTCTCCCCATCGCCGCAGGAGCCAAAGGCACGCCCGCCTTCACCCCTCCACCCAGCTTCCTCCCCGACAACCGCCGCGGCGACATCACCGTCCTCCCTGGTGCCATCCTCTCCAGCCCGCTCAGCCCGGACGGCAACGGCGGCCGCATCCTCCTCGCCGCTCCTAACGTCACCAACTCGGGCTCCCTCCTCGCTCCCGATGGCCAGGTCATCCTCGCCGCCGGTCTCGAAGTCGGCGTCGATGCCCACAAATCCTCCGACGCCTCCCTCCGCGGTCTCGATGTCTACATCGGCAACACCGGTCCATCCGACGGCCGCGCCCGCAACGACGGGCTCATCGATGTCCCCCGCGGCAATGCATGGATCGCCGGCCGCGAGGTCCTCCACCTCGGCGCCATCGAAAGCTCCACCTCCGTCGCCCTCAACGGCCGCATCGATCTCTCCGCCAGTCACGACGCCGTCCCTAACACCGGATACGACCCCGCCGTCCCCTCCACCGGCGCTCCTTTCCTCTTCCGCTCCACCGGCCCCGTCACCACCGGCCCAGGCAGCATCATCCGCATCCTCCCGGAATACGAAAACCCCACCAGAGCCATCGGCTCCGAACTCGCCCTCCGCTCCCGCATCCGCCTCGAAGGCAGCTCCATCTCCTTCAACCAGAACGCCGCCATCCTCGCCCCTAACGCCATCGTCTCCGGCCGCGCCGGCACATGGTTCTACAACGGCACCCCAGTCCCGCCCGTCTCCACCTTCGTCTCTTCCTCGGGCCTCATCCAGATGGAACGCGGAGCCTCCATCGATGTCTCCGGCTCCTCCGCCTCCGCCCCGCTCTCCCAGGTCATCCTCTCCCTCGTCCTCCGCAGCGGCGAACTCGCCCCCTCTCCACTCCAGCGCTCCGGCCCGCTCCGCGGCCCCACCCTCACCGTCGACCTCCGCGACCACGGCACCTACCGCGGACGCTCATGGATCGGCACACCCCTCGCCGACCTCACCGGCTAAGCCAACCTCATCGAACGCTCCGCCGCCGAACTCACCGTCGCCGGCGGCTCAGTCGACTTCGCATCGGGAACCTCGCTAACCATCCAACCCGGCGCTTCCATCAACGTCCGCGGCGGCTCCATCTCCTACTCCGGCGGCCCGGTCCGCACCTCCCGGCTCATCGCCGACGGCCACCTCGTCGACATCCGCGACGCCGTCCCCGACCGTCTCTACTCCGGCATCTACTCCGGCATCTACTCCGGCACCGCCGACGAAACCCACGCCCGCTGGGGCGTCGTCAGAACCTTCGCCCACGCCCTCGCCCCCACCGGCGCATGGTCCGACCCCGGCTGGATCGACGGAGCCAACGCCGGCTCACTCCGCCTCGCCTCTCCTATCATGTCCCTCGGCGGCAATCTCGCCGGCAACGCCATCACCGGCCCCCGCCAGCTCCGCAGCTCCCCCCTCACCAGTTCCCTCCCCGCCGCCGGCTCTCTCTCCCTATCCTTCAGCGGCGAAACCGTCCTCAACAACGCCGTCGTCGCCACCCAACTCACTTCACCGGACGTCGTCTTCTCCCGCACCCCCGCCGCCAGCTCCGGGAACACCACCGTCATCTCCTCCTCTCTAACCTCCTCCAGCGGCTTCGGTTCCCTCGAAATCCACAACGAGGGCGGCTCCATCTCGGTCCCTTCCAACATCGCCCTCCACACCGCCCCCGGCGGTTCCCTCCGCTTCTCCGCAGGCAATCTCGCCATCGCAGGATCCCTCGCCGCTCCCTCCGGCACCATCGCCCTCGAAGCCCTCAACATCACTCCCTATCAGGCCACCGTTATCCGCAACCTCCCGGAAGCCGAACGCCAGCTCCCGCCACCCGCACCCGGCCGCGGCGCCGTCTCCCTCGCCAGCTCCGCCCGCCTCACCACCGCAGGCATCATCGCCGACGACCGTCTCCGCTCCTCCACCACCATCACCCAACCCGCCCTCACCTCCGGCGGCACCATCCGCATTGCCGGCTATAGCACTTCCCTCGCTCGCGGCAGCTCGCTCGATGTCTCCGGCGGTCTCCTCATCGAACCCGACGGCACCGTCCACTACGGCGACGGCGGATCCATCACCCTCAAAGGCGGCGAAGACCCGCAGCTCAACGGCATCATCGGCGGGCTCTTCTCCTCCTCCGCCTCGCTCTCCGGCTTCTCCGGGGCCCGCGGCGGCTCCCTAGCCATCACCGCCCCGCTCATCCGCATCGGCAATTCCTCATCGTCCCCCGGCACCCTCAACCTCCCTCCCTCGTTCTTCTCCTCCGGCGGTTTCTCCTCTTTCAGCCTCACCGGTCTCCCTGTCAAAAACTCCGACGGCCTCACGCTCCCGGCCCTCGTCATCGAACCCAATACCCGCCTCGCCCCAGTCGCCTCCAATCTCATCGCCTCCCCCCACGCCGCCAACGGCACACTCGCCCTCCTGCCCGTCCTCCGTCCCGCCGGCGTCCGCTCCCCAGTCAGTCTCAGCTTCTCCGCCGCAGGCATCCGCGACGGCATCCTCGATGTCCCGCTCCTCCGCGGCGACCTCCTCATGTCTGAAGGCGCTTCCATTGTCACCGACCCTCTCGCCTCAGTCAACTTCTCCGGCCGCACCGCCGCCATCATGGGCTCGGTCTTCGCCCCCGCCGGCAACATCTCCATCTCCGCCGGCGACTCCAACGCCGCGCGCCCCAACAGCGACACCGCCCTCACCACTCTCGTCCTCGGCCCGCGCTCGCACCTCTCCACCGCTGGCACCACTCTCCTCCTCCCCGATCCCTTCTCCCGCCGCACCGGCTCGGTCCTCCCCGGCGGCACCATCAGCCTAACAGGCAATCTCCTCCTCGCCAAAGGCGCGCGTCTCGATGTCTCCGGAACCTCCGGAACCCTCGACCTCCCCCCTGCCTCCGCCTTCCCGCTCCGCAACTTCTCCCTCCCGACCTCCGGCGGCCTCACCGCCACCCCTAGCGGAATCGCCTCGGTTCCCGTCCATCTCGAATCCAACGGCGGTCTCATCTCCCTCACCGGTCTCGACTTCCTCGTCTCCGACGCCTCCCTCTCCGGCCGCGCCGGCGGTCCCTCCGCGCTCGGCGGCTCGCTCGCCATCTCCTCCGGCCGCTTCTACGCCCCGGGCAATCTCCCCCAACCCCAGGACTCCAATCTCACCGTCTCCCAGTCCGGCCCCCTCATCCCCAAGGGCACCGACGTCTCCCCGCTCGCCATCGCCAAGCCACTCCCCGGCCTCACCCCCGGCGGCTCGTTCGCCGCCGATGCCTTCCTCCGCGGCGGCTTCGATTCCCTATCACTCGGCGGCTCGGTCGCCTTCCGCGGCCCCGTCTCCATCGCCGCCCGCAACTCTCTCTCCGTCGCCTCCGGCGGCATCCTCTCCGCCGACAACGCCGTCGTCCTCTCCGCTCCCTACGTCGCGCTCGGCCGTCCGCTCGACCTCCCCATCCGCCCCGAAGACCGACGCAATCCCTTTGGCACTAACTTCGCCCCCGCCTCCGGCACCGGGTCCCTCACCATCAACGCCAGTCACCTCGACGTCGGCACGCTCTCGCTCCAGAACATCAGCGCCGCCAACCTCCGATCCAGCGGCGACCTCCGCGGCAGCGGCATCCTCAACATCGCCGGACAACTCTCCCTCCACGCCGCCCAGATCTACCCGCTCACCGCCTCCTCCTTCGAAATCTTCGCCTACGATTCCTCCCTCGCCGGCCTCACCCAGCCCGGCAGCGTCTCCATCACCACCACCCCCGGCCAACTCCCAGCCCTCCCTCTCTCCGCAGGCGGCCATCTCCGCATCTTCGCCTCCTCCATCTCCCAAAGCGGCACGCTTCGCGCCCCGTTCGGTTCCATCACGCTCGGCTGGGACGGCACCGGCACCAAACCGCTCGACCTCGTCACCGGCAATTCCTCCGCCTTCCCCGTCACTTCCTCCCTCCAGCTCTCTAACACCAGCACCACCTCCGTCTCCGCCATCGACCCGCTCTCCGGCCGCGGCATCACCATGCCCTACGGAATCAGCCCAGACGGTCTCACATGGATCGACCCACGCGGCGTCGACATCACCGCCGGCGGCCTCCCTGACAAATCCATCAGTCTCGCCGCCACCGCCACCTCCATGGCCCCGGGTGCCGTCATCGACCTCCGCGGCGGCGGCGACCTCTTCGCCTTCCGCTGGGTCCCCGGCAACGGCGGTCCCTCCGACATCCTCGCCAACCCAAACGCCTTCGCCATCCTCCCAGGCTTCGAATCACCCATCGCCGCCACCGCCCCGTTCAATTCGTCCGCCTCCGACACAAACCTCATCCGCTCCTCCGGCCCGGGCTACACCAGCACTTCCCTCCAGCCCGGCGACCGCATCTTCCTCCAAGGCAGCCGCGCCCTCCCCACCGGAACCTACACGCTCCTCCCCGCACGCTACGCTCTCCTCCCCGGAGCCGTCCTCGTCACCCCCAGATCCGACACCCCCACCGGAACCCAGGAACTCCCCGACGGCAGCAGTCTCGTCTCCGGCCTCGCCTTCAACGGGCTCCATGCCAACGGTCGCCCCGCCCAACCAGCCTCAGTCTTCGAAATCGCCCCAGGCCCCGTCATCCGCGCCCGCGCCGAGTATCAGTCATTCTTCGCCACTAGCTTCCTCCGCGACGCCGCCGCTCGTCTCAGCCTCCCCCAACCCTCCCTCCCCTCCGACGCCGCCCGCCTCGCCATCTCCGCCACCAGCTCCATGGCCCTCTCCGGCTCGGTCTTTTCCGTCGGTGCCCCTAACGGCCGCGGCAGCACCATCGACATCGCCTCCGCCGCAGGCTTCCTCATCAATCGCGACGGCTCGTCTCCCGGCGATTCCCGCATCGCCCTCTCCTCCTCCACTCTCTCAAGCTGGCAAGCCGCCAGTCTCCTCATCGGCGGCACCCGTTCCTCCTCGTCCTCCGCCTCATCCACCATCATCCCGCTCGCCAGCTCCATCACTGTCGACAATGCCGGCACCACTCTCAACGCCGGCGACCTCACGCTCGTCGCCACCAACGCCATCAGCGTCGTCTCCGGCTCATCCCTCGCCGCCTCCGGCAACCCCGCCTCCGCCCCTTCAGTCATCTCCGGCAACGGGGCCGCCATCCGTCTCGGCGGCACCTCCACCGCCTCCCTCACGCGCTCCTCCGCCTCCGCCGGCACCGGCGCCCTAACGATCGGAACACTCGCCTCACTCTCCGCTCCAGCCATCACGCTCGACTCCACCGGCAGCGCCTCCATCAGCCCAGACGCCCTCGCCTCCGCCTCCACCACCACCATCAACAGCGGCCGCATCTCGCTCGTCCTCGACCCCTCCGCCCTCCTCGCCCCCGACCCCGGTCTCGTCCTCTCCGGCAATCTCCTCGACGCCCTCGAACGCACCTCCTCGCTCTCCCTCGGCAGCTATTCATCCATCGACCTCTACGGCTCCGGTTCCTTCGGCTCAACCCTATCACGTCTCGCCCTCAACGCCGGATCCATCCGCCAGCTCGACTCCTCCCCCGCCAATCTCACCTTCTCCGCACGCGAAATCCTCCTCGGCAACGTCTCCAGCGCGCCCGCCTCCCCCGCCTCATCCTCCAGCCACCAGCTCACCTTCTCCGCCGATTCCATCCGTCTCACTAGCGGTGCCCTCTCCTTCGGCAACCCCGGCACGGTCTCGCTCTCCGCCTCCACCGGCATCACCTCCGACGGCTCTGGCTCGCTCTCCTCCCCGGGCAATCTCACTCTAACCTCCCCCATCCTCACCGGCACCGCTGGCTCGAATCGCTCCATCAGCGCCGCAGGCACGCTCTCCCTCGAAAACGCCGTCCCCTCCGGCAATGCCTCGCTCTCCCCTGGCCTCGGAGCCGCACTCAACCTCTCCGCCTCTTCCCTCAACCTCAACTCCCTCATCGCCCTCCCCGGCGGCTCGCTCAACGCCACCGCCACCGCCGGTCCCCTCTCCCTCGGCGGCCGCATCGATGTCTCAGGCCAATCCCGCAGCTTCTACGACTCCACCCGCTTCGCCGACGCCGGTTCCATCTCCCTCAAATCCTCCACCGGCGATGTCATCCTGACTCCATCCTCCTCCATCTCCGTCTCCGCTCACCCCGGCGGCGGCAACGCCGGCTCGCTCGAAATCTCCGCACCCTCCGGCCGCTTCATCCCCACAGGTCTCCTCTCCGCCACCACCTCCACCAGTTCCCTCGGCGGCACCTTCCGCCTCGACGTCGCCTCACTCCCATCCACCGCCTCCCTCACCAATCTCCTCTCCTCATCCGGCTTCTCCCAAAGCCAGGCATTCCGCGTCCGCTCCGGCAATGTCCTCATCGACGGCACCGCCTCCGCTCGCCAGTTCTCCCTCTCCGCCGACACCGGCAGCATCTCCGTCACCGGCACCATCAACGCCTCCGGCCGCACCGGCGGCACCATCGCCCTCGCCGCCCGCAACAGCCTCACCATGGCACCCGGCTCTCTCCTCGACGTCTCCTCCGCCACTTTCGACAGCGCAGGCAAAGGCGGCCGCATCTCCCTCGAATCCGGTGCGCCTTCCCTCGGCACCCCGGGCACCGGCACGCTCGACCTCCAATCCGGTGCCGCTCTCAATCTCTCCGTCGCCGCCACCTCCGCCGACAGTCCCTCTCTCGGCCAGTTCTCCGGCACACTCCTCCTCCGCGCCCCGCGCTCCGCCGACGATCTCCTCATCAATCCCATCGGCGCTTCCATCGCCGGTGCCTCCTCCATCGTCGCCGAAGGCTACCGCATCTACGACCTGACATCTTCCGGCGGCACCATCACGTCCTCCGTCCAATCGTCCATCCGTACCGACGCCAACTCCTTCCTCGGAGCCGCCGGATCCGCCTCCGCCGCCTACTCCTCCATCCTCAATCGTCTCTCCGCCACCCGACCGGAGCTCGCTTCCTCCCTCATCCTCGTCCCCGGTGCCGAAATCATCAACCGCTCGGGCAACCTAACGCTCGGCTCCGCCTCCTCCACCACGCTCAACGACTGGGACCTCTCCACGTTCCGCTTCGGCCCGCGCAGCGCCCCGGGCAATCTCACACTCCGCGCCTCCGGCGACATCGTCTTCAACAACACCCTCAGCGACGGCTTCACACCTTTCGCCCCCACTAACAACACACCCCCCGCCAATCTCCAGCTCTGGCAGGGCCGTCTCTCCGCACAGAACCCGCTCCTCCCCGCCAACTCCCAGTCATGGTCCTATCGCTTCACCGCTGGCGCAGACCTCGCCGCCGCCGCCGCATCCGCCACCTCCCAGTCCCCGGGCTCGTTCATCCTCGGCAAAGCCGGTTCCTCCTCCGACGAACAGAATAACAACGTCAGCGGCGGCGACAGCGCCCTCACCCGCTCGGTCATCCCGCAACGCTGGCAGGTCGTCCGCACCGGCAGCGGCGACATCTCCATCTCCTCCGCCACCGACATCCGCTTCCTCAATCAGCTCACCGCCATCTACTCCGCAGGCACCGCCGTCGCCGACGCCTCCCTTGGCGGCACCTTCGATGTCCCCAGACCCGGCCAGCCCCCCGCCGGCACCCCCGGCCTCGGATCCGCTCAACTCACCACGCTCTACCCAGCCCAGTACAGCATGGCCGGTGGCAATGTCTCGCTCTCCGCAGGCCGCAACATCGAACGGCTCACCCGCAACGCCTCCGGCCAGCTCGTCCCCGACTCTCAATTCCAACTCCCCTCCAACTGGCTCTACCGCCGCGGCACCGTCGACCCAGCCACCGGCCGCTTCGCCGCAGGCCGCGTCGCCAACGACATCCTCTCCACCAGCTGGTGGATCGACTTCAACAACTTCTATCAAGGCGTCGGCGCTCTCGGCGGCGGCCACGTCTCCCTCGCCGCCGCCGCCTCCATCAGCAACGTCGACGCCGTCATCCCCACCAACCTCCGCGTCACCAAAGGCTCCGACACCAACCCGCTCGCCGCCTCCCAATCCTCCCTCGAACTCGGCGGCGGCGACCTCTCCGTCCGCGCCGGTTCCAATCTCGACGCCGGGGTCTACTACGTCGAACGCGGCCGCGCCTCGCTCTCCGCAGGCGGCGACATCCTCACCAACGCCACGCGCTCGGTCCTCTCCCCCAGCAGCATCGCCGCAGGCCAGGCCAGCCCGCTCACCCAGCTCCCCACCACGCTCTTCGCAGGCAAGGCCGCCTTCGATGTCTCCGCACGAGGCAATGTCCTCCTCGGCCCCGTCGCCAACCCGTTCCTCCTCCCCGCAGGTCTCGGCAATTCCACATGGTACAAGTCATGGCTCTCCTCCTACAGCACCGACGCCTCCATCCGCGTCGCCTCGCTCGGCGGATCCATCACCATCCGCTCGGAAGCCACTCCCTTCCTCCAGTCCGCCGGTTCCGCCGACCCGCTCCTCTACCTCTGGTCCGCGAACAAACTCATGCTCGGCACCGACACCGCCGCACGCTCCAAACCATGGCTCCGTCTCAATGAAGCCGGCATCGACGAAATCATCCGCTACAAAACCATCGCCTCCATCATGCCCGGCTCGCTCGACGCCGCCGCATGGAACGGCGATCTCCTCCTCTCCGGCAGTCTAACGCTCTCCCCCGCCCCGCGCGGCAATCTCTCCCTCCTCGCCTCCGGCAGTCTCCTCGGGCTCCAACCCAACGGGCTCGTCTCCGTCGGCTCCCTCCAGCAATCATGGGGGCTCTCCACTATCAATCTCTCCGACGCCAACCCGCTCGACGTTCCTAACATTCTAAATCCGCTCGGCTATACCACCCCCCAGGCCCAGGCTGTCACCACCCGCCGCCCGCTCTTCTTCGCCGGCATCGACGCCCTTTTCGCCGAATCCGGCACCACCTCCGCCGTCCTCCAGACCAAACAAGCCCTCCACGCACCCGGCCTCCTCCACTCCGGCGACCCTAACCCTGTCCGCCTCTTCGCCGTCTCCGGCGACATCTCCGGTCTCTCCCTCTTCGCCCCCAAACCCTCACGCATCCACGCAGGCCGCGACCTCACCGATGTCGCCCTCTACCTCCAGAACCTCACCCCCTCCGACTTCTCCATCGTCTCCGCCGCCCGCGACATCGTCCCAGCCAACGCCAGCTCTCCTCTCCGCGCCGCCGCCAATCTCCCCGGCAATCTCCCGAACACCGACGCCCTCCCGCTCGCCGGCGACCTCCAGATCGGTGGCCCAGGCACGCTCGAGGTCCTCGCCGCCAGAAACCTCGACCTCGGCACCGTCGCCGCCAACCCCGACGGCACCGGCACTGGCATCACCAGCATCGGCAACGCCCGCAACCCATGGCTCCCCTTCTCCGGCGCTGACATCATCGCCGCCGCAGGCATCGGCCCAGCCACCAGCCTCGACAACAGTCTCCTCGACTTCTCCTCACTCCTCGCCTCCAGCCAACTCTATTCCTCCGAAATTTCCTCCATCACCGGCGGCCTCCCCCTCGCTTCCCTCGACCCCGAATCCCAACGCCGCGCCGCCCTCGAAATCTTCTTCCTCACCCTCCGCGACGCCGGCCGCACCCAGGCCTCCGGCTCCACCCCTGGCTACCCCTCAGGCTTCGCCGCCATCGCCTCTCTCTTCCCCAACCCAGCCTCCGGCACCATCCTCACCCGCGGCCGCGACATCCGCACCCGTAACGGGGGAGCCATCTCCATCCTCAACCCTGGCGGCGGGCTCGCCATGGCCGACACCACCATCGGCAACCCCCTCGCCCCACCAGGCATCGTCACCGAAAGCGGCGGCCCCATCCACATCTTCACCCGCGACGACGTCAGCGTCGGCATCGGCCGCATCTTCACCCTCCGCGGCGGCAGCCAGATCATCTGGTCGTCAGAAGGCAACATCGCCGCCGGCAGTTCCGCCCGCACCGTCCGCAGCGCCCCGCCCACCCGCGTCCTCATCGACCCCCAAAGCGGCGCCGTCCAGACCGACCTCGCAGGGCTCGCCACCGGCGGCGGCATCGGCGTCCTCACCGCCGTCCAGGGCGTCCCCCCAGGTGACGTCGACCTCATCGCCCCCGCCGGCTTCGTCGACGCCGGCGACGCCGGTATCCGCTCCTCCGGCAACCTCACCATCGCCGCCACCCAGGTCCTCAACGCCGCCAATATCACCGTCTCCGGCACCTCCACCGGCACCCCCGTCTCCTCCGTCACCGCCCCCAACATCTCCGGCCTCACCTCCGCCGCCAACACCGCCGGCGCCTCCTCCAACGCCGCCGCCAATGCCACCAACGCCGCCACCTCCCGCAACACCTCCCCCACCCCAGATCCCTCCCCCTCCCTCTTCACCGTCGAAGTCATCGGCTACGGCGGCTCCGACTCCGAAGACGAACCCGAAGACGCCCGCCGCCGCAAAGCCGGTACGCCTCCCCCCTAAACCCCACCGCCCCCCCCCCCCCCCCCCCCCCCCCCCCCTCCCCCCCCCCCCCCCCCCCCCCCCACC
>Ga0114977_10002322_pt1 | contig 12261 bp, 9 predicted proteins | sample S_130805_MF_Meta_FD_87026 | JGI IMG/M metagenome (GOLD analysis project Ga0114977, IMG submission 87026) | Freshwater microbial communities from Lake Simoncouche, Canada to study carbon cycling - S_130805_MF_MetaG | ecosystem: Environmental > Aquatic > Freshwater > Lake | place: Lake...
AATTATGCTGACGGCATTTATTTCACTTATTGTAATGCTAAAACTAGATATGTGGAATGAATTCTATAATCAAACTATCGTGTATGGGTTTTCGCTAAGCCATAATGAAAGACCAATTCGTGGACTAATAAATTTAAGAATATTTTTGTACGGCGCTATAAACGTCACAATAATCTATATTTTAATGAAATTACAATTAAGAAACGGCAAGAGTGCTGCTACTAAAGTTTTGAAAATAGTAATTTTATTTGGATCGCTTGGGCTAATTGTACTTTCAGGGACAATGCAATTAAGCAGGAACCAAAACACTTCAGCTTCATTGAATTTGATTGCAAACAGCAAGTTGTTTCTTGAGAATTTGATTTTTATGCCGCAGTACTTCATAGTTTTTATCGCTATTTTAATTTTATTTAAAAATACATTTATACAAAAAAATATCAAAAATAGTAGCTTGATGCCATTTGCAGTAAGTATTTCATCCTTATCTCAGTTGTATCCTGGAGCGCATCCATCACGAATATGGTTCGTAATCCCGGTGCTTGTGATTGGGGCAGACCATGAAATGGAAAATCTGATAAGAGTTCATAAAAAGAATATTTTAAAAGTGACTAATTTCCTATTTATATCAACTCTAATTTCTTTATTAATTGTTTTTTATATGCAATCTCAATTATTTAGATTAAACTATCAAAATAGTGTATTGATTGGAATGCAAGGTAAGAAAGAGATAGTTATTCCTGTAGATAAGACCTTTGCCAACATAGAAAAATTTGCCAAAAAAGAAAAGATTGAATTTAGGTGTGTTGATGGGATCTACTCTGTTTCAGGGCGAAGTTACCTTTCAATTGGTAACCAATATGTAGTTTTGATACCTCCAATTAACCATATTCAGCCTAACGCAAACCAAATTTTTTACTGCCATGTTAAAAAACCATATTTCGATTTATTTGATTCAAACAAGTATGAGGTAATTTTTGAAAATGAGGCTGAATTCCCATATTTGAACTCTTTCAATCTACTAATTGAAAAAAAATGAACTTTTGCGCTGGATTATGTACTTAACTATCTAGATGACTAATTTACTTAAATAATAACAAAAACACAGTCGAAGGTATACTATTTGAAGAAGTCTATTCTTACGGAGGACAGTTGGAGAATTCAATTAAAAAGTATTCATTTTTGCAAAAAATCGCGAGAAGAAAATTCTATTTATTAGCTTTTTCCATCCTTGCTTTTTGGTATGTATCTTTATTTCCTGGGCGTGCTGGTGCTGATGCTTCAGGGCTAGTTCGATTGATAAAATCAGGCGGTACTACAAATTGGTGGACTTCGACTTATTTTTGGTTTATCAAAATTTCAACTTTTGATGGTAGAACTATTGCACTTACCAGCTTTCTTTTACTTATAACACAAACTATAACTTTTTTCTGGTGTGTCAAAGCTTTACCTGGTGATATAAAACTAAAAGAAAATTCATTTTTAATCTTACTCGCAACACCTTTATTTACTGTTTTTGCCTTAAATATTGGGCATGATACTTTGCAAATTTCTGGCCTATTTATCTTAATTGGAATTGAATTACGTAGATTTCAAAACAATCAAACAAGCAGAAAAAGAATTGTAAGCATCTATATGGTCAGTTTCGTATTACTAATTACAACTCAAACTGGCGTGTATATTGTAATTTTGAGTATGCTAATTTTGTGTTTTAGAAAACAATTTAAACATTCATTGATGTTAGCCATTTTCATTTCAGTATTTATGTTGATTAGCAATATAGGGGTATCAACTACTTTATTTAACGGAGTTCAGGTAACTTATACCTCCGATGCAAAATTCGCCCCTATGCTTGCGGATCTAAAATGCGTGGTACAGCATCCACTTTCTGATGTAAGCCAAGAGGAATGGTTGATTTTAGAGAAAATAGCAAGTAAAGATGTCTGGAAAACTCCACTAAGTTGTGACAGCACTGATTTAATTGGTGGACTAAACATGAGGCCGAAATCATTAAACTTAAATTCACTAAATTTCTTCAAAACTTACCTTTCAATCTCAACTAAAAATCCCGCAATTGTGGCGATGGCACACATTCAACGCGGGCGAGGATTGCTCCCTCCCCCATTTTTTCAATCACCTGATAATCAAGTAACGCTTGATACAAAAATTCCTATTGGTTTTGGAACAAACACGGCCCTGCAATCAGGACCTGAGTTGTTACACCCTTCAATTGACGAACCAACTCTCAAGGTCAATTCACCCGCGTTAAAAATCCTAGAAAGCCTAGCTCAAGGACCTATTTTTATATTTAATCAAGCGTCGTGGTTCTGGGGTTGGGCCGGTTTATGGACTTGGCCGATATTAATTTACTGGGTCTGGAAACTAAGAATTCGTAAGTTAAAAACGATATTGGTAACCCTATATCCAATAATTGCGCTGCATTTTCTACTATTATTGGTGATTCCACTCTCGCACCCTAGATATTATATGGCAGCAATAATTTTGGGTGTGTATCTGACCATTCTCATGCTATTAGAAATATTAAATTCTAATAGATCTCCACATCAGACTAAACTTTGATAATTGGGTAAGGATTAAGATCTATGTACGTGCGCGAGCTAATAAACCTGTATAACGTGAAACCGTTAGGCATACTTCATGTAGGGGCGCACCTAGCAGAAGAATACTCCGAGTATAACAAAAATAATTATGATAACGGTGGCGGAATAATTTGGATTGAATCTATACCCGAACTAGCAGAAAAACTTAAGAAAACTTTAAATTTAAACCATAACAAAGTTTATTGCGCCACTATCTGGGATGTAGAAGGACTGGAGATGGAATTCAATGTAACATCTAAAACCGCCTCTTCAAGTCTATTAAATTTTGGCTTACATTCCAAAACATATCCGGACATACAGGTATTGAAAAAAATTAAAGTCATTACTAAAAGGCTTGATAACTTACTGTCTAACGATGACAAATTTGAACTTGTCGTAATTGATATTCAAGGAGCAGAAGATCGCGCGATTGATAGCTTAGGAGCGCGAATCACAGAAGTAAATTACATATTCATGGAAATAAGCAAAAAAGAACTTTATATCGGTACTAGATTAGTTAAACACATGGACTTGCATCTTGCCAGTTTAGGTTTTATCCGCGTTTTTACAGCATGGGATAGGCGAGCAAAATGGGGGGATGCGTTATATGTGCGTAAAGAGATTTTTAATCAATCTGCTAGCCAGAAAATTAAATCAAAAATACGAGTATTTCAAAGATTCATTCGACAATGGGTGCCACTATTTTTGTTTCCATTCCTTGTTAAATGTAAGAATATTTTAAAGAACTAAAGATTTTCTAATCGCTAAATAAATTATAAAATTAGTTTAAATTTTCCAATGGCTCATTGGTGGGTGCCAAAAATTAGGTGGGTAATATATCGTTCCATTCAAATTCAGAATTGAAGCGACATAACTTAAACTTGATCGTCCCATAATTAAATAATCGGATTTACTCATCAAAGATATAGCGCTAATTGGATTTCCTCCAATGTGAATTGTACATTTTTCTCCGTATTTTTTTACTATAGTTGATAGATCATTTCCTTTTACATTCATAATTCCTGCGTTAAACCCAGGGGAAGTTGACCAAAGTTCAGTTTGTTCTAAAGGTGGTTCGTATTGAAGATCATTCGTGGGAGCATCTGTAAATACGAAAATTTCGAAATCATCTTCATTACTTAAAGATAGAATTATGTTATCAATTATATTAAGGAAGTAATCTACATGTATTTCTCTAGAGAATTTTTCACCTTTTTGTATGGCCATGCCTCCAACACCGCTACGGTAATGGATTGAAATGCGCTTTTTCGGGTGAATTTTATATAAATCACTTGCGTTATCCCAATGTAAGAGATTACCGGATATTTCACTATAACTATCCGGATGGTAATCACTTACTCCATACGGAGCAACTATATGAAGAGTAATACGCCTATGCAGAAGATAGGACTTTGCAACGGCGACTAAAAGGTTTATAAATCTCAGATTGTCACAATAAATGTCCATATTTTTTATAGTTTGAAATTCACTCTCGGGCAACATGAATAGAAAGTTCAACTGCGATAAATACGCTTCTAGTTCTTTACTTGACCCAATCTCGTCTAATGGGTGCACTGCTACCGAAACCAGTTTGGTGTACTTAAATCCCAGTTTGTATCTCTTTGCTAGAGCAAAAATGGCAAAAATTCTTTGTAATTGAGCACCAGTTCCATCAATTTTTTTACTTGGATCGTATGTTAATAACAATCTACTTCCGAATAGCGAAAAAATGGGCGTAAATAGCGCCTCAATCCTCACAAATACAAATTTCTTAAAAATTAGTAAAATTTTTTTCACTTTATCACTCAAAACAATTCCAATGATGCTGAGTAAGGAATGAATAAATCTATTAAACACGCTCTAATCATACCTACAGCGATGGAATAGATTGCGCTATTCTTGTTATGCATTAAGGCTGAGCAAAGCACATCTCTAACAATAGAGTTTTTGGAGTTGGAATTGCAATTAATATTCGGTAAAGAAATTAGATTTGGCGATAATGAGTCTCAAGGATCAATGCCTATAGTGTTTGTTCACTTAAATGGCAAAATACCGAAGTACTTACAAATAAATTTAAAGAGCACTATTCACAGATTTCCAAAGAATCAAGTGGTCCTGATAATAAATGAAATTTCAACTAAAATAAGAATTACCGGGTTAACGGTTTATAAATACGAAGAAGATTCTAAATGGAAAATTCTTCACGGTTATCTAAGCCATCCTAAAAATTTTAGAAACAATTTCTGGATGATATCTATTGCCAGATTTTTCGCCTTAGAACAATTGATGCAAAATTATAAAAATGAAATAATACACATCGAATCAGATGTATTTCTATCTAATGATTTCCCTTTTAAACTTTTCGCAAACTTGGAGAAAACTATCTCATTCCCAATCGTATCAAAAGAACGAGGCGTAAGTAGTACGCTTTATATTAAAAATTTAAAAATAATACAAAAGTTAAATGACTTCGCAATTACAGAAGCCCACCGCAATTCACAAACATCAGACATGCTCATATTGCGCAAATTCTATGATCAATTCAAAAATCAAATTGAAGTTCTTCCAATCGGACCCGCTATTAAAGAATGTTATAAGGAATCTCTTGACTCAGATTTATTTTCCAAAATGATGGAAGGTATTACGCACTTTAAGGGAGTATTTGACGGAAATGATATCGGCGTGTACTTCTTTGGGACTAACCCTGAAAATCTCAGGGGAAAAACCATATTAGGCAAAACAATTAATTTCAATTACGCTAATGTTGAAAATTGGGTTCCTATCTACAATAGTAAAAGAAATTTTATGGACCTTAAGATTCAAGGCGAGGAGCAATCAATTCCTATTTATTCAATACACGCGACCGTAAAGTCTAGTTCGGTTTTTTCTATTGAAAAACAAAAACAAGTTATAGAATTAAGACTTAAACAATCCAAAGATGGTGAAAGATCTGAACTTATACACTCGGTTTTTATGTATCAAATTTTTAAGTATATTAAAAAACAATTTTTAAGAAAAGGTGAATAAAATAAATAAAAACATCAAAGATTTAAAGATTCTTCATCTTTCTACAACTCTCGAAGGAGGTGCCGGGTTAGCTGCACGAAGATTGAACGCAGCTTTAAATTCGGTGGGGTTTAACTCAAAAATATTATCGGTAGGAAAGAATAATCAAATTTTACAAATTAATGAATTTTTTCAACACCGAAATCTTTTTACTAAAATTAGATCAAGCCTATTAACTTTTTTACAATTTAGGGTTGTGCAAAGTGGCAAAAATTTAGTAACTACGAAATCTATTTCAACTTTTAATTCCTTAGAGATATTCCAAGGCTATGACGTAATCCACATACATGCAACATATAATTTCATAAATGATTTAATCTTGGAAGAATTAATTGATTCAAGTGCAAAACTTTTCTTTACGATGCATGATCAACGCCTTTTTACTGGAGGATGTCATTATTCGCTAGATTGCCATCAATATAAAAATTCATGTGAATCATGCCCGCAAGTTAAACAATTTTTTAAAAGGCAAGTTTTGTTATCACAAGAAAGAAGTGTTCAATTATTTGCGAGGACACAGAGAATAAATTTGATTTCACCGTCAGTTTGGCTGGCTAACTTGGCAAAAAATAGTAGGGTCCTAAACCGACATGAAATCGCAATCATATTAAATCCAGTTCCAGAGTTTTATTCATATGGGGAACCTAAAGAACTGCGCTTAAAATTTGGTTATAGTGCCAATGAGATAGTTATTAATTTTATTGCAGCAAATTTGATGAATGCAAATAAGGGTCTGAGTACTCTATGTGATGCAATTTTAAATGTTGATAAAGAAAAACAGGCAAGGTATCGCTTGGTTTTGATCGGTAATAGCCAACACCTTAAAATTCCTCAAGGGATTGATTGTGAAGTATTGGAGCATCAATCAGAGTCCGAGATTGCTCTTAGACTTAGAGCTGGTGACGTATTAATCGCGCCTAGCCGGATAGACAATTCACCTAATGTTATCGGGGAAGCATTAATGGCTGGTTCTATGGTATTCGGAGCTGCCGTTGGGGGAATTAGTGAAGTTATGGAAGAGATGAAATTTAGGACTTTTCCATCGGGAGATCATGCTAGTTTAACTGAAATCTTAAATGACTTTGAACCAAATTATGATAAGGATGAAATAATCAGAAGAGCAAAAACTTTATATAGCTACGAGGTGATAGGTAGCAAAATCAAAAATCTATATTTAAATCAGCTCAGGTAATCTCTATAGCGGCGTTATTCCATCTTTGTAAAAGTCCAACTTTATTGCGTTTTTGGTAATTGATGGTATCCAAAAATAAGCGAATTTTAGTGGAAAAGACATGTCTCATGGAAATACCGTAAAGATTATTTTTTAACCACTTGTCTACTGTCGCAGAATAATTAATATCTGCACTTTCAGAAAAAGTGCCTGCAGCTTTATTCAAAAAATCGGAATCTATATGAGTATGAGTTGCCGCAAAGTCATTGCCAACATTTGTGATTAAATTTTCAGGTGGAAGGATTGCGTATTTATTTTCCACCTGCATTCGATAAACCAAGACCGTATCCCAAACATCCGTGAATCCCGCATAGGCACGTCTTGCCCCAGCAGCCCAGTAAGCTTTGTCAACCGTACCTAATCTGGAGCTTCCTTCAACTTTAAACTGATTATTTTCGGTAAAACTTCTCTTAATTTCAACCCACTTGGATTTATTTGTAGCCCACCCCCAAGTTAGAGCGTATTGAGAAATAATTACCGAATTATTAATTACAAAGTCTGGCGCAAATTGCGTCCCGCACACAAGCCAAATTTTTGAATCTCTATAAATTTTTTGCTCCATATTTTTTGCAAATATAAAGAAATCCTTAGTTGGGATGCAATCGTCTTCCAAAATAACTCCGTAATCTGTCTGCTCGAAAAACCAGTCGCAAGAAGACATAACTGAAGCCGCACAACCCACATTCCTATTTCTTAGGTGGATCTTTAGATTTCCACTGTAATCTGGCTCAAAGAGGGCTACATATTCCTTAATTTTATTGTAATCCGCTTGCCCTGAAGCGCTATTGGATTTGGGGCCATCTATTGATAGATATATATTTGCAATGCCAGAAATTTGGCAGATCCTTAGTAACTTCAAAATATTTTCAGCACGTCTGTACCCAACGATTAAGACACTCATCCCATCAAGGTCATTTTTCATTTAACGAGTCCAATCACATGGTAATTGTAGTTACAACTATAATAAATTCTATGAACTATTCTAAGCATATCGGACCCATGTTGTCTGCGGTAGTTCCCGTAGCACTTATGGCAAATCAACTAAATTTACTCGAGGCTTGGGTCAAGGAATGTAAAGGTAAGCCAATAGAAATTTTATTAATGCATGACCTATATGACGAAGCAACAAGTCACGAATTAAGAGAATTAGTCGCGAACAACTTGGAATCAAATATAATTTTTCTTGAGGATAAATTTGGGTCTCCAGGGCAAGCTCGAAATATGGGAATTGAATTGGCCACAGGTGAATGGATTGCCTTTTGGGATAGTGACGATATGCCAAATATTGAAATAGTTTTAGAAATATTACAAAAAAAGTCGCTTCCTCGAGAGCTAGATGTCCTTATTGGGCAGTATAAAGTTTTTGATATTTCCAAAAATATCTTAATAAATAAGACGCAATTCGATAGTTCACTTAATGATGTAGCATTTAACCCTGGAGTTTGGCGGATGTTATTTCGAAGAAGCTCAATCAGGGACATCAGATTTCCGCAATTTAAGATGGCCGAAGATCAAAATTTCCTTTCCACCCTATCTTTGCCAGAAAAGAATTATAGTTTTTCTAATAGCATTTTCTATACTTATTATGTTGGAAATTTTGGGCAGCTAACATCGCAAAAATCAGCCGTAAATGAGATATTAGATGGAGCTAGATTTACCCTTACTAAGCTCAAAAATTCTAATGTGGCCGCGCAGGGATTCAACACAATATTGTTTTCTCGACAGATTATTACTGGCGTTAAAAAAGGCTCGTCTCGAGTTAAAATTGGCTGTCTTTTTCTATTTTTTAAAGCTTTAACAGAAAACAAAGGTACATTTGCAATTGCGATTATTCGCGTTACATTCAGTATTTTTCTAAAAAGCAGAAGAAGAAAACTTACGTAATGGCAAAAAACAAACTTATTGTTTCGCTTACAGGCGGGCTAGGTAATCAACTTTTCCAATTAGCGGCCGGTATGAATATTTCTAACAATAGTGAAGTTCTTTTGACTTCTGCCTATGGGAGTCCACGCTCGTATGGCAATATAACTGCAGATTTATTTTCATTCTCATTACCAAATGATGTAAAAATGATGAAAAGGAGGCCAGCCTCCGGGTTAGTTAAAAAATGTGTTGGTTACAATTTACGTATGGGCACTTCGCCTAGAAATTACGAAAAGATCAAATTTGTAAAATGGTTAATTATAATTGCAACTAAATTAATACTCATTTTTGATTTGCGTCATTTCTACACTTTAGTTGTGGGGAAAGGGGTCGGATATTGTGATATCTATAAAGGTAATAAGAATTCACTCTTAGTAGGATATTTTCAAAGTTACAAATGGGTGTTGAATTCAAAAGTTTTAGCTGGATTAAAGGCAATCAAACCTCTCGATCAAAGTAATGTACTGGATAATTTAATTTTAAAAGCCAAGATAGAGAAACCATTGTTCGTACATGTACGGTTGACAGACTATAAAAAAGAAGAAAAAATCGGAATTCTTTTAAAAGATTACTATTCCATTGCTATAAAATCGCAAATGAATTCTAAAAAATATACTAAAATTTGGTTATTCTCTGATGAATTTGAGACTGCGATAAGTTATATACCTGATGAGTTCAAGGGATGTTTATTTATAATTCCAAAAATCGATGGTTCACCAGCTTTAACTTTAGAGTTATTAAGATATGGCTCTGGGTATGTAATTGCTAATTCTAGCTTTAGTTGGTGGGGAGCATTTCTTGCGTACGAAAAAAATGTTAGAGTCATTGCGCCGCACCCATGGTTTAAGGACATGGAAAGTCCAAAAGATCTAATCCCCCCCAATTGGGAAACTCTAAATCCTTGGTGAGTTAGACTTGGAAGAAACTATTTGGATACTAATTAAAACAGTTAGGGAGTAATGAGAAAAGGAAACAGAACAGCCTGGAGAGATTCTGTTCTAACCCGCGCCGTGTCAGTGCTATCTAAATCTGACAGAAGAAAAGTATTAACTGTAATAGTAATTCAAATATCATTAGGATTATTGGATTTACTGGGAGTGGCACTTATTGGAATCCTTGGAGCGCTGGCCGTAAATGGAATTCAATCTAGACCAGCCGGAAATCGAGTGACCGAAATTCTTGATTTTTTTGGGATTGCAGGTGCCCAGTTTCAAACACAGGCAGCGGTGCTGGGTGGGCTTGCTTCACTCATTTTAATCTTTAGAACAGTTTGCTCTGTTTTCTTTATGAGAAGAATTTTATTTTTTCTCAGTCGCCGAGGCGCTCAAATTTCTACACGCCTAGTTTCGAAACTTTTATCGCAATCCTTACTTGCGATTCACATTCGCTCAAGTCAAGAAATTCTTTATGCTGTTACTACTGGTGTAAACGTTATCACTTTAGGAATTTTAGGTACGATAGTTAGTTTAATTTCTGATGTTGCTCTTCTGTCGATCATGGCCGTTGGACTATTTGTTGTCGATCCGACAATTGCAATTTCCACTTTTGTGGTTTTTTCATTAATTGGTTTTGTAATGTATTGGACAACACAAAGACGAGCGCATATCTTAGGAGAAGAAAATGCAAAATATAATGTTCAAAGTAATGAAAAAATTATGGAAGTCCTATATTCATACAGAGAAGCTGTTGTTAAGAATAGAAGAAATTACTATTCTCGAGAGATCGGTAAAGTTAGACTAAAGCTTGCAAATACAGCAGCAGAGACAGCATTTCTGCCAAATATTAGTAAGTATGTAATTGAAACGGCACTTGTTCTAAGCGCATTGGGGATTAGCGCAATTCAATTCTTATTACAAGATGCGGCACATGCAGTGGCTACGCTTTCGGTATTCTTAGCAGCAGGGACACGGATTGCGCCAGCAGTTTTAAGAGTTCAACAAAGTGCTTTAGGCGTTAGATCTAGTTTAGGCGCAGCTGGCCCAACATTGAATTTAATTGATTCAATGAAAGATGTTATGGACTTAGATGAAGTAACAGACAATGTTGAAATTAGGCATATTGGATTTGTACCAAATATTTTTATTGAAGATGTGTCATTTAGTTACCCGGACAAAGAGAGTCAAGCAATAAAGAAATTGAATTTGAAGGTAGAAGCAGGAAAATTTGTGGCAATCGTCGGCTCTTCTGGAGCAGGTAAAACCACTCTAGTTGATTTGTTATTGGGAGTTTTAAAACCAGATTCTGGAAGAATATTAATCTCGGGTTTTGATCCACAGACCACAATATCTAAATGGTCTGGTGCAATTTCGTATGTACCACAAGATGTAATGATTTCGAACGGAACAATTAGAGAAAATGTTGGGCTTGGTTTCCCGATTAATGCCGTGACTGATGATCTAGTAAATTCAGCGCTAAAGACCGCAGCGCTAAACAATTATGTAATGGACTTAGTTGAAAGCATTGACACTCATGTTGGCGAGCGTGGTGTAAAAATGAGTGGAGGCCAACGCCAGCGATTGGGCATAGCAAGGGCTATGTTTACACAACCTAATCTCTTGGTTCTAGATGAGGCTACCAGTTCACTTGACGGTGAGACAGAAGCGAGCGTTGCTGATGCAATCCAAAGTTTAAAGGGAAAAGTAACAGTAGTAATGATCGCTCATAGACTTTCTACTGTTAAGAACGCAGATTTAGTTATTTACTTGCATAATGGAGAATTGATTGCGAAAGGAACATTTAATGAAGTCAGGGATCAGGTGTCTGATTTTGATCGTCAAGCTAATTTAATGGGTCTTTAATCTGATTTAAGAAACCTTTGTCTAATCCCCTATGATTGGCTAATTGTTTCTATTAAAATTTAAACTTGTACGGGAAAGAGGGTTAAGTTGTCTCAAGAATTAGAAGAGCTAAAATCTCAGATTCTTAAGCTAACCTCTGAATTTGGTGAACTTTTTACAAAATCTAAGAATTTTAGGCCCGGGGTAGATTCAGTACCTGTGTCTGGAAAAGTACTTGACGCTTCAGATTTCAAAAATTTAGTTGATTCTTCTCTTGATGGATGGTTTACATCTGGCCGATTCACTGAAAAGTTCGAAAGAGAATTAGCAAAATATGTTGGAACTAGAACTGCAGTATTTGTAAACAGTGGATCTTCGGCAAATCTGATTGCCTTAAGTGCACTAACTAGTCCAAAGCTTGGTTCCAAAGCACTTAAACCAGGAGATGAAGTTCTTGGTGTTGCTATGGGATTTCCGACCACAATTAATCCGATTTTGCAGAATGGTTTAAAGCCAGTTGTTGTTGATGTTCATTTAGATACCTTAGATGCAAAAATTGAGAGACTTAAAGAAGCGATCGGACCAAAGACTCGAGCCATCATGATGGCTCATACCCTTGGTAATCCATTTGATGTTGATTCCGTAAAGGCTATTTGCAAAGAACATA
>Ga0114977_10002324_pt1 | contig 12255 bp, 16 predicted proteins | sample S_130805_MF_Meta_FD_87026 | JGI IMG/M metagenome (GOLD analysis project Ga0114977, IMG submission 87026) | Freshwater microbial communities from Lake Simoncouche, Canada to study carbon cycling - S_130805_MF_MetaG | ecosystem: Environmental > Aquatic > Freshwater > Lake | place: Lake...
ATGAGCAGAGGAAGAGTGTGTTTCCTGCCATCGAAGAAGGGACCCTCAAGGGGGATGTGCTCAGTTGTATCATTGAGGTTTCGGGTATTTATTTTTTCCAGGATGTTTATGGGCTGATTGTGCGTGCCCACCAGGTTGTCATCCGTAAACGGACGAACAGCGCTGCAGAGTCCAAGTCGCGAAGCGACTTGTCCGACGTTGCGGATGGCGACGCGCTTAAGGGTTTTGCATTCATTTGAAGTAAATGAACGACCCCGCTGTTTGGCAGAAAGCCGCTGACGCTCTCGGGATGAATGTTGAGATCGATCCAGAGAAGGTTCATAGAATGTTTGATGGTATCAGACTTGATCAATGTGGTGCTCCGTGTAAAAACGGAAAACCTTGTGGCATAGCGGTTCACAAGAATGAAAAGTGCTGGAGGCACCGTAGTCCAAGGGGCTGAAAGCCCTTTGTCCGTGACCGGCGGTCAAGTCTACGACTTGACCTTAACGACGGGGACGGTACATGGACATCATCATGCTGTTGTACGATGAACGCATGGGGGAAACGTACTTGGCGACGGGCTTCATGCCGTATGGCACGGACTTGTGGTGCTTGCGCACGACGCGCTTGCCGTGGCTGGTATCCATGTGGCTCACCTGGATACCGCTGGAGCGGTAGCTGCGAGCGCCGTCGGCACGACGCACGAAAACCTTACCGGTCTTCTTGGACTTGAACAGACGCTTGCCGGCTGAGGCGTAGAACTTGGTTGGGACGTAGTTGGGCATTTCTATAGGCTGAGATTTGTTTTCCAAGGGGCACGGAGTGCCCGTTGTCCATGACGCTTCGCGACGGACTTTCCGTCTTCGACGGAAAGGAATTTACTTCTTGGACAGCTTCGCCTCGATGCATGCATCTAGGATGGATCCCTTGGTGGCGGGCACGAAACCCTCAAGGCCGAGTTTCTTATAGCAAAACTTGAGCGCCTTGCCGCGCTTGGAGACATCCTTCTGCTGCTTGGTCAGGTGAGGCATTCTTTATATACACTAAGAAATTCTCTTCGCCTGTCGGTCCTTGACGCATGCGTACAGTGCCTTGCCATCCTTGCCTACATTGAAAAGGACCATGCCCGTGAGCTTGAGATCCTTGCGGCACAGACGCGTATCGATTGCCCACGTGCTCTCCTTGCCTTGCTTCGCCTTTGCCTTGCTGACAATTTCGCCGCTCGATTTAGACACTGTGAGTTTTTTGGACGTGAGACCGCCTGCTGTGGAGGGCTCTTTCTTGTGAAGGACGAGTGCACGGGAAGCCATCTACTTTTTACAGAGAAAAATGTCCAAGGGACAACGGGCTGCGCGACGGACAACGGGCTGCGCGACGGACAACGGGCTGCGCGACGGACAACGGGCTGTGCGACGGACAACGGGCTGTGCCCGTTGGACTGATTACACAGCGAAAATCTTAGCAATGGTCCGCATAGTAAGATCCGAAGACCCACCCTTCTTCTGCCCGCCCAGGATGTCCGCGACGATGTTCGATTTCTTCTCGTGCAAGTCCATCATAAACTCCTCGATCGAGTTCACCCCCGGAAACGTACGGTACACCATTCGAGTGACGTGTACCTTACGCTTCTGCCCCGTCCGATCCGCCCGCCCAATCGCCTGCAACTCCGTCGCTGGATTCCACGCCGGACTCGTAATGTAGACCCGAGACGCCTCTTGCAAGTTCAAACCGACACCACCCGCTCGAATCTGGATAAGAAACACTGCGTTCGCCGGGGCTTTCCGGAACTGTTCGATACGAATCTCACGATCCTCCTTGTCCGTGACGTGGCCATCTATCCGAAACGTCGGGATACCGCGTTCGGTCAACATCTCTTGGATGCGGTCCGTCTCAACCGTAAACTGCGTAAAAATCAGCGCCTTCTCGTCGGGGTGGGACTCGATCGACTCCATCAGCACCTCGTGTTTCTTCGACCGTCCAGTGTACAACTCAGGATCCGTATTCTCCTTGATCGCGAGACCGTCCGTGAAAAGCTGTGGCCACGTCATCACTTGTCTGAGTCGCAGGATACCCTCCAGCATGATGATCGCATTGTCCGTACTGTCCAGAAGCCCCTGACCGTACTGGAACGCCTTGGTGTACAGCTGCTGCTCCTCGGGGTACATGTCCAGCTCGATGGTGTCCACTGCAGACTTGGATTCCTTCGTACGACGAAGAACGTACTTTTGGCGGATTTTCTCATAATCCCGGAGGACATCCCCACGCGTCAGACCGACAAACGAACACAGTGATACAAAATCCTTCATCGAGTTGAAGACCGGTGTACCGGACACGACCCACTTGATGCCTGCGTCCAGAGCCGCCAGGCTCCGATGCACCTTGGTTTTCGAGTTGCGAATCTCGTGCCCTTCATCCAGGATCAGGCGGTCCCACTTGTAATCGTGCAAAAGACTGTGAGCATTCATGACCGAGTACGGAGCCAGGACGACACCCTCGAAGTTTGTCAAGTCACCGATACGCTCCAGGCGATTCGGGCCGTCAAACATACGAACAGGCATCTGGTTATCGGTGAAGCGTTGAATCTCGTTACGCCACTGACCTACGATGGACTTGGGGACCACGATGAGCGTCTTGGACAGTGGATTGCGGCACATCATCGCCACCAGCTGAGCCGTCTTGCCGATACCCATCTCGTCGCACAGGAAACCACCACGGACTCCGTCGTCGTCGTTCTCGCGATCCAGGAGCCACTTGACACCAGCGGGCTGGAACGGGGGAAGGAGGGTCAGAGGCATGCTTGTTTTTGAGTATCTTCCCATGGTCACCGGACCTCCACCCAGGGACAGGACACGATTTTTTCCTTGCGTCACAGTAGTAAATGGCTCCTCGCATAGGGTCTTTGTTATACCGTGTAGCGGGCCGACAAGCTAAAGAGAATGCGGCAGCCGTTAGAGCCGCTAAAGAAAACGCTGAAAGATCAGAAGCCTTGCAAACACTCAGAACTATAAAGGCGATGACTGCGAATCAACTGACACCAAATACAAACCAAAAACTACTGAATACACTACAGTTTATTCGCCGTGGACCAAACCGAAAACTTCATAGAAATGCCGTCGAACACGTAAAGTTCTTGAAAAAAGCGAGAGCCCGTGGACGTTGGCGTGCAGCTGTTGCCGTCGAAAAACTTAAAAAAGGTACTGTGATGAGTCACATTACCAACCCTCTATTCGACACTAGCAATAACAACAACGAAGCTGCTGAACAGGCTAAGACAATCACAGCGAGTGCCATTGCATCCATTATCAAAAAGAACAAAAAAAACGAGAACAGACGTGCACAAGAGCGTAAAGAATTCACAAGAAAAAAATACGAAAAAATGATCAAAACAGGTGAAGTAATTTCAGAGTCTGATAGAAAAAAAATAGAGCTTCTGTACAATAATTTGGCAAAGGAGCTCAACAAGAGGAACGCTGCCAACAAGGCGGCAGCCAACAAAGAAGCTGCTGAAAAGGCTAAGACAAACACAGCGAGTGCCATTGCATCCGCTATCAAAAAGAACAAGAACATAGCGAAACGAATGGAACTTGAAAAAGTACTAACTCGTCTTGAAAAATTAAATGCACCTAGTGCAATCAAACTATACAATACTATATCGAACAACAATAAGCGAATTTTAAATAACAATGAAAACTTAAGTAACAGATATAAATCATTCAAACAACAAATTAATAACGCTAAATCGGGAGCGAAAATGGGAGCATTTGTTCAAGAACTTAGTACCCAACCCCCTTTAAAACAGAAAAGACCTAGTATTTTTAATCGTGGAAAGGCATTTCTCGCTGCTCGAGCGGCTTCAAAACCACCTCCCCCCTCATTCAACGAGGCGGCGGCACGAAACGCCCTCAAGAGGTACCTCAATGCGGCGGTCAAACCAAAGTATAACAAAGCGCTCGTCAATGCTATCCTCAGACTTCCGAAAGAAAACCTCAACAACAACACGAGACGCCGTCTGAAATCTCCGAGAATGTACGCGTTTCAGCGCGGTGCAGGCGCTCTTGGCCGCGGTGCCGTTACAGCCGGTGGTGCCCTCGGTCGCGGTGCAGGTGCCCTCGGTCGCGGTGCCGTTACAGCCGGTGGTGCCCTCGGTCGCGGTGCCGTTACAGCCGGTGGTGCCCTCGGTCGCGGTTTAGGTGGATTATTCAGCCGTAGTGCAGCCGTCCCAGTCAATAGAGGGCGCGGTGCTGGTGCCTTCGGTCGTGGTTTAGGTGGATTCTTCAGCCGTGGTGCAGCTGCTCCAGTGAATAACGGTCGTGGTCCTGCTGCTGCTCCAGTGAATAACGGTCGTGGTCCTGCTGCTGCTCCAGTGAATAACGGTCGTGGTCCTGCTGCTCCAGTCAATAGTGAACCAAAACCAGCGAGCACCACAACTGGTGTTTCTGTCGGAGTTGGGCCAGGTCCGGGGAACCACTACGAAAACGAGTACAGGTACAGAAGAGGTGGAGGTGGAGGTGGCGGAATCGTATTCAAGCCTCAGATCACAGTGGGTGCAGCTCGTATAGGCGCCCAGACGTTCGGCGGGACACGTGTCGGTGGTCAACAAATGGGTGGTTCGCGCGTGCGTACCGGCAACACAGGAAGCACGACCCTAAAGACGGGCAACACGGGCGGTACACAGGTGTCCAACGTAGGCAAAGTGTCCAACGCAGGTCGTCTCGCTGTTTCAGCCCCGACGTCGAGTGGAAATCGTCAGTTGGCTGCCACGTCCGAGCAGCTCATTCGCGGCGCCGGTGGTGCCGAAGCGGTCGAACAGGGCATCAAGGCGCTCAAGGCTGCAAACGGGAACGTCACCAGAGCAAAGGCTGCGTCGAGACTCCCAAACAGCACGTTCACAAACATCTACGCGATGGGTGGACCGAACGCAGCAAAGAGACTTGTTGAGACTCGTCGCAGACGCCGGACGGTCGGTCGGGTCGGTGGTCGTCGGGGCCGTGGACTTCGGGTCGCCTCGAAAAAACGTGTCACCCCTAAGCCAAGAAAGCAGTACATCAAACTGACACCATACCAATTCAGACGCCTCACAGACCACATAAAGAAAAACAACCTTCGTAAGGTACTTATAAAGGAGATTACCCACTGATGGCGACCAAACGATACATCGTCACACTCGACGATGTTCGGAAAAAGTACTCGTCTCCACCGTCGTGGATCCGTATCACAACCATAACGATGCTATGCAAGTTTATGTGTGACATTGACATTGAAAAGATTCGAGCTGCATTTGCAGATGGGCCGATTCGTATACGCCGAAAGGGGGCGCATACGAATGGGTTCGAGTGGTCTTTAAAAAGCACCGCTTTTTATAACCAGGTGACTGTCGGCTACGAGGACCAGTATTCGAACAAGTCGATAAAGATGTTCCCGAACGGGTCTGTGCAGGTGGCGGGGTGCTCGGATCTGAGGGATTGTAAAAGGATCATGAAGCAGCTGTCGTTTTTGGTACAGAAGATTCTCGAACGCGAAGAGCCGCTCAAGATGGATAACTTCCGGGTCGTCATGATCAACACAAACTTTTCGATGAACTCGTCAGTCAACTTGATGAAGGTGATTGAGGTGCTTTCAGCCGACCCTAAGTTTGTCGTGTCGTTCAACCCAGAGAGGTACTCGGCAGTCAAGGTGAAGTTTCATCCGGCGTCCAACACCAAACAGGTTACGGCGAGCATCTTCAGCACGGGGAAAATCATCGTCACGGGGGCGGAGACGTTGAGAGAAATTGCTCTGGCGTACGAGGTGCTCAACGAGAAGTTGCAGAAGACCAAGATTGAGGCAACCAAGGAGGATACGTTCGACGTGATCAAGGGGAGCAAGTTTGATGACATTGTGAGCAAGCTGAAGCAGGAGGGGGTTGTTAGATTTTAGTCCAAGTCCGAAGGACTTGATTGCCGCAGACGCGACGGACTTTCCACCTACGGTGGAAAGGAATTTAAATATCACATACTTGTAAATGTCGACTCGTCTTGGTATGGGAGCAGATCGCTGCTTCAATGTCTATGAGTCCTCCCGCATCTACAATGACGTCATCATGGCGAAGCAGGGTATCCACTACGAGGATAACCTGGCGTACCGCCGTTACCTTCAGGAGAAGGGCCCAGAGGCGTACGTCGTCCCATCGGACGCCGCGTGCCGCGCACCCGCATTTAGCTCGCAGGCGAATACAAACTAGAGAATCCAGGTGCACCTAAAATATGAAGGTGGTGATTGACGGGAACATCGGATCCGGCAAGACCACCCAGTTGAACCTCCTCGAAGAAAAGGGATGGAGGGTTCAGCGTGAACCCATCGATGATTGGCCTCTGGAGTTGTTTTACAAAGACAAGTCCAGATGGGCACTTTTACTTCAAATGAAAATTCTACAGACTCTTCAGCCTTTGAAAACCAGGGTCGACGAAGTTGTTATTTATGAGCGGTGTCTCCTCAGCACGCGCCATGTGTTTTGGGAAAACCTGCTCCAAAAGAAGCTCGTGAGGCCAGAAGAGGACCAGGTGTACTCGTACCAGTACGAAAAGGACACATGGTTTCCAGACGTGTACATCTTTCTGTCCAAGACACCCGAAGTGGCGTTTCAACACATCAAGAAGCGCAAACAGTCTGGTGATTCGGGTGTTTCACTCGATTACCTGAAAGACCTCGACGTCCTGTACAGTCGTATGTTGATGAACGTGCCGTGCAAAGTCCATGTGATTAATGCCCACCAGACCCCGGAGGAGATTCATCAACAGATTTTGTCTTTGCTCAAGTTATATGGCATGTACGTCTCTGACACTGGACGGGCGAAAGTGCAAACGCCCGGCACTCATCAACGGGAAGTGCTGTGTACACCATTCCCAAACATGTGCCATCTGTCTTGAGCCGGTACCGAGTCTCAATTCGTACGGCGCCAAACGACTTTCTTGTACCCACGCATTTCATACCAGCTGTATCATGACCTGGTTTGAAACGAATGACGAATGCCCTGTGTGTCGCACCGAACAGGACACCGACCCTCTGATTATTTTTAAACACCACGTCGAAGACAACATCCGTGTCAAGTACCGCGAAGCCATCAAGTCGCTCGAACACCAAGTGAACACTTTACGCACTCGTCAGCCGAGGGAATTACCGTGAACAAAAAAATTCGTAAATGATATGCAGAGGTGCCAAGCGACAACCCAACATGGGGTTCAATGTCGCCGGAACGCCGTCGCCGATGAAACCACGTGTGCACAGCACAGAGGAGACTCGTGTCCCGTGTGTCTCTTGACCATGGCTCAGGGGACATCTCGGACTCTGCCCTGTCATCATTCGTTTCACGCCCGGTGTCTCGATCGGTGGAAACGAACGTCGTACACATGTCCCATGTGTCGCGCACCGTTCGATCAGCCTCAATACAAGGTGAGCATCTCCGTGCACCACCTCGCATCAAACACCGTCACGCGTGACTCGTACACGACGAGCAACGTCGCAGATATGTTTTCGACGTTCGGTATCACGGCGCTTCAGCCCCGGTACATTACGGACATTTTCTTCGACGTTGGTTTTGACGAATTCATCGACGAAGTATTCCAAGAGATTGGAGTCCGTTTACCCGAACAGTTGAGGCGAGGCGGCCCAGAGACGAATGTCTCCGGGCACGCGCGAGCGCAGCACGTCCAGCCCCAGCCTTGACCATGTACGCCGAGCAAAACTTGGAGTAATTCAGACCGGGGTAGGCGCGGTTCGCACGACGTGGGTCCGTGATTGTCTTGCCGGATGCATCGACCAGGACGGGACCGGTTGCGAATCCCTGCTTGTGGCTCCAGAGTCTGACTGGAAACTGAATCACTTTGCCTGGACGAATCGCCCCGGACCCTCTGTGAACCATCTGATTCAGGACGGGCAGGTTACGGTTCGTGTTTGCGATACGACCGTTGGATGCGCTCGTCGGTTTTGTGCCTTTCGCCACGGCGGCGCGAATTACAGCTGGTGTCACGCGGAAGAAACGTGCCAGGCCCGTCACGGTGTCCCCTGGACGCGTTCTGTAACGCACGCCGTTCGTCTCACGGTACCAGTGGAAATCGCCACCGTTGGGCGCCACAAAGTTCATCACCTTGTAGTACCCGATGGGACACGGGTCAGATGGCTTGCACCGGTACGCCAGACCACGGTAATCCTCGAGGACACGCTTCGCGATTCCGTCACACTTTGTGAATGTAAGACCCCATGCTTTGTTTCCAGACATGTTTCCAGGAACATCCTTGTTGACCGATTTGATGTTGTTCAGACCGAACGCATAGTCGTAACAATTGTCGTGGTGACGCCCCATTGAACCCCATGGGTCCCACTTAAAGAGCGTCGCGAGCGCAACCGCCTTTTTCTTCGCCGCCGTCGCAGCGGGTGACGGCTTTTTCGACGCACATGGCCTCGTGGACGCACATGCCATACAGCACGGTCCCATCTTATTTTCTCCGCACAAATTAAAATGCTTGCCGTTCTTGGATCCCGCAACACCCAGGACCTCCTGTACAATCTGACCATCTTCATCCTGTACGTCATTATCCTGACGTTCATCCTGCGTTACCTGTGGAACGGCACGATGGTGAAGCACATCAGCATCCTCCGCCCAGTCGACACCCTGCTGCAGACCTTCCTGTTGGCTCTGGGTATCTCCCTGTTCCGGTTGTAGACAGACAAGTCGCTCCGCGACTTGGTGTGAAGCGCAATTAAAGACTCACAACGTTAACAATCTATGACTGACTTTGTTCTACAGCCCATGTTCACATACCTGGGCAACAAACGAAAATTACTCGATTTCATCGAACGTACGGTCACCGAAATTTTCGGCGACGATAAGATTCGTATACTCGATGGATTCACAGGGTCGACGGTCGTGGCACGCATGCTCGCGAGTCATGCATCCGAGATACACACGAACGATCTTGAGATGTACTCCCTCGTGGCTGCCAAGTGTTTTCTGGAACGCCCGACCGAGGATCAAATTCAACGCATCATGGGGCACATCGAACATATGAATTCACTGACCGAATTCACCCCTGGTGTAATCACGGACATGTATGCGCCTGCTGACACACAGAACGTCCAGGCTGGTGAGCGTTGTTTTTTCACACACGAGAATGCCCTTCGAGTCGACACGTGGCGCAAGTACATCGATGACAACGTCGAAGAGGATATCAGGCACTGGTGTCTCTGCCCGATTCTCATTCAAATGTCACTCAAGGCGAATACGTACGGCCACTTCAAGGCGTTTAGCAAAAATAACGAGAATATCGGATCTTTTGAAAAGTGTGGTGACCGTGTGATTGCACCGATGGTTCTCCAGGTTCCGATTTTCAATCCAAATGCATGTGAGGTTCATTGTCACTGCGAATCGACAAACGATCTCTTGGAGCGCATGCCGGATAATTCGCTCGATCTCATTTACCTGGATCCACCGTACAACGAACATGAGTACTCGGCGTTCTACTTTTTGCACAACGTCGTGTGCAAAAACGAACGCCCCACGAACGTGAATGCTGTCACAGGACTTCCCAAGGAGCGTGTCAAATCAGCCTATAACCACAAGATCGAGGCTGTACGTGCGATGCGTCACCTCCTCGAACACTGCACGCGGGTTTCACGGTACACGCTCATATCGTACAACGACGAGGGTATCATAGGTCAAGCGGGATGGGAGGCTATTCTCGAGCCGTACACGGTCAGACGTATAGAACAGCCATATACTCGCTATTCTGCAAACACCAAGAAGGAGAAGGAGGGTCGCAAAGAGGTTATGGAATTATTGTATCTTGTAAGTACTAAGTAAGAGATGCCAGTTAACCCATTTGACGGTCGCATAGACAAGACAAGCGACATACTCACCATTTCCGCAGCATCGGTGCTCCTCTCAGGGGGTGGCATCATGCTCGCCGTCCTCATTGACAAACAGTTTGCTGCTTTGTCAAGGAGATTTCCCCGGAGTGCTGTGCCTCTGGCGTACCTCCAGGTCTTTATGTGTGCTGCGGCACTCACGTTCCTGTACCTTTTGGGTCCGACAAGCGTCGTCCTGCCTTTCCAGCGTTCAATACCAGGGCTCATATTCCCGGGAATGTTCTTCAACGTCCAGAGCAACGTCTTTGATACATTCCAGGCAATGCGTCTTCCCACAATTTAAGCCAAGGAGAGACGCGGAGCGTCTCTGGTTGTCCGCCTGCGGCGAGTCGCGTACGCTGGGTTTAATTTAATTTGTCTCCAACTAGTATAAATGGGTTCCCCGCACGGCGCACCACCCCCTGACCCCGCCCCAGTCGCTGTCCCCGAGCCCGAACCGGTCGCCCCGGAGCCAGAGCCGGTCCCGGAACCCGAGCCGGAGACCCCAGAGGTCGAGGAGGAGGATGTCCCAGTGGCTCGCGCAGCTGCTCTGATCGAGGAGTCCCTGAACGCCACCCTGGCACCGGCTCCCAGCGTCGCCCCTAAGTTCTAGAAATCATTCATGTTGTTGCCGATTTTCTCAAAAAACATACCGGCGCCGAGTCCTAGACCCAAAACAACACCTGTGCCCATCACAGCGTAGCCTGGAACCAGGCTCTTATTGCTCTCCTTGGCCTTTGAAATCATGTTCAGGCCGATGATTAGAAAAAACATACCGATCGCAAGAAACAAAATTTGTGCCGTCATAATCCCGGCACCAATTTTGAAAGCGTTTGCAAAGAGACCCATATTTGTTTTTACGTGTGAAAATTATTCAAGTCCTTGGACTTGTGTATCGCCGCTGCGCGGCGGCGGACGGGGGCACTCCGTGCCGACTGGACTTAGATTTCTTGATACCCAACCTTGATATCACCGTCGACGACCAGGGTCGGGAAACCAGAGACGAAATTGGGGCACTTGCCCTGAGCACAGTCCACGAACGTGTATTCGGTGCCCTTCTCCTTGAAGTAATCCTTCTGCTTGGTGCACCATGGGCACGAGTCTGAGCCGTACATGGTCACGCCTGGACCGCTCGGGGGCTTGTCCTGCTCTGGAGGCACAAACTCAGACTCCTTGGTCGTGCTGGGCTCGGCAACATAGTTGCTCTTGGTGCCCAGCCACCACTTGTAGATGTAAAAGCCCAGAACGCCGAGGATAACAGCGAATGCGACACGCATAATAATAGAATCACGATCCATTTCTACTGTACGCTCGGAAAAAAGAAATCAGGCCGGTGGCGCACATTTCCTTTCGTGACTGTAAGTAGATGGCGTTGCCAGTAACACCAGGACTTTCTTTGTCCGCGAGTCAAATCCTTGCCGAGTTTGCTATACCGTCAAATACAACTTCGGGGCTTAGTAATTATCTTTTTCCACGTATAGAAGGTAGTGCCGGTAGTACGTGTTCATTTTCAAGTTTCTCAGGTAAATCAACATTGAATAGGTTTACATACCTTCAACAGACAGCTGGTAATCATGGCGTAGTAGGTATCGCAGTCGACTATCTGGGAAATATAATAGTCGGTGGGTTTTACAGTGCTGGAACTGGTACAACCATTTATAATTTAACTTTGCCACCTACGTCATCTGGAATTAACTTACCCACTCCGACAAATTATGACATGTTCCTGTTAAAATATAATTCAGCAGGTACACTCATCGGATATACGACCCTAAACGGAAACAATGTTGACCAAGCGACTGAATTGGTCGTCGACTCTGCTGGAAGTATATATGTTACAGGCGAATACAGTTCAACAGCGGCTGTAAACATAAAAACAATATCCTTGACACCAGCCGCGACTGTTTATAACTTACCTATTAGCACCGCATACGACGTTTTCGTAATTAAATGGAACGTCAACGGTAATGTTACTGCATTTACAAATTTGAAAGCATCAGGTTCATTTGATCAGGGTCAATCTATAAGAGTTGATTCATCTTTGAACGTATATATTGCAGGGTATTACACAGCGAGTGTAACGGTTCCTATTAATATGTTGAGTTTGACACCAACTGCATCTGGAACTTCTTTACCAGCCACGACGGGCCAAGACGGATTTGTAATTAAATGGAATTCGAGTGGTACTCTTGTTTCGTATACAAGTATAAAAGGATCAGGGTCTGACGCTGGGATGAATCTTGCCGTCGATTCCTCTTTGAACGTGTATCTAACAGGGTATTACAATTCGACATCAACGGTTCCTATTAATACGATGAGTTTGACACCAGCCGCGTCCGGAACTTCTTTACCTATTTCGACTGGTCAAGATGGGTTTGTAATTAAATGGAATTC
>Ga0114977_10002328_pt1 | contig 12238 bp, 9 predicted proteins | sample S_130805_MF_Meta_FD_87026 | JGI IMG/M metagenome (GOLD analysis project Ga0114977, IMG submission 87026) | Freshwater microbial communities from Lake Simoncouche, Canada to study carbon cycling - S_130805_MF_MetaG | ecosystem: Environmental > Aquatic > Freshwater > Lake | place: Lake...
CATTTCCTGAAACAATTTCAAAATTACTATTTTTATAAAAATCACTATCCATATACATTGTTGCAAATTCCCGACACAAATCTTGCGAAGAACACCAATTGCATAACATTTTTACTCGTTTTTTATTTACGATTTTCGATTTACTCGAATTATCATTAATCTCACCAACCTGTTGCACCTCATGTTTTTTATACTCTCCTAATACCGCGTTGTCATCCTGTACCTCGAAGGTGGAATCGAGATTTTCTAAAACTTTTTTAATACTTGCATGTTCTTTTTTAATATATATACCATCCGTATCTGAAAACCACCGTGACTTCGTAATATTTATAACATCACTTTTAAAAAAACCTAGAGTATTAAATGCAACACATTGTTTATCATCAATCGCCCTTAATTCCATATTTTTTAGAGTATCCTTTTTACGGTAAATATCGTGACCTATTTGGTCACCCGTAGGAATGTAAATAAAGTTGTCTTTTATAACTTTCAAGTAGTATTTTTCATACTTACTGAAGTCGAATGACTCCGTATATGACTGTATATCTGTATCATAGTTGGCGTCATCTTCGCTCCATAAAGAAATACACAAGTTAGGATGTGTTTCATATTTGTCTACGGTACTAACAATTTTCATAACATAATCAATACCATGTTTTATCCCATTTTCGTGAATATAGTCAATCATTTTTTTCGCACCTGTTTTATTTATACTATATCCAAATGTTCCTCCAACATAAAGACTGGTGATAAGTGGATGTATACATATATCCGTTTTATCATTAACATTACTGTAATCATACTTATCTTTATTATTTAAACGACTTTCTTTATACATCGTATAACCATGAAATAGGATATCCTTACTTTTAAAATCCTCTTCTAGTTTTAAAATCTGCTCTTTGTACCCATCGCATAAAATAATATCATCTTCCATAATAATATAATATTCATTTTTGGTGTCTTTTAGTAACTCCATCCACAAACCATAGTGAGATAAAGCGCATCCTATAAATCCACACCTACTTCCAAAATCATTATCTTCAAACATTTTATATAACTCCATATTACACGAAGACACCATATCTTTACCATATACAGCTTCAACAATTTCGTAGTATGTATTAGAAAATCCTGCCTTTTCTAACTTGTCTTCTACCGATTTTTTCCTATCATCTCTATGTTTTAAGTTTACTATTTTAATAATACTTGATGTGTTTACTTTTATGGGAGGGCTGCAGGACTCTCGAATACTTTTATTTGTTGCTACAGTATTTGTACGTGTATCGAGGTCGCAAGAGTCATAAGATTCATGGACAATATGAGGTGTATGCACGGTAAGAGATGTATGAGATGTATGAGATTCGTGAGATTCGTGAGAATTAGGTAAATTAAATTGTGAAACGTTATTTAATTCATAAGAGTTTGGTTTTGTTTTATCACTTCGTTCTGATGTTAATCTACCAATATGACGACAACATATCATATTAAAAAATGAACTTCTATATCCCGCATTATACCATTTATTAGCGTAGTCTAATTCAAAAAATTGATTTTCAGTATTATAATTACCCAAACTTAAAATTGTTTCAACGTCTATCATAGATGGACGAAAGCTATAGTCGGGCCAGTAACAACAGTTTTGAAAAAAGAAACTATCATTTTTATTATGATTATGAAGAACGATCGGTATTTCAGGAATACGATCACGATCACTTTTAGATAAAACAACGTGCCCTTTAATACAAGAATCCTTTATTGTTTCAGAATAATTTCTATTAAATAAAACCTGGCGTATATTTTTCGATGTATGATATGTTTGAAGAACTTTTATAGAGTCTTGTACGTAGTTCCTTTTCGTATAAAATAAGAAGTCATCTTCCATATGTATCCAGTATTTTGGCTTGAGTTCATTCAGTTTACTCCAAATAATATTCATACTTTCACGATGACCTTTTTCAGATTCAGATTTCATATAATATTTAATCCACGGGAAAGTATTCTTCATATATTCTCTATCTTTTTTAGACGAATTATCATCTACGCAAAACCAGTAATCAATTTTTTCCTTGTCCATCCAATGATTTAAAATAGAACCCAAAGTCTGTTTAAATAAGTCGAGTCTCTTACAAGTAGTAAATGAAATAAAAACATTTATTTTTTTAGACTTATTATTTTGTTTATCTGAGTTTGAACTCCCTTTACTATTAATAATAGTTTTAACATTTTTAGGTAACTCAAATAATTTATAACGGTTTTTCTCGAATAAAATGTTCCAACATTCGTGTATTCTATTGTCTATATCGATGCTGTCATTTAATAATTTTTGTATATTTTCATTATACTCATAAAAGAAGTTGAGTGTATCTGTATCATCGCGCAATAATTGGTCTTTATAAAATGCAAGATTAATACACGTTTTAATATACTTATCAATATTCTCGATAGATCTACTAGTAATAATTTTTTTACAACACTGGTACCCTAATTCGTGTTTCCCACAAAAAAAGCCAGCAATACTACAAGAATATTCTATATGGTTAAAGTAAAAATTTTCAAATAAAAAAAGTTTATCGGATAATGGTTTAGTGCATCCCAGGAACTTTTCACCCAAAGAACAACACAATAAATACATTTCTTTTTGTAAAAAAAGTTCACAAGCTAGAGCAATACATTCAATTCGCTCATGGTCAAAAATAATCGACTTTGTTAAGTATCGAATTGAATTTTCAAAATCATTTTGTCGCATATATAGGTCCCCTAAAATAAAACATGAATAGTATCTTTCTTGAACCCATGTGTCTATTTTATCAGCTACTATTGTGTACCATTCGATGGAGTCTTTAACCATACCAGAATCTTTATAACTTTGTGCGCAATAAAAAGCATAACGATTAGATAAACCTTTATCTGGTTTTTGTAAGTCAGTATAGTAGGCCTTTTTCAAAATTTCTGCATCCTTTTTATACTTATCGGGATCTTTACTTCTACTACCTTTACGACCCGACTCGATATAGTAGTTTCCATTTAGTGTTATACCTTCAACCTTTTTAGATGTACATGTCAAAAATTCATGTAGAACACCATTGAACTTCCATTCTAGACAGTTGTTTATCAATAAAGGGCGAACATATGCTACACTATCTCCTCCAAATTTTAAATTGTACATTTCTGCATTAAATAAGTGGTTCTCTGGAAGTTTAAAATTTCCATGTATACTATCATCGGCATCGAAAATAAATAAGTAGTCTGTTTTTTTATTTGCATGTTGTAATGCTAGAGTGCGATTATACCCAAAGTCTCGCCACTCATCTTCAAATAACTCACCATCTATATTCTTAGACTTAAAATAATCTTTTATTACTTGTTGTGTACCATCAGTAGAACCCGTATCAGAAATAACCCAATAAGACAAGGGAATATATTTTAAAATATTATCGAATGTCTCTTTAATAATATGAGCTTCATTTTTAACAATCATATTTAAACATATTGTTTTTTTTGATGTTATACCATTAGATGTTTTTGTTTGTGACATATTATCCATATTATAATATTTATATGAACAACTATTTAGGAATCATAGTATAAATATATTTATATTTGTTTTTGCATTAATAAATAATATTAGTATTATAGAAATAAATATAATAATATAATATAATTACATTATAATAAATGTCATTTACTCGTTTTCATGATGACCCATGTAGAATAATGAAACAGCAACAAGAGTCTACAGACCAAGGAAAATGGAGACTCAATGTTCCTGGTAACGGAGATAAACCGTGTTTTATGATAGACCCGTCAATAAGGTTACAAAAGTGGGGTGCAAACTTAATGACAAATACAATAAATCTCGAAAGCTCTCTTTTTGGTCTTGATAGAAATTTAACGAAAGATTGCAACCCTCAAAATAATTATAAAGATGTAATAATACCAACCTCGCAAAATGAATATCCTTCTTGTTCTCCTTTTACAGACCAGTCGAGAGTTACAAATCCCGCATGGTGGTACAGAGATTTAGAACAACCAAATTGGGATTATCTTCATTTGAACCCACAAGAGAATACATGTATGTCGTTTCAAAATAATCTTAGTACTAGAATTTTAGAAAAAGATAATTATGTTACAAAAGTCCCTTGTTTTAATTATAATATGGTAGATAATACACAAAACTTATTTACAAAATAAAGATATATAAAAAATAAAAAGGTAAAAGATAAAACTATATATGTAATATTTAAGAGTTAATAGAGACTAAAAAATATATTACATATATATAATAAACATATATATAATATAATGGAAGTTGTTATCCCAATATTGGCGGCTACAGGATTAATTATGGCGGCAAATAATAAAAAGGAAAATAATATTGATGAAACAAGAGCAAAAATGTTTAAAAAAGAAGCATTTACAAATATGGGCGCCGGTAGAGTAAATCCTCAAAACTATTTACCAAATACTCAAGTACCGAGTACGAATTATCCTGTAATAGATAATTCTACAAAAGGTAGTATAAATATATTTAATGGTGGTTCTGCAGTAACGGACAAGTATTACAATTCAACTGTTGATAAGCGGGTGTTACAGAATGATGACCAGTTTGGTAATCCATATTATAAAAATAACAGTAATGGTTTGAAAGATGATAATGTAAAGTCGCTAACCGGTAATCAAATAAATATGTCGGACTTTGGACATAATAACATGGTTCCCTTTTTTGGTTCAAAAATAAGAGGGCGTACAACTGACGCCGACACACATGAGTCTATTTTAGATAGCTATAGTGGTACTGGTAGTCAAAAAATATGCAAAGAAGAACGCGCACCTTTATTTGCACCTCAGCCGAACATTGAATATCCTAATGGAATGCCGAATTTTACATCATTTTTTCAGTCACGTGTTAATCCAGGAACACAAATGGCGAATGTAAAGCCATGGGAAGAAGTACGTGTAGCACCTGGATTAAATCAAGGTTTTACATCTTGTGGAAGCAATGGTTATAACTCAGGTATGGAAGCTCGTGATTTATGGGTGGACAGGAATGTTGACCAACTGCGAACTACAAACAATCCCAAGCTTACATACAGTTTAGAAAATCATGAAGGACCTTCTTATGAATGGAATGTTCAACAGCCTCCTAATGCTAAAACATACGGAACTGTCGAAAAATTCTTGCCCGATAAATTCTATTTAAATACACCTGATAGATGGTTTACTACAACTGGTTTAGAGAAAGCACAAGCAGGTCGTCCCAAGGAGTTACTTAAAGATCAGAGCCGTATATGCACTACTACCGAATATTTTGGTACTGATTCAAACACAGGTGGAACATCACAGTATGCTCCTGAAAATTATGAAACCTCTAAGAAATCGGTAATAGAAGGAAAACCGATTATAAATATATCTGGTGTAGGCAAATGTGAACCGACAAAGTTCGACTATGGTCGTGGTATAACGAGACTTAGTTCGACGAATCGTTCAAATACAAAATCTGCGCCATTTTTAGGAACGGCTATTAATGGAGCACTTAAATCGTTTGTTGCACCGTTACTAGAAGCAGTTCGTCCATCTAGAAAAGAAAATGTTGTTGGATCAATCAGACCTTATGGTAATTTTCAGAATAGCGTTTCAGCAGGTGTTACTTATAATCCGGCAGATAGAGCGCCTACAACTATTAAAGAAACAACTGAAAGTTTGCTTGACTTTAACCATTTGAACGTTACACCTTTAACAGAAGGAACTGGTTATTTAGTTAACGACCAGCAAGAAGTATATACTCAGCGTGAGACAACAGAGCCTGAGTACTTTGGACCAAGCGGTGGGGCTACCAATGAGGGTTATCGTTCTACGATGGCTGCAAGAAATCAGCACAACAACATAAATAAAGTAAGCAAAGAATATACACCATATGGAAATATCTCGCTGTTTAACCACAATGAAAACATAAATATTAAAAGACCTGATAAAAACAATGAAGTATGCCCATGGAGTGGAGGTGCAAGTGCGGGTTCTGGTTTAGGAGGAATGCCTCCGTCTGCAAACCAGTTTGGTAAGTTAAGTAAAATGCCGCAGTATTATCAGGAGTCTATTTATTGCGAAAGAATTCAGCCTGATATTTTAGATGCATTTAAACGCAATCCATACACACAAAGCTTACATAGTTATGCTGCTCCATAAATATAGCGTTACTATATTATATTTTAGAAAAATTGTTAACTATATTTTTATTATAATATAATTAACACAAATAAAGATTAAAAATAAATATTTAATATAGTATATACGAAAAATGTTGAAGACCATTAGTTTAGTTGCTATTTTACCTGCACTTACGTTTGCCTTTTTTATCCCATTTCCTATTTCTGCTCCTATTTCTGATCAAGTTTCCGAAGTTTCAAAAGATTTAAGTTTTCAAAAAGATAGTTCAAAAATATGCTCTTTTGTAGACTATGTTGATACGGTGTTATGCAATAGTACAGAAACAGAGTATGTTTTACTTAGTCAAAAACATAAACTAAGTCAAAATGATACAAAAGAACTAAAAACCAATTTTGAAAATATTAAGAATAAACATAATTATCTCGAATTTAATTTAGAACTAGATCCTAAAGATTTATGCCCTTTATTGGAACTGGTAGATAAGACATTTTGTAAATCGGGTAATGCTCTAAAATATAGAGAAAATGTAGATCCAAAAGATTTATGTCCTCTTCTTGAGCTTATTGAGACAAAATTATGTTCTTAGGATATTTTTAATAATTTTTATATATTATATTATATAATACAAATAATATATAATATATGAAAAGTTTGAAATCATCAGCTATATTTACAGCAAATAATTCCGTCTTATTAATAATTTTTGTTTTTATTTTTATCGCTGTTGGTATGTTTTTCATTATACGAAAAACAACCGAAAAAGAGAAGCAAAATAAAGCAGATGAAATGAATAGAAAAATAGAGGAAAATAAAGAAGAAAATATGGAAGTAAATAACGGTTCCAAAAATAGTGGCGTTGAGAATATAAATAATATGGATAGTAGCGAGTCTTTTAACACAGACTATAATACTGTATCGGAAACGTTTAGTGATGAAGTAGGATTATTTATTAAAAAAGATGAAACTCGTCCGGAAGTATATTCGCACAACCCTATATACATACCACCGTTTAATACAGGAAAAGAAACAAGGTGCGTTACAAGGCAGGTAAATCGCCCCGAGGAAACAAATAATGTTCAAAGTTGTTTAAACTCTGATTTAGTAAAAGTATCTTCTGATGCATCTTATTAAAAATAAAAGTAAAATAATATAAAGAACCTATAACCAAATATGTACAATATGTACAATATAAACAAAATAAACATGTAAAATATAACGTTTGATATAAAAACAATATCAAAAGTCATATAAAAATAATTTTTTAAGGTATATAAAAGATATTATACTATATCCATAAAAACGAATCATATGTCTACCGAAACAGAAAATGTAAAAAGTAAAATAGCTTTTATAACTGGTATAACAGGACAAGATGGTTCATATTTAGCAGAACTATTATTATCGAAAAAATATATGGTTCACGGATTAGTTCGTCGTTCATCGACAATAAATACATCAAGAATCGACCATATTTTTAGCAACAAAGATTTGAAGCTTCATTATGGCGACATTACTGATAGTTCATGTTTAGAAAAGATATTAAATGTAATAAAAAATGCGTATCCTAATATGTCACGTTTAGAAATATATAACTTAGCGGCCCAATCTCATGTAAAAATTTCATTTGAAATGCCTGAGTATACAGCAGATACGGATGCTTTTGGAACGCTCAAATTACTAGAAGCGATAAGAAATAATAATTTACAAAATATTACGAGATTTTATCAAGCATCAACGAGCGAATTATTTGGAAAAGTCCAAGAAACGCCGCAAAATGAGAATACGCAATTTTATCCTCGGTCGCCATATGGTGTTGCAAAATTGTACGCATATTGGATAGTTAAAAATTATCGTGAAGCATATGGTATGTTTGCTTGTAATGGAATTTTATTTAACCACGGAGGAATAAGAAGAGGGCATAATTTTGTGGAGAGAAAAATAACACTAGGATTAGGTAAAATATTGCGCGGTGAAACAGACCGTCTTATTATGGGAAATATAGATGCGATGCGAGATATAGGGAATGCGGAAGACTATGTAGAAGGTATGTGGCGAATGCTACAACACGATGTTCCTGATGATTATGTGTTATCTACAAATGAAACACATACGGTTAGAGAGATGATAGAGAAAGCATTTGGATTGTGTGGTTTTAAAATAAAGTGGGAGGGCGGTGGTGTAAATGAGATTGGTTATAATGAGAAGACAGGACAAGCAATGGTTTTTATTAGTGAAAAATATTATAGACCAGCTGAAGTTGATATATTATTAGGAGACTCGACAAAAGCGAGAACAGTGTTGGGATGGAATCCTAAAACATCATTTGACGAGTTAATAAGAATGATGGTAGATCATGATACAAAGTATCATATGTATGTACTGTAGTGTAACATATAATGTATATAAAATAACATATAAAATAATCTATAACCATGAATAAATATATAAATAATATTAAATAATTGAATATATATTTAATATTAACCAAAAATGAAAAAAATAAATGAAGTAAACATTTCAAGCAACGAATTAAAATCAAATGATATTCGTGATAAAAATATAGAAAATCTAGATATACATACGGATATTAAAAATAAATTAAAATATTTTATAGAAATAAAAAAAATCCCAAATATAATTTTTCATGGTGTTTCGGGGTGTGGTAAAAATACACTTGTAAATAATTTTATACATGATATTTATCATAATGAAAAAGAAATGATAAAAAATTATGTAATGGAAGTAAACTGTGCACACGGGAAAGGTATAAAATTTATTAGAGAAGAGTTAAAATTTTTTGCGAAAACAAACATAAATTTAAAAGATGGTGAGATATTTAAAACTATTATTTTATTAAATGCGGATAAGTTGACAATAGATGCGCAATCTGCATTACGTAGATGTATTGAACTATTTAGTCATTCTACTAGATTTTTTATAATTGTTGAAGATAAATATAAGTTATTAAAACCAATTTTGTCGAGATTTTGTGAAATATATGTACCTGAGCCTATTATAAATGGTAAAGTAGTAAATTTACATAACTATGCATTAAGTGAAATATATAATTTAGGAAAAATAACTAAAAAGAAAACCGACAATCTTAAAAAAGATTTAAAACTTGATACAGAGTATACATTAAATGAACTTATTAATCTTTGTATAAAATTATATGAAAATGGGTATAGTTGTTTAGATATTATTAGTTATATTAACACTAGTTCATTACACGAAAGTAAAATATACGAATTTATGGTTATATTTAATAAAATAAAGAAGGACTTTAGAAATGAAAAGTTACTAATGTTATTTATATTAAACTTTTTTCTTTTTCGTAGTGATTCCACTTTAGAAAATATTTCATTTATGTAAATGGACGACTTTTCATTAAATAGTTTACAAGAATCTCGGAATGAGTGGTGTTCGCGACTAATTACTGTATTAACTCCTTGTGTAATAGATGGTGTTAAATCTATATTTGAAGAATCGTGGAAACTTTGTCTGGAAAATGATGAGAAAACAAAGTACCTAATGACATTTCAAAACTTTCTTTCGAGGGTTCCAAAGTGGAATACAGCTATTATATCTCAAGAATGTTCTCGTATTAAAGAAAAAAGCAATTGTTCGTATATTTCAGACCTTATAACATGTGTTCATATTATTCAGTTAAAAATGTTATCATGTATGAGAGTTGGAACAAAACAGAAAAAGGTGGATGTTAATATTCCATCTTTAGAAGATTTTGTGCACCATGTATACATTAATGTAGCACGAAAAATATATACGAATGTATATTTATTTGAGATGGGTATTTCATCATTAAAGTCGCAAAAAAATTCAAGAGAATTGGAAATTATTATCAAAGAGTGTATTTTACAAACAATTCGGGAAACAATACCAGTAGAGGAACTATTGAAGTTGTACATGAATGAAACGGTCGAAAACGCAATAGAAGTTATTGAAATGGAAGAAATTATTTCACAAGAGCCCATTACTGATAAACCGGTTGCTGGTAATATTTCCGAACCCAACCGTATGACGGCGAAAGAACTTGCCGAGGAATCTGAAACTCTTTCAAAAATTAAAGCAGCTTCTAATTCTAGTTTATCTTCGGAACCATCTATTAGTAGTGGTAATGGTTCTAATTCGCCAACATCAATTACTTCAGGTGTAAGCTTTAATATGGATAATAATGAAGTAATACCTATTGAAAATATAAGTAGTGAAATTCGCGATAACTCATCTAAAGACTTTGATGATGATTACGACGACGATGATGATGATGATGAAGAAGATGATGATAATGTTAAACTAAACATTGGAGATAATGTCGAGCTAAGTGTTGACCCATTCCCTAACGACGACGATGATAATGACGGCAATATTGATTTAAAAATAGAAGAGATTCCTTTAATTGAAGATTTTTAATTTTAAAATATACAATTCGTAAAAACTTGTAATAGATTATTCCTTTATAAAGTAAATAGTAAATAGTAAATGGACAACTTATATGTTTCGGCCGGAATTGTTGCATGTATCTTTCTTTTAGCAAAATTCATAGAAATAAGGTTTATTTCAAAACCTAGCGAAGATGAATCGCCAGATTCAAAGCCAATGAGGAATGCATTACGAGATACAGCTATTGTCTTTGTCAGTTATATTTTGGGCAACTTTATTGTAACACAGTTTAACGAGTCTCCAGTTATTTTAGGAAATAAACCAGACGTATTCACGGGTGCACCAGGGTTTTAAAAAAAATAATATATAATATACTTATATAATATACTTATATAATATACTTATATAATGAAAAAAAATATAGCAGTTATTACAGGCGGGTATTCTAACGAATCGGTAATATCATATAAAAGTGCGGAGAATGTTTTTAATAATATTGACTCGGAAAAGTATAATTGTTACATTATCGACATAAATAAAAATGGGTGGTACTATACGAATGAAAATAATTTACAAAAAGAGGTTAACAAAAATGATTTTTCTATTGAGATAAACAATGAAAATATAAAATTTGATTTAGGTTTTATTTGTATTCACGGAACACCGGGAGAAGACGGTAAAATACAGGGATATTTAGACTGTTTACAAATTCCATACACATCATCGTCCCATATTAATTCGGCCATTATGTGTAATAAACATTATACTAATATAATCGCGTCACAAAATGGTATTCGTGTAGCAAAATCTTTAAAATTATATAAAAACGAAAACTTAATAGACTCAAAAGAAAATATAATTTCAAAACTAAAAATTCCCTTATTCATTAAGCCAAATAATGGAGGTAGTAGTATAGGAACAAATAAAGTAACACACGTGGATGAAATTATAAAATCATTAGAAGTATCATTTGAAGAAGATAATGAAGTTTTAGTCGAAGAATTTATAGATGGTAGAGAGTTTACCGTTGGTGTTTTTAAATTAAAAGGAGAAGTCATAGTTTTTCCAATAACTGAAATAGTTTCCCAAAATACTTTTTTCAATTTTGAGGCAAAGTATGAAGGTAAAAGTAGTGAAATAACACCCGCATTTATAGACAAAAATGTTTCGGATAAATTAGTAGATGCATCTAAAAAAATTTATAAAACATATAATTGTAAAGGTGTTGTTAGAATAGATTATATTTATAATACCGAAGAGGAACCATTTATGCTTGAAATAAATGCAATACCTGGAGAGTCTATATATAGTGTAATTCCAAAACAAGTGCTAGCTATGGGTTGGACATTAAAAGAGTTTTATTCAATGTTAATTGAAGAATTTTTATGAATATTAAATAAATAATATTAACACAATAAGTATTAATATTATATTTTAACCGTACATTTATGTTAGTTACTCCATATAACACGGCATTTTATCAATATTTATTATTCTATGATTTGTTTTAACTTTTTTCTTAGGAAATTCGTAGTCAGCGAAAATCTGTTTTGATAGTTGTGCTTGAGGTGTATGGTTATGAACATTTCGAGCAATCATCTTATAAAGTTTAAAATCAGGATAACGTTCCTCGCCATTCGCTTTATACAAAATATTCCTATTCTGGTCATCG
>Ga0114977_10002335_pt1 | contig 12227 bp, 7 predicted proteins | sample S_130805_MF_Meta_FD_87026 | JGI IMG/M metagenome (GOLD analysis project Ga0114977, IMG submission 87026) | Freshwater microbial communities from Lake Simoncouche, Canada to study carbon cycling - S_130805_MF_MetaG | ecosystem: Environmental > Aquatic > Freshwater > Lake | place: Lake...
GAAAATTCACAACGAGCAGAAAATAAATCAGCACAACCGCAACCAACAGGCCGACACTCAGACCGATGAAACTGGAGTTCATCGTTTCCGCCTGGCCGCGGATCATGATGAAGCTCCCGCGCGGCAGTTCCTTTTCGGCTTGGGCAATCAGCGGCTGCATGTCCCGCAACACGCCGCCGAGATCGCGACCGCTGACGCCGCCGAACACATCGATCACCGGTGTCACGTTGTAGTGGGTGATCACCGGCGCACCTTGGGCACGCTGGACGGAAGAGAGATTGGCAAGGACCTGGCCGTCGCCCTCGCCGGGGCGGCTGGCGTTGATCGGAATAGAATTGAGCGCCTCGAGCGTATCCAGAGCGCGCTCCGGCGCGCGGACGTTGATGGAATACTGGATACCCATCTGAGGATTGAGCCAGAACCCCGGCTGCACTTGGCTGCTGCCGCTCAGCGCGAGCAAAACGGAATTCGCCACATCGCGCTCGGTGATCCCCATCTCACTGGCTTTCTGCCGATCGACCGCAAACCGCAGCTTGGGTTGATCTGCCGGTTGCTGCACACGGACATCGACCGCCCCGGGAATTTTCCTCACCGCCTCGGCCAATCGCGCGGCGATCTCGCGGTTTTTAGCCTGATCGCGTCCGGCAATCTGGATATTAAACGGCGCCGGCAGGCCGAAGTTCAAAGTCTGGCTGACGATATCCGCCGGGAGGAAATAGAAGGTCGTCCCAGGAAAATCGCGATTTAGACGCACGCGCAAACGGCGCACGTATTCGGGCGTCGGTGCGTGTGCCGGGCGCAGGGAGACGAGGATGTCGGCATCGCCCGTGCCGATGAGGCCGCTATTGCTATAGCTGAGCGCGATGCCGGACGTGGGGATACCGATGTTATCGAGCATACCGGCCAGCTCGCCCGCGGGAATCTCGTCGCGAATGACCTGTTCGACCTCGTCCACCAACTTGGCCGTTTCCTCAATGCGCATGCCAGACCGGGAACGCAGGTGGAGGCGAAATTGGCCCGCATCCACGGACGGAAAAAAATCCTGCCCGAGTTGCGGGATCAACAGCAGTGAGCCGAGACAAAACGTCAGGAAGAGCGCGGCAAATGCCCGCGGTTGCTCCAGCAGGCCCGCGAGCGCGTCCCGGTAGCTCTCCCGAAACCGCGCGAAGCCCCGCTCAAAGCCGCGGTGAATCGCCGCAAACGGTCGCAGCAGACCCGTCGCGGGTGCGGCGGATTCACCGTAGTGATCGGCATTGCGATAAAACCACATCACCAGCGTCGGCACGAGCGTCCGCGAAAGCAGATAACTCGCGAGCATCGCAAACACGACCGCCTGCGCCAGCGGCACAAAGAGGTAGCGCGCGACGCCGCTGAGAAAAAACATCGGCACAAACACGATGCAGATGCACAGCGTGGAAACAAAGGCCGGCAGCGCGATCTCCTCGGCGCCGTCGAGGATGGCGGCCTCGAGCGGTTTGCCGGTCGCCATATGCCGGTGGATGTTCTCGATCGCGACCGTGGCATCGTCCACGAGGATGCCCACCGCGAGCGCCAGACCGCCGAGCGTCATGAGATTAATCGTCTCGCCGAGCGCGCAGAGCACCGCGAGCGACGCCAGCACCGACAGGGGAATCGAAAGCGCGATGATCACCGTGCTCCGCCAGGAGCCGAGAAAAAGCACAATCATCAGCGCCGTGAGCGACGCAGCGATCACACCCTCCTTCACCACGTCGCTGATGGCTGCGCGGACGAAGAGTGACTGGTCGGCGAATTCCTTAACCTCGACCTCGGACGGTAGAGCTTTGAGGATGCGCGGCATCGCCGCTTTTACGCGGGCCACCACGTCGAGCGTGGACGCCGAGCCGCTCTTGAGAATCGTGAGGAGGGCGCCGCGCACGCCATCTTGGCGGACGATATTAGACTGCGGCTGGTAGCCGTCACGGACCTGCGCCACGTCGCGCACATAGATCGTGGCCCCATTCACAGTCCGGATCGGCAGGTCGTTGAGTTCATCCAGCACCCGCGGGCTCGTGTTAAGTTCCACCTCAAACTCGGTCGCACCGATCTTTGCCGTGCCACTCGGCAAAACAAAATTCTGAGCATTGATCGCGTTCACCACATCCTGCGCCGCGAGGTTCTTCGCCTTGAGGGCCTCCAGATCCAGATCGACCGCGATCAGCCGCGTTTTGCCACCATAGGGCCAGGGCACGGCAGCTCCCTGCACCGTGGCGAGGCCGACGCGAATTTGGTTTTGGCTGACGTCGTAAAGTTCCTGCTCGGAGAGCTTACGGCTGCTGATCGCATATTGGAGGATCGGGACCGAGGAGGCATTGTAGCGGATGACCAACGGCGGCGTCTGACCGGGCGGCATCTGACGGAGGATCGTCTGTGCGATGGCCGTGATCTGCGCGACGCCCGCATCCACCGAGGCGCCGGGTTGGAGGAAGACCTTAATGACACCGACGCCATTGTAGGCATTGGACTCGATGTGTTCGATGTCGTTGACCGTGGCGCTGAGCGAGCGCTCGTGATTGTAGAGTATACGCTGCTCAACCTCCTGTGCGCTCAGCCCCGCGTATTGCCAGACGACGCTGATGACCGGGATATTGATCGCCGGAAAAATATCCGTTGGCGTCCGCAGCAAGACGAACGGGGTCATCAAAATCAGCACCAATGATGCTACGACAAACGTATAGGGGCGACGGAGCGCGAGACGCACAATCCACATGGTTAGGCCCCCCCGCCTATTTTCCCTGTGACGCCGCTTCGATTCGTGCCGGCGAGGCGGCGGACTAACTTTTGGCGCGGCTTCAGCCGCAAAACATCGTGCCCCAGATTCATCGAATTCAAGTTCTCAATCAGACGGTCGCATCGCCGCAATGACAAGCGGGATGATCAGGCTGCGAGCTGCCATGATAGATGAGAGGCCCGTTTTTGACGCGCGATCGGTCGACAACGCCTACCAGTGCGACCGACGAGGCTACGTGGAGTGCACCCGGGCGGTTCCAAGCGCGAACCCTCTCCCATCAGCGGATCTCGGCCGTGAGGCCCACGGCGGTCTGACCAGCCCCGTGTTTCTGGCCCAGCTGGGCCCCGCCACACGAACGCCCGGCCATCACCGCCATCGCCGCAAAAATCCCCCCAAGGCTCGGAGCCCCGCAGGCTGAGCGGGAATGCGAGGATGCCGGAAAATGGCCCCTCGATGGAGGTCGCGCCCGGTGCCGTCGTTTCAAAATGAAGAAACAGGCGCGGCGACGATGAGCGGTCCGCGTCGAGCACACGAATCGGGCAGAGTTTCTTCGGGACGTGCGGCTCGCGCCTGAGCGCGGCGCGTTTCGCGACGATGTCCGGGTGCGGCGCGGCGGCATTGGTCGTTTCGGCGGGATCGGCCTTGGCGTTGATGCGATTAAACATGTGGCGCGCGCCGCCTCCGCACGACGTCGTGGCGTCGTGCTCCCGTCCCCCCAGCAGTTCTGACGGGAGCCGCGCGCGCAATTTTCCGCCGCGCTCGTCGCGATGCTTGCAAACAAGAGCGGAGTCGCCCTTCACTCCGCGCCTCGGTCAATGGTGGTAGCGCCCGCTCCGCCCGTTCTCCCTCCACTTTAGCACAGGTGCTTCCGCGGCTGGCAGCCCCGCGCGTTCCGTCTAGTGGCCCAAACCTGATCCAACTTAAAATCGATATGCCTCACGTTCTCCTGATTCCGCGCAACGTCTCCGGCCCGCTCGGCGGTCGGGATCTCCCCTGCCCTTGGCTCGAGGTCTCGATCGAGTCCCGCGGCAACCTCGCCGCCAGCAAGCCCACTTCCGGGCAGTTCGAGCCTCGGGTAAAAGCCCAGCCCAGCGTAAACCTCGACCGCAACCGCGGCCACCGTTCCACCCCCGCGATCCTCAATGACCACCACGCTGAGGCGCTCTCCCAGGCGATCCGCGCCCACACCCGTTTCACGGAGGAAAATTCCGTGACCAGCTCACCGCGCAAACTCAACGCGCTCGATGACTGGCAGGCATTCCACGCGACTGAGCTCAATTAAACTCCCGTCAGCAGTTGTCCGTTGAGGGGCGTCGCTTGCCGGAGCCCATTTTTCGTTTTCATCCCAGGCGCCGGCAAGCGGCGCCCCTACGTTTTTCCCATTATTTCCCTCATATGAATACTGAACGCATCGCCTTTGTCGGAGTCGGCCGTATGGGAGCCAACATGGCTCGCCGACTCAAAGATTGCGGCTACGCCGTCACCGCCGTCCACGATGTCCACGCACCATCCGCAGACGCCCTCGCCGCCGAGATCGGCGCGACGAGCGTACGCACGCTGGCCGAAGTCACGGCCGCCGCCGACGTCATCTTCACGGTCGTCACCGACGATGCCTCGCAGCTCGGCGTGTTTGCCGACAAAGGCGATTCCCTCCTCGTGGGTGCCCGCGGCAAGACCTTCGTCAACTGCGCCACGCTCACGCCGGCCACGCATGTCGAAGTCGAGCGCCGCGCGCAATCGGTCGGCGCGGTGACCCTCGAAGGCTGCATGGCCTCGTCGATCCCGCAGGCGCGCGCCGGCACGCTCTATCTCATGTGCGGCGGCGATGCCGCGACGTTTGCGCGGGTGAAGCCCATCCTCGAAAAACTGAGCAGCGCGCTCCGCCACATCGGCGGCACCGGCCAGGCCGCGCAGGTGAAGGCGCTCGTCAACATGGTCATGAACATCAACACCTGCGCCCTCGCCGAAGGCCTCGGCCTCGGTGCCGCGCTCGGGCTCAACCTCGACATGCTGCGCGAGGTTTTCCTCCAGACCGGTGCCAACTCGCAGGTCCTCAAGACCGATGGCGAGGACATGCAAAACCGCGCACACGATTGCTATTTCTCCGGCGCGCACGCGGCCAAGGATTCCACCATTGCGTGGATTCTCGGGGCCCAAGCCGGCCTTAATATGCCGCTCGCCGGCGCGACGAAACAGCAGTTCGACAAGATGGTCGCGCTCAACCTCGGCCATCTCGACAAAAGCGGCGTCGCCGAACTCACGTTCAAGGGACGCCACGCTTGAAGACCGCGAATCTTGAAATCGCGCATCGGTCATCGCGCATCTGCAATTTCCGATTTCGAGCCATGCGCTCAAAGGCCCTTCAGGGGTGAGTGATCGCTGGTTTGAAATTCCGAGGGGCCAAATGACCGCTGCCAGACTTCACGATTTCACGATTTCTAAAATTTAAAAACGCCAAAGTCGAAATCGCCAAAACCTGACAGGGCAAACGCACCCTCCATCGCTGCGAGCGCGCCGGAAAATAGCTCGCGTCGTTCGGCGGCAAGCAGGAGACCGACGGTTTCAAGACGCTCTACCCAATCGTGATCGGCACCCGGTTCCCGCCAGCGCGCAGCATCGGCGTCGATCGCGAGGGCCGTCACGTCGTGCACGTGTCGCTCAAGCGCGAATTCATCGGAGTGATCCTGCAAGACAAGCGAAGCCCCGCCGCCGTCGCCGGCGAAGGCGACGATCTTTCCGCTCTAAAGAGTAATTAAACCGCTGAAACAGCGAGGGACGAAGACACCCAACGCCGAGTGCGACTCACGTTTCGATCCAAACGGTGCCCAGCGAAAATATCCCTGGGCATTCAAGGCCACTACGCTTGGGCGGAACGATGCAGGGAGGGGGAAAAATGCGCCGCGTTTTTGAGGACGCGGCGCGAAGGAGCGAGTGGCGCGCGATCAGGCGCGCATTTTTTTCCACGTGGCGAGACAGCGCTCAGCGGTCTCGAACTCGGAGTAGCGGCTGCCTTCCTGCTCCATCAGATAAAACTCCACGCCGCCGACCGACTCGACCGTGGCGAGGATTTCTTTCCACGGCGTGACGCCCTCGCCGAAGAGGACGCGGAAACCTTTCTCCTCGGCGCGCGTGCCCGGCGCCCAGTCCTTGAGATGAACGCTCTGGATACGGCCGGGGTGGGCCTTGATCCAGGCGATGGGATCGGCGCCGGCCTCGATGCAGGTACCGACGTCGAACTGAAGTACGAACTCCTGCGGCGTACCGGCCGCGAGCAAGTCCATGATGCGGGTCTCACCCTCGATTTTTTTCCACTCGCTGGCGTGATTATGGAAACCGGCAGAGAGGCCGTGCTTCACGAGTTCCGCCGTGGCGATGGCGAGATCGCCGGCGAGTTTTTTCCAACCCTCGGCACCGACAGCGGTGCGGGGGGCGCTCGCGAGCACGAGGGTTTTCGCGCCAAGAATTTGGTTGAGCTCGATCGCGCGGCCCATCGTCTCGCCGGGCGTGAACGACGCGAAACTATTGTGCGTCGAGTAGCAGCGCAGCCCGACATCCTCGAGCTGCCGGCGAACATCTTTGGCGAACGGAAACGTCCACCCGAAATACGGCGAATAGAACTCGACGCACTCGTAGCCGAGCTTGGCGACGGTCTGGAGCGTCTTGGGGAGATCCTTAGTGAGTTCGCCGCGAACGGCGTAGAGCTCGATGCCGATGGGATATTTTTTCGGCTTGGTCGGCATCGCCGTCAGCGCGGTGGCAGCCGCGGCCGTTTGGGCGCGGCCGGCAAGGGAGCCGAAAGCGAGGGCCGCAGGGACGGCAGCGGCGGCGGCGAGGAAGCGGCGCCGGGAGAGCGCGGCGAGCGAGGGAATCGGAGACGATGGGGTGGACATATTTTTTTTGGGAAATGAAACCGTGGTCGCAAGGTGGGCAGCGAAGGGGAGTGGCGTCGAGCCGGACGTGGCCGCGCGTCGACCGTTGCTGAGTTTCACGCATTTTTCCGAATCGCACGGGACGCGACACTGGAGGCTCACGTGGAAATCGCCGCGAGCAGCCCCTCGCGAAAACTCAACGTTTCGTAGCAGCGATGAAACAGACGACCAACGGGCGGGCCGCCAACGCGATCAGCCCCTCACCTGGGTCTTAAGCTCGTGACGTTTTGCCGCTGCGGCCGCTCGGTCGCCGCGATCTGTACCCACGTCTCGTGATATTTGGACGATAGTCGAAACCCCACTCGCTCACGCTCGCGGCTACCGCTGTCAAAAACTTAAATGACGCAGGTAGGAAGCTTCTGGTCGATTGATATAACCGGCCTCACTCAACAGTGACGCGCCGATCGCGTTCGCGCCGGCCTCCAGCCGTTCGGGCCAGCGTATTCGGTTGATGCTCCCGACGCGTTGACGATGACGACGAGGTTCGCGGGCGGGTCGATCGCAGCCGCATGGAGGCCACTTTAGAATCGGCCCTGCATGCCAATCGTGAGCGTCGTGCCCTGAATGATCTCGGTGTCCAACTGATCGGGAACGCCGCGATAGAATTTCTGCGGGGCGTTGCAGAGGTTCGCGACATCGCAGGTCAGGCTTAAATGGGGTCGGAGTTCGTAGGCCACACCGAGGTTTACGATTTCACGTCTCATCACAAAGCGGTTCCGCGCGATCGTCGCGATCGCATAGGACTCGGGGTAATCACCCGTCACGTTGTAGAGCACCCGGGTGCTGAAGGCTCGGTGTCTCCACGAGAGGCTGAGGTTACCCGTCATCGGAATGAAACGCGGGATCTGGCCATTACCCAGGTTGATATTCCCACCAAAGTTCCCGTGGGTGTTGAGCAGCGTGTAGTTGGCGTTAAGACTCAGCTCCTTCAACAGTCCGGGCAGGAACTTGAACGCCTGCACGTAGCTAAACTCCCAGCCCTGAACGAACGCGGTGCCGGCATTGGCCGACGACAGCAGCGTGAAGCCATCGTAGTCACCGTTGTAGCCGTTGTTCACGCCCGTCCCGATGGTGCCTGAGTTGATCCCGGTCACGATGTAGTCCGTGATTTTCTTGTGAAACCAGCCGACGGAAAAAGCGCCCGCCGGCTCGAAATAGTATTCGAGGGTCGCATCCCCATTCGTCGCGGACTGCGGCAACAGAGCCGGGTTGCTGATGGTGAGCGTTCGGTTCGCCTCGCTCGGGGTTTCGTTGGGCACGGCGTTGGTCATCGGGGGCCGGCCGAAACTCGTGGACCAACTCAGGCGGGCCTTGAGGTTGCGGGTGAGGTTCCGGTTGAGATGAATGCTCGGAAATGACTTGGTGTAACGGCCCTCGATCTCGCGGCGATTGTTGGCAAAGTCACGCTGGGCGGATCCGATGGGGTCCACCGCCTGCTGGGCAGCGGTGCTGGCAACGCGGGAGCGAACCCAGCCATAACTGCTCGTGTCGGTGGTCTCGAGGCGCACCCCAGCCAGAAAACCAGTGCCGGCCACTTTGCCCTGCGTCATGATGAAGCCGGCCGTGACCGTCTCGGTCACACTGCGGGACAGGGTGTATTTCTGAGCTTGGGCATAATAGAGATCCTCGCGCCACAGCGTCGGTGTGACGGGTTCTCCGTCCTGCATGAATTGAGCGAAGTCCCACGTGGGAACACGCCGGCCGGTTTTCTTTTCATCCCATGTGATGACGTCCGGGTCGTTGGCGAGGGCAGTGGTGCCGGTGTAGTTCCAGCGCCGGCGGTCATCCGCATCCGTAACGGTTTGCCGGCGCCATTGGCCGCCGGTCTTCAATGAAACAGCCAACGCCTCAGTGGGGAGTCGGAGGCTGATGTTGGCGCGGAGGTCCTTCACCAGATGCTCGTTTTGGATCCCTTTGTTGCTACTCAGCGCAGTCGGCGCGGGCCGATAGCTTTGGGGACTGGTCATGTCGGCTCCGGCGGTTTGCGTGAACCGCGGGTAGAGATCCGACTGCGTGCGATCGAGAATCCAACCAATATTCGTGACCCGATTTATCAGGGCGCCGTCGTTGTTGCCGATGCTGTAACGGGTCCGGCTGACCAGTGCCGCCGTGTCGAGGGCCACTGCGCCGAACGTGTGTTCCGCGCCGAGGTCGGCGTGCCGCAGGCGCTGGAAGCGCTCCGCCAAGGTGGAGGTCACATCGATGAGCGAGGCGGCCACCGGGCGGACTTGGGTGATGCGGGAGGTGTAGCCTGGAATGACGCCAGAGGTCGTCGCGTTGGGCGCCGTCTGGTTGGTGAAAGCGCGCGTGGTGTATCGGCGGCGCGCGGGCTCAAACGCGTCGTTGTAAATCACGTTGAGCGTGAGCTTGGTGCCGGGAGAAAGCCGATAGTCGAATTTGGTGCTGAGGCTGGCTTGTTTACGGTTGTTGAAGTTGTCCTCCGTGCGGTAGTCCCACAGATACGCGGGCGTCGTGAGCGTGTTCTCGAAATCGCGGGTGGTGCGGAAATTGCCAAAGACGTTCTCACTGTAGAACAGATTGACCGCTACGCCGAGGTTCCGCGCACCGCCCAGGACATCAAACACCTCCTGATACGACGCGTTGAGGAGCGGATGGCTGGGATGGTCGCGGCGCATCGGAATCTGCTCGGTAAACGAGGGTGCGAAGCGCGCCGCCAGGGCGTAAGTCAACCGGCGTTTTTCCTTCATGCTCAAGGGTGAACGGGTCTTGAAGTTAATCGTTCCGCCCAGCGAATCCGCCCCCCGGTCAGGCGTGTGCCCCTTAATCAGCTCAAGTTGGTCGAACATGGCCCCGGTAAACGCCGTCATCCGGGTCTGCCGCGACATGGCCTGAAAGCTCGACATCATGCCTCCGTCGATGGTGATCGTATTGAGGCCGAGGCTCATGCCGCGAATGGTAACGCCTTCGACCACCTCATCGCCGGGGATGCCGGCGACGCCGGGCAGACGCATCGCCAATTCGGTGGCGTTCATGTTCGGCAGGTTGCCGTAGGTATCCATCGCGACGACATTCTTGACGTTCTCAGCGTTACGCTGAGCCGTGAGGGCGGCGGCGGTCCCTTCCCGCTCTCCATTCACCGTAAATGCGCCCAGCCGATAGATAGATGCCGTCAGATCGAAGTCCCGGATCGCCTGCTCGCCGAGCGTGACGTTGATCGTGACGCGCTTGGAATCGAGGCCCGTGTAGCTGGCGACGATCTCATGGGTGCCGGCCGGAAGACCAGTGAGCATGAAGCGACCGGTGCGATCCGCGACCGCCACGATTCCCAGGGTGGGCAGTTCGACGTGCGCGCCTTCGAGGAGGTTACCCGTGCCGGCGTTGCTCACGGTGCCGGCGACGCTACCCGTCAGCGCCGCAGTGAAATTCCTCGCCGGCTCGGCCGCAATGCCCGCCAGACCGGAGAGGGCGGCAAGCAACATCCAAGCGGCCAAGTGGTGAAAGCACGCCCAGTAGAAAGGCCGGGGAGAGCAGCAAGGAATGTTCATAAAGTTGTCACCGCGACTGGAAGGGGCCGAAGATTTTTTTGACGACGTGGCTGTCGGAGGCGTCGTCCACAATCACCACGCGGTAGTCTCCGCCTCCGGGTGCGACGCGCAGAACGACGTGCCCGCGATCACTCGCCAGTTTCTCGATGCCCATGACCACATCGCGGGTGCCCGGGTGCAGATCGGTGGCAAAAATGTCGCGGGGCCCGGCGTAAACGCGTTCCGACCGGAGGCGTTGCCAAACCCGCGCGGTCGGATGCCCCGAATCCCAGGTCGAGATGATCCAGACGCGCGGCCGCAGGGAGCCGACGAAGAACTCGTTTTGTGAGTCAATATAGCCGTGATGATTGAGCAGCGCAGCCTCGACCGGGCCGACCGCTTTCGCCACGGGCGTTTCCACGTCGTGCCACAACGGATACCCTTCCTGCGGGATACCCGGGAGGTCGCCCCCGCTGAAATAATCGAATTTCCCGTAGCTCACACGAAAAGCGATGCTGCACATATTTTCGTTCGGCCAGTCGGCCGGCGGCACATCCGCCAGTGCAGGAAAATGCTGCCGCGTCTCCCGCCCCACCCCCGTCCAAACCTCGCCGTTCGCACTGATGTTGCGCACTTCGAAGTGAGGAAACTTTACGGGATCCCGTTGCAGGACGATCTGGTCGTTGCGGCCCGGCAGGAATCGTTCCGCCTTCATGCCGTTGTGGGCGGACTGCCACCGGACAAAGCTGCGGTAGTTCCGCGTGGCGATATCGGCGATTGCCTTCGGGTAGGCGTAGTCCGGCCACCCGCGGTCCAGCATCTTGCCGATCCGGAACGATTCACCCATCCAAGTCATGCCCGTGAGTTGGTAGTCACCGTGGAGCGCCTGGGGCTGGCTGCCGGAAATCCCGCCCATGTGGTCGGGGTGGAAGTGCGTGATGAGCGCGTAATCAATCGTCGGGTGTAGCTCCCGGCCGAGTGTATGGCGTAGGTACCGGGCAATCCATTCACCGGCCGGTCGCGTGCCATCCGGTCGATCCGGCGTCTGTCGCGCGGTCTTGCGCGGAAGTTCGCCGGCATCGACCAGCAGCGACGTTCCATCCGGAAAAATGTAGAGGCCGGCATTGCCCCGGCCGGTGCTGATTTGATGGATATCGAGCATCCCCGGCACCCAGGGCGCGATCTCACTCCCAACGATATCTTCACCGCTCATCAGGCGGGGGCAGAGGGCGAAAAGGACAGTCCCGAAAAGAATTATCTTCAGATGAGGGCTCTTCATGGAGCCTGCACGCTGCGGGCCGCAAAGGGCCCGTGCACGGATAATACGACTCCCTCGGCCCGTTGATCGTCGATCACGATCACGCGGTAGTGCGCCCCGCCGGGATCGACCCGCACCACAACGTGCCCTTGGTTCGAGGCGATCTGACTGATCCGGTCGAACAACCACGCCGTGTCGGGTTCGCCGAAGAGCTTGACCATGTGGTCGCGGCGCCCAGGCCATTGCCAGTTGGTCGTGAAGATGTCGCGCGGCCCCGGGTACGTACGTTCCGACAGCAGGCGACGGAGGACGTCCGGACCCGGCTGGCTCGCGGCATAGACGGAAACAACGTGTATCCGCGGTTGGAGCACGCTCAGGAAAAAGTCATTGGCGGCGTCTCCTGGTGAAGCGTGGTGGTTCAACAACGCGACATCAACCGGGCCGCAGACCCAGGCCACGGCCGATTCCATTTCGTCCCAAGCCCCTCTCGTGGTGCTCGGGACGCCGGACATGTCGCCGCCGCTAAAATACGAAAATGCCCCATAAGAAACCCGCACAGCTGTGCTGCAGTTATTTTCGCTCGGCACGGATCCCTCCGGAAAGCGACTACGGGTGGCCGTGCCACTCCCGGTCCAGACCCGGCCATTGGCCGCGAGATTGCGAATTTCGAACGTGGGGAAATCCTGCGGCGCACCCCGCAGGACAAGTTGGTCTGACCGGCCAGGAACAAACGTTTCAACGCGGAGCCCTCGGTGCTCGACCTGCCATTTAAGAAACGCCCGATAGTTCAGCATCAACTCACCGCC
>Ga0114977_10002337_pt1 | contig 12219 bp, 8 predicted proteins | sample S_130805_MF_Meta_FD_87026 | JGI IMG/M metagenome (GOLD analysis project Ga0114977, IMG submission 87026) | Freshwater microbial communities from Lake Simoncouche, Canada to study carbon cycling - S_130805_MF_MetaG | ecosystem: Environmental > Aquatic > Freshwater > Lake | place: Lake...
CCTCGCCATTATCGCTCCTGCCGACTGCAAGACTGGGGCACCCGCAATCTGGGTTGGCGCATGGTCAAGAAACTCGCCGGCACCGGAGAGTTGGGCGACATGCTCAGCCACCGCATCAATTTCGCCCATCACCTCATCGGCCCCATGAAGCGCATGGTGGCCCACGTCAAGAACCTGACCCCGATTCGCGACGGCAAGCCCAACGACACGGACGACTGGGTCGGCATCTTGGCTGACTTCCACAATGGCGCAACCGGCGTGCTGGAAAGCTCGAAGCTCGCTAGCGGCCGCAACGAGAGCTGGCGTAGTCTCGACTACGTGGAAATCAACGGCAGCGAGGCCAGCTTCGAGTTCACCACCGGCAAGTGGAATGAGCTGCAATTCGGCAAGCTCGGCGGACCCGGAATGGCTCCCCTATTCGTGCCCCGCGAATTCTGGGTCTGGCCCGGTTCCCCACGTGATCCTCAAGTGGGCGATCCGCTGGTGTCCTTCCGCTACGACCAGGCGGTGGAATTCATTCACGCCATTCGAGAACAGCGCCCCTGCACGGTGACCTTCCATGATGGTGCCCAAACCCAGGCGGTCATGGACGCGGCCCTGCATTCAGCCGCCACCGGATCCTGGGTCGACTTGTAACCGCTACTTCCAGTGACCCCGGCCGAGGCCCTCGCATACCTGCACCAGTTGAGCCAGTTCGGGTTCCAACCCGGATTGGATTCGACCCGGCGACTGGCCGCGGCGGTGGGCAATCCACAAGACCGTCTCCGCTTCATCCACGTGGCCGGAACCAACGGGAAGGGCTCGACCTGTGCCTTCCTCGAAAGCATGTACCGGGCGGCCGGGTTCCGTACGGGCCTCTACACCTCGCCTCACCTCGTGCGCTTCGGTGAACGCATCCAGGTGGGCCGATGCCCGTTGCCCGACGAAACGCTCGCCCGTCTGGTCTCCGAACTGCGGCAGCGGATGCCGGCCGACCTGACTCCCACCTTCTTCGAGTTCACCACGGTCGTGGCCCTCATGGCCTTCGCCGAGGCAGCCGTCGACCTAGTCCTCTGGGAAACCGGATTGGGTGGGCGGCTCGATGCGACCAATATTGTCACCCCGCTCGCCTCGGTCATCACCGCCATCGGATTAGACCACATGCAGGTGCTGGGCGGCACGGTGGGTGAGATCGCCGCCGAGAAAGCCGGCATTATCAAACCGGGCATCCCCATCGTCACCTCGGTGGATCGAGCCGACGCCCTGGCTGTCATCCAATACCGGGCCCGAGAACTCGACGCCCATTGCGTGGTGGTGGATGCGGCCGCCGTCGGGCGGATGACCTTGCCCGTCGCCCTAATTGGGCCCCATCAGCGGGTAAATGCCACCCTCGCTGTGGTCACCATCCGCCTGCTCAGGGCCTTCCTCCCGGTTTCCGACGAGCACCTGGCTCACGGCCTAGCCAACACTCACTGGGCGGGTCGCATGCAAATCTTCCAACGCGGCGAACAAACCTGGTTACTCGATGGGGCGCACAATGCGGACGGCGTGGCCGCTTTCCGTCGGGCACTGAGCGAACACTTCCCCCAGCGGCACCCCGTCATGGTTTTAGGCATGCTGCGCGACAAGGCGTGGCAAGAGATGGCCACCTATTTGGCTCCGGCCGCCTCCCGGTTGGTCGTCGCCCCGGTTTCGAGCCTGCGCACAGTCCAACCCGAGGAACTCCGCCAGGCGCTTCAGGAGGCTCATTGCGGAAGAGCCGTCCGGACTTGCGCCAGCGTCGAGGAAGCACTTCGGGCGGTCGCTCGCGAACCGTTCGTCGCCGTGACCGGCTCGCTCTATTTCATCGGAGAGGTTCTCGAGCGGCTCGAGGCGATCCATTCCCACACATCCAAGGAATCCTCCGGCCCGACGACCACGGAGGGCGCCGGCACCCACCAACGCCAGCTCAATGAGTGGGCGCCGCCCGCTTCCCACTGAGCGGATCCGACAAGACAAGACTGAAACCAATATTGCTGCTGCGGAAATCCGGAACACTGCGACCTCGATAGGCCGATCGGCAGCAACGAGCAGCATCGCTCCAACCGCCACCCCGATAGACGCGGAACGTGCCGAAGGGGGGCCCCACCGGATGGTTCACCGCCTCGAACGGATACTGCCCGTACCAGTCGAGGCACCACTTGGCCACATTGCCGTGCATGTCCTGAAGCCCCCAGTCGTTGGGCTGCCGAGTGCCCACGGGATGGGTCCGTTTCTGGGAATTGAGTTGGTACCAGGCCACCGAATCGATGGGTCCGTGAAATTCCCCGGATTTGCGCACACGGCAAGCGTACTCCCACTGAGCCTCCGTGGGCAGGTCCCAGCTCCAGCCGACAGAAATGAGACCCAGTTTATGGTGAAACTCCGTCAACTTGCGCGCGAACTCCCGAGCATCCTCCCAACTAACCTGTTCCACCGGCAAATTCGCACCCCGGAACTTGCTGGGATTATGCGGCATGAGCAGGGACCACTGCGCCTGAGTGCAGGATGTCTCTGAAAAGAAAAACCCATCCGTCAGGGTGACGCGATGGAGCACCTCATCCGACTCACGGTCCGACTCGAAGAGGGAGCTGCCCATGCTAAATCGCCCTGGTGGGATCCAACGAGCGGCCCAGATCGTGGCAGCGTTCCCCGGCGGCAGTTGGAATTGTTTTCGGGAACCTGGGGTTCCCCGATAAGTGATGATCACCTCGCCCAGACCATTGAGGAACTGATATTCGGGCTCCTCCCTGCAACGGCGCTCTTGGGTCTGTTGCTCCCGGGTCTGATTGCCCGGCTGCAACGGCTCCGCCAACGCTCCTGACTCGTCAAAACTTGTCGCCAGCTCGCGCGCATTATCCGCCGAATCCGATTCCGCCGCCGCCTCAACCCATTCCTGGGTGACGATTCGCCGGGCCTCGAAAAACGAATTCTTCAGCTGTTCATGGTCTTCCCGGTAGCCGAACCCAAAATACCGATGCACGTCCAGCAATCCGCGGTCCGGCGCTCCTTCAGCCATATCGACCAAACGTTGAGCGGCCGGCGTCTCAGCTAATTCAGGACAATCGCCCATCCACTTCCGAATACGGGAAGTCACCGGAGAGACCTCGGACTGGATCTTGGTTAATTGTTCCTCACGCAGGGCACTGAGGAACCCTTCGAGTTTTCCGATATAGCGTTTAAAATCCCCGTCTGCGGATGCCTTGAGTAACATCACCCGTTCCTTGACGGGCAACCACCGGAGACTATGCAACGCCGGATCCGTCTCACCCAGCGCCATGCGGAATTTGGCCGATTGAAATTGGGCCTCGACCAGGTCGCTATCCAGATCGTGAGCCTCGTCGGTGTAGGTCATCGCTGCCCGCATCCGGTAATTGGCTTCGCCGTTCTCTTGAACATACGCGGCCCATCCGGCTCCCAGTAACGCGCGGGCCGCATCCAACGGATAGTCACTGCATGCATAGCGAGCCGCCATGAGGAAGGACTGCTCGGCCTGGGACGGATTGATGATCTGAGGATCCGTATTGTTGACGGACCCCAGTAGCACCAGTGCGCGGAGCAAGTGGATCCGCCAAACCAGTCTTCCGGCCGCGTTCAGGCTAGATCCGGTGTTCAAGGCACCGTTCAGCGCCTCGAGACTTTCGGTAAAATACCGCTCCAAGAAGGCCTCTCGGGCGACCTGAAACAACTGGACGGCCTCGGACTGGGCCTGGGAACGCGCATCGGCCATCAATTCATCCGTGGGCACCAACATGCCTCCCATCGAAGCCAGCACTTCCCCACGGCTCCAGGTGAAGGCCGCTGACAGGCGTATTCCGGTGGGATCCAACAAACCATTGGACGGGTGCGAGAGAGATCCGAAGAGCGCCTCCAACGACTCCGGTGATCCGAGCAACCGCAGTGTGGATGCCGGCAATCGGTTGACCATGGCCCGAACGATATCAGCAGGCTCATCGCGGAGGACCTGAGATCGAGCAGGATCCCGCAAATAGTCCAGCCAAGAAGGCCCACTACCATCGGGAGACCGACTGAAATTCCACGAGAGATTTGGCATGACATCGCATTCCGAGTCTCACCAGAAAATTTGGAAAATTTCCCAGAACCGCTAGACCGGAACCGATGAATCATTCCCTCGATATCGACTTCTTCAAGTCGACGTCGCGTTTTAATTCACGGTAGCAGAAATCAACAATTTGCTCTGCACAGGCATCGGTTCCCCCTCTTGGTTACTCGAAGACCCGATACCTATCACCCATCATGCGCAAAAGTAATTAAAAAACACCCTTCCGATGCTGTTAAAATTTTACCAGCCAACGATTCAATGAGACCCTTGCGTTGATGAGTCCTCTTGATTGCAAAATTTAAGCAATGACTCCAGAAATTGAGTCGCCTGAGGATCTGTGACCACAACATCCACAATCCCGCGAATCAAGGCGCGCTGGTGGGTGGGAAATCTCGCCAAATCTATTTTGAGGTTTTCGTTGGCTGGCAACTTTCCCGATTGTGGCTTGGCTCGGATCACCACTTGGGGCCGCAGCTGCAACGGGCAATGGTCTTGAAGATAGGCAACCACCAATGGAATGGCCTGAGTCTCGGTCAGCGTCTTCTCAAAGCGATCCACTGTGGCTCGATCAGGCATCGACAAGCCGGCGCATTGCCGACTGACCATACTCTGATCGATCCCGACAGTACGGCCAAATTTTAGTTGACTCCCATCAAAATCGCGATCGATCAGCGCTGATAATTCAGCCGAAAAATAACTCACCGCGCTCGTTTGTCATATTTAGAACTGCCATGCAAACAAGCGTTTTAAGCATAGTTGCTGTAATATCATAACAAAAGAGGTCTCTTTAATACCCTCTGTTACACCGTGGGCTGAGAATTAAAACTGATCCAATAGCACCACCGATTAACCCCAGGCAAAGCGCCGTTGCCGGTGTGTTGAGTCCGCCCGAACCCCCGTAAACTCACCTTGTGACGACGCAATCCCCTTCGCAGCCAATTGACGGCGGGCGCGGCCTCCGATTGCCTTAGTCGCATGCAACGCGCCCGAGCCTTCTGGCTCCTATGGACCACTCTGATACCGGCGTTGGTGGCCGAAGAAATCGTTACCTTAGATGGTCGAACTTTCCGTGAGACAACCCTTCGGCGTCTGGATGAAGACCGCTTGGAGCTCCAGCACTCTGGGGGCCGAACAACGGTTTTTTTCTTCGAGGTTCCCGAACCGCTACGACGACGATTGGGGTTCGACACCGAGGCCGCCTTGAAACGCCTGACCCTCGAGAATTCTCGCCGACGAGGCACCACCCCTCTCCCATCAGTAACGGCGAGTTCGACATCGGACTCATCCACGACCCAAGCCAAGCCGATGACGCTTCCCCAGCTCTTGGCCCCAGCCAAGCCGGTGGTCGAAGCCCTCCAAACCGCCCGGTGGGCCGGCCTCGTACCTCCGGCCCCCGCCGCACAACTGCCTCCGGTGACCGCCGCTCAAGAAATCAGTGTTTGGGAACTGGTAAACCACTACCGCTCCGATCTCCCGGCGGCCAATACGCGCTATCAAAAGCGGTCTTTCCGCATCACGGGCGTGGTGGAACGCATGGAGCGGGGCATCGTCAGCCGCAATGTTCGGGTCTTCCTGGAAACGCCCGACCCCGCCGTGCGACCGGTATGCGAATGGCGCATCGACGACAAAATCCCCGCCTTCCACACGCGTCGGGACGGGCGGACGTTGATCGCCGAGAACAACCGCTCGAAGTGGCAACTGCTCGAAGCCGGCCAGACGGTGACCTTCGAGGTGCGTGCGGCCGGGATGGAGGACGGTTTGGTGGAATTGAAGCAGGCTCGCTTGCAGCCCTGAGCTGGAACGATTCAGTTGGGAGGATAGTGATGGCGTGAGGGATTCTTTCGTAAGACGAGGCGAGAGTGAGGCGCAAGCCATGGTGAGGCTCGTACTTGAGGCCAGTAACGAGCCAACAACAAAGCTCTTGCGGAAGAGGGTAAAACTATCATGTTTGAAGCGATTGGAATGTTGCGGCTAAGCCCCTCGATCCCTCGATCCCTCGATCCCTCGATCCCTCGATCCCTCGATCCCTCGATCCCTCGCGGGCCCGAAGACGGAACCGGCAGCAATTCATTGCGGACCTCTGCAGATCCTTCGCTGCCTAAGACACTCTACCGGGAGGGCTCGTCGACCTCGGCCGTGACCGTGATTTGGACGGCGGCATCCAGCGGCATGTCGGAGACTCCGATGGCCAACCGGGCATGGGCTCCGCGGGCACCGAAGACCGCATTGAAGAGTTCGGAGGCCCCATTGAGCACTTGCGGATGCCCACGGAATCCCGCAGCGCAATGGACATAGCCTTCCACGCGCACCAAACGACGCACTCGATTCAAATCCCCGCCGGCGGCCGCCTGGAGCTGGGCCAAGGCGTTGAGCGCGCACTGTCGGGCCGCTTGGTATCCTTGCTCCACCGTGAGTTCGGCACCGAGCCGACCTGCATAAGCCATCACGCCGTCGCGCCAGGGCAACTGCCCCGAAGTGAACACCAAATTGCCCGTGCGCACCCACGGCTCATAGGCGGCCACCGCGCCCGGGGCTGGCGGCACCACGATTCCTAGGTGTTTCAAGGTCTCGGTGACAGTCATCGCGTTGCCCTAGGTCTCGATGCGGTTCCACGACTCAGGCCGCCGACGCCGCCGGAGTCTTCGCTGCACCGGAAGCCGCAGAGAAACTCCGCCACTTCGCCTGCGGAATAAGCCCCAGCGCGATGAGCACGCATTGGCTGGCCACAAACACCATCAGCGCCGTGAAGGCCCCACTCATGAAGCCGTAGCTGTGGAGTCCCACACCCAGCAAGTTGGTACCAAACCACGACCAACTGGTGACGATGTTCCCGAAGATCGCGAGGTTCATGATGCCGCGCTCCCGAACCATGCCGCCCCAGCGGGCGTGCAAGATGAGCGCATTCCACAACACGATGATCAGAGCCCCGTTCTCTTTGGGATCCCAGCCCCAGAAGCGCCCCCACGATTGGTCGGCCCAAATACCGCCCAACACGGTGCCCACGAAGCTGAACAGCGTGGCGAAGCACAGAATGCCATACACCATGCGCGAGAGGCTCTTGCCCATGTCGGCGTTCATCACCTTCGTAAAGAATCCCAGCACCACGTACAAGATGGCCAAGAAGCCCGCAACATAGGTGGCCGCATAGCCCAAGGTCACGATGACCACGTGAGTGGCGAGCCAGAAGTTGGTGTCGAGCACCGCCTGAAGCATCACCATGGTGTCGCCTCCGAGGGCGAGATTGTGAGCCACAACTTGGGTGGAAAAACCAATCACGGTGGCCACCGCCAACCCGATGGCGTTTTTCCAGAACGATTCAAGGATCAGCCCGAGGCCGACCGCGCCCCAACCGATAAAAATGGCCGAGCTGTAAAGATTGGTCACCGGCGGCCGACCCTCGAGCCACATCCGAGCGATGAGCCCCAGCGTGTGGACCACGAAGGCCAATTGCACCAGATGCAGCGATGTCTTGCGGCTCCACTCAGCGAAGTTGAACCAGAACCCACAGCTGAAGAGGAAGGCCACAATGTACAACGCGGCGGTTTTCGAGAAGGGCGCAAAGCCATTGTAAAGCTGTTCGCGAGCCGTCTTGGTCAGGGCTTTGCCCAGGCGCAGCGACTCCAAGTAGGTCTGGTACCCGGCCACCGCGGCATTGAAGCCCGCAACCTGTCCCTCACGAAAAGTGTCAGCCATCGCCGCCCAATGACCCACCGCCGGCGAGAGCGGCCGGGTGCCTGCAGACCGGATGCCTTCAGCCGCGGCTTCGGGCGAAAGTTCGGCCTTGGGCACGCGCATGAGGTGCTTGAGCAACGGGGCCCCGAAGCTGGGTTCCAGCAAGGCCTCACCGATGCGCAGCCAGGCGAAAGTGGCGTCTCCCCCGGAGGCGGGCGGGATGAGCAACGGCGGCTCGCCGCGCAACGTCACGAAATACCGCTCGGTATGTCCAAACACCTCGGTGAGCGCATTGGTGTCAAAATCCCCGGAACCGGTCATGCGCTGCTGGAAAGCCCTCACGCCGGCCGGGATGGTCTTCTGGTAGTCGGCGATTTCGGAAGCGAAGCGGACCGTGTCCTGCGGGTGCACCGTGTTCTTGAGGCGCAGGTACAGGGTCATGGCCTCGTACAACCCCAGGGTGGCGTTGTCGAAGGCGTTGCGGAGCGACGAATCCTTTTTGTTTTCCTGGATGTTCCGGGCGCTTTCCTCGATTTGCTTGAGGCCCGTCTCGCCAAACTGGTTCCACGAGTAGTGCTTGCCGTCCTCGCCGGCTGCGGGGTTGGGCTCCGGCAACTTGAGCATCGCCTTGAGCTCCGGGTGATCCACGCGGAAAACCTTCCAGCCATCCGCGACCTCAGGCCGAGTCATGAGCGTCAGCAACCACTCGGTCGCCGAGATGATCTTGGGCCGCTCGTACCATGCCTTGGTCGGTTCGAGGTTGGCGGTGTCCTTTTCGCGGATGCGCGTCAGTGAATTGCGCGCCAACGAATCCATGGGCTGCAGGCGGCCATTGAAGACCACGGGCAGGCGGCCAAACGCCCCGAAGGCGTACTCGGGGTCACGCCGCGGCATCAGAGCACCCAGGATCCAAAGTGCGAAGAGCGCCGTAATGATCAGGGGAAGGCGTTGTTTCATGGTTTGAGTCGGTGCGCGTTGGGACAAGATGGGTTTCCAGCAGGTGAAGCTTCAGGCGGCCCGGGGCTTACGCCGGGCGATGAACTTCGTGAGGTGCATGAGGAACTGAACCAGCAGGCCCACGCCCACCAGAATGCAGCCGAGGTAAGGGGTGATCCACGACGGGTTGCGCACCACTTGCAACGCACTCGTGCCACGCCCGCCGTCAGCCAACTGCTCCTTGCCCATTTGATACTGGAAGAAGGTGTAGCCGCCGTACCGCAACGGCGAATTCATGTAAATGTCCACCTCGCGGTCTTCGTGGGACTCGGTGTTTCGCAATCGCACCCGGCTCTGAAAGTTCTTCGGAATGTCCGTGCCTGGGTAAGTCTCGTGGGTGGTCTTGAGCAAGGTCAGGGCGAAGGGTTTGTAATCGCGCACCGAACGGTATTCGAGGCGCCACTCCGTTCCCTCCACGGTGACGACCTGGGGCTTGAGTTCGCCGGACACGGCCCAAGTCCCGAGGTTTGACGGGCCCGAAAGCTCGATCACCGCGGCCGGCACATTGCGGGCATCCATAGTGCGCGTCGGCGGCTGGGCATCGATAACAATTCGGGCACCCACGCCCTGGGTCGCCGCCGGCGGCCGATTCGAATCCATGACCGGGGCGCGCAGGCGAATCCGGGCATTTTCATAGGCTTCCTTCACTCGAATGCCGAAGGGCAGCAACTCGTGATGCAGTTCATCCCCCGGCTTCAAGCGCACGGCGGGGATGGCCACCACTTGGTCGAGGGTGTTGCTGCCGGCACTGCGCAGGAAGGCCAGTTCGAAGTCCATCGACGACTCGGAGTAGTTCCGGGTATCGCCCTCGCGGAAGCTCATGATGCTCTCGCGGGCCAGCATGTCGGTGGCCAATTGCCCCAGCAGCAGCAAGATGATGCCGATGTGCGTCAGGAAGATACCGCTCTTAGACCACGTCCATTTAAAGCGGGTGAAATGGGCCACGATGAGATTAATGACCAGCATCGTTCCCAACAAGTATCCACCGGGCAGCGGCACCACCGGAAAGGCCGCACCATGCGGGGTCCAGTAGGAGAACCAACTGCGGAAGTACCGCTCTTGGGCGACGTAAAGGCCATCACTGGTCTGACCCAACGTCCCGAAGAACACCACGACCACACCCAATCCCAGGAGCACCACCGTGAGGCGCAGGGACGACAGGAACTGGAACAACTTAGAAATCATGGGCGAAAATCGGACGACGGCCGGTCGCAATAAATTGCATCAACTTGACGGAAAGCGCTCGGGATTTTTCAACCCCAGTCGCGGCACCTCATTCAGAAGCGAATCGAACGGACAAATTGCTCAAACGCCTCTCGGTTTTGGGCGGCAACGGCCGAGGGAGCTGTCAGCTTAAAAAACCACGAAACCTCTCCGCGAGCTACAATGGCCCCCAAGATCGTCTTCTCGGTCCCCACCAACTCCACCCAGGTGCCGCTGTCGCCTCCGGCCGTGGCCACTGCCTTGGAGTTCGCCGCCAATGCCCCGGCTTCCAACGGAGCCAATCCCACTTGGCCGCGCCAGCGATTCACATTGGCCAAGAGCCCGCCGCCATTCCCAGACAGCTTACTAATAGACACATCGCCATTGCCGGCGGCATCCGGGATATCGAAGGACGCCAATCGCATCGGCTTCGGGCCGGCGGCTTTCCAGCCAGAGGGCACCTGCCAATTCGGGAGTCCGTCGGCGCCACCACCACCACCGCTCGCACGCTCGGAACCGCCGGACGCGGCCGGGGCCGATGCGGGGGCTGGGGCCGACGAAGAGGCCGAGGCCTCCGGAGCCGACTCACCCCCACCGCCCCCGGTATCTACAGACTTCAACCAAGCCAAGAACTGGGGCTTTTGCTCGGCCACCAGCGCACTCTCACCGGTGATCTTGAAGAACACGGTCATTTCGCCGGCCGGCAAGATGGCTGCCAGCGTCCGGGCCGCATACTTGCCATCCAGAACCGCCTTCTTGCCGTCCAGTTCGTACATCACCACTTGACGATTGCCCGCTGGAATAATGGAGCGAAGACCGGCCAAGTCGGCCTCGGTCGCCGGCTCCAGCCCGATTTGGTCGCGCCAGCGGTTGACGTTTTCCAACTCGCCTCCGGCTCCGCCACCCATAGCAACCACGGAAATGTCCACCGAACGGCCATCGGGGCGTTTCACACCATAGCTGGCCACGCGCATGCCTGAGGCAGGCTTCTCTTCCCAACCGGCCGGTACGGTCCAAGGAACCGCGGGCCGTTCGGAGGCGCTGCTTTCTGGGCCAGCCGAGGAAGAAGATCCCGAGGCCGCAGATCTTGGAATCTCAGAAGCGGCCGGGGTTAGGGCGGCTCCGCCCTGAGGATTGGCCGCAGCCACCGGCGGGGCATCTTGAGGGGCCTGGTAGACCCGGACCTCATCCTTGCCGCAGCCCACGGCCATCCAGGCCAACGCCGAAACCACCGTCACCACTGTGAAACGCATAGCGACAGTCTGGACGCGTACGCCAATCCGGCAAGCCACGACTCCGAATCTGGCTAGGACTCCCGTGGGATGTATTTGCGGACCGTCAGGTACACGAGCCCGCCAATGGCGCTCCAGGCCAGGTTGAGCGTGTAGCCCAGCAACGAGAGCGACAGTGCCTCGGCCGGCTTAACCCCAAAACCCGGGAAGTCCACGGCGAGCAGCACGACGAAGAGGTTCTCGCGGACGCCGAGGCCACTGGGGGTAATTGGCAACGCCGCCAAGCACACCACCGCCGGCACCACGAACCACAAGTTCCATCGGGGGATTTGTAATCCCAACCCGGAAGCCAGCGCCGCAAACGTGCCCACGATGGCCAAATTAATGGCGATCGACAGCAACGCGCTCCGCCAGAGGAATCCCGGATTACGCCCAAACAGTCGGCATGACGCCAGAGCCCTCAAGGGAGCCTTCATTTGCGGGAAACGCCCCATCCACCGGCTCAGGCGCCCCTCCTCAGAAAGAATGTCTGTGAAGAACCCGGCACCGGCGCAAACCAGCGCCACAACCATCATGCCAAAGATGGCCAAACCCACCCCGTCGTAGCGACGAAAGCGCACAAAGAGCGGCCAGTTGGGAATGGCAAAGATCACCGCAAAAACCAGCAGCGATAAGATACCGATCAAGCGGTCCACGAACACCGTGAGCGCCGCTTCTGCCTTCTTGTGGTGAGTACTCCGGGCGGCCGCGTAGGCCTTCCAAACATCGCCCCCGGTGGACCCCAACAAAAAAGCATTGAAGAAATGCGCCACGAAGGAAAGCCGCGTCACCTCGCCCAGGGGCAACTCCAGGCCCTGGACCCGAAGGGCCTCTCGCCAACGAAGCCCACCCAGAAAAATCAGGGCACCGCAGAGGCCAAAGGCCAGCCCCAGACTCCCGGGATCCAACCGACGAGCCATCTCCAGAAGCTTCGCAGGGCTATGGGTCCACGCGTATTGACGCTGCTCCCAACGCCCCATGGCATTCCAGGCTTCGGGCTTCCCTTGAGCCAAAAGG
>Ga0114977_10002339_pt1 | contig 12215 bp, 14 predicted proteins | sample S_130805_MF_Meta_FD_87026 | JGI IMG/M metagenome (GOLD analysis project Ga0114977, IMG submission 87026) | Freshwater microbial communities from Lake Simoncouche, Canada to study carbon cycling - S_130805_MF_MetaG | ecosystem: Environmental > Aquatic > Freshwater > Lake | place: Lake...
ATTTCAAAAAGATGAAGTCGATGAACTTTATGGTTTCCCGAAAACCATTGAAGAAAGCTCTCGCATTTTCCTTACCCTAGGAAGACGTGATGTCAAACTAGAATACCAGCACAGAGTATTATCCAACGCAGAACAATAGACTATGAATCCAATTCAAAAATACCACGAGCGCTACCACGAGCTTAAAAACGAAAAGAATATTACGTCAGAACTGGATTCTTTAAATGAACTCATAGAACAGGACAATGCAGGTTTGAACAACTTTTTTATGGCTGCTTTCGGCATGAGCACCATGATGTTGCGTATGGGAGCAGTGATTCAACTGTGTAGAAAATTTGAAAGTTCAGATGGGCAAGGTGATGCACTTTTTACGAAACAGGTGCTTGATAACCTCAGAGAGACCTTGCCTTCAGATACCAGTTGGAAAAACCTTTGGGTCATCAGCACTGAGGAAGGTGTATGGAAACAACCCACGATTCAACCCAAAGGTGGTCAATCGCTGTTAGAAAGATTTGTCACCTTTCGAAATAAATTTGTCCATCAGCACATTCAGTTAAAGACGGAATTCCTTCAACAACTGTCCAATGGAGTACTTTTGTTTGAAGAAATGGCGAATCTAGCCACACTTTTTTCGGAGGGGAAGATTACGGTGATGGATGGAAAATGCTACTGGCAGGAGAATGAGCATGCTTTATGTCTGCATCCCTTCTTGCAACAAGGAGCTGATCAGGAACACCCATATATTTTTCAAGGTTTGCACAAGTCAAAGGGCGAAGTTTCGATGTTGAACCTGATGATGGGAGACGAAGATGCTCAAGCATCAGACAAGCACCTCGAGCCTGTTTTCGAGCCAATGCGTGCTTCCTTGCAAGGTGGTGCAGGACAAGTATTTGATCATAGTGAGCGCCTTGCCTACTATCAATCCTGCTTCGTGGGACGTGATCGAGAAAAAAAAGCCGTTTTGGACTTTTGCAATGATGCTGATGAAAACAACATTCTCTGCGTGAAGTCACCAGCTGGAATGGGGAAGGGGGCACTCATTGCGGATGTTATTGGGCATTTGCAGGACACGAAATCACAGGTGCTCTATCATTTTTGTGGAGCGGGGATGCAAAACAGCCTTCATGCGGCATTGTACCATTTGATTTTACAAGGCAAGGATAAGCAATTTTGGAATCGATCTGATGAAACCATTGGACGTAAACTTGATCGCCTTCCGACCAAATATGTTGATGTCATTCATTTCTTTCATTCATTGCTTGATGAGCACTTGAACATCCATTCCAAGAATCCATCCAAGAACCTTGTCATCATCATTGATGGCTTGGATGAAGCCCAAGTGGCGTATGCTCAATTGAAAATTTCGGATTGGTATTACACCTACAACGAAAAAGAAGAGCCTGAAGAGGATTGGAGAAGTAATGCGAAGATCCGTTGGGTGTTTACCTATCGTTGCGATGACGATGGCAATGAAAGCTTTTATCGCTTTCCTACAATGAAGGAGTTAGCAAAGGTGGAGTTGCTCCAACCACTAAAGGGCCTAATGCCAGAAGCGGTCGATGAAGCATTCAATCAATTCAATGTCTCTGAGGAATTTAAAAATGCCGTAGTTCAAAAGGCAACGATTGTTGTTTGATCTGGAAAAGGGCGCAATGCTCTCGAACCAATTCCTTGATGATTGGGATGTTTTGTGGTATTTTATGCAGTCGATGGGGGTACTTCTTCGCTTTTAAGCTTCGAAGTATAAATGAACTTGTGTTGTTCTTTGGTGGACCTGTTGAGTCGATTTAAGACGAAAATGGATTGGAAAAATTTTGGATAAATGAATCCGGATTTTTGATGAATAAGTAGGTGGATTTTGTCACAAATTTAGTATGTATTTGTGACAAAATTTTGGGGTGGGAATTTGTCGCTACACAATTTATGGCTGAATACAGAAAATACTAGCACGACGGATACTTCTTTTCAAAATCTTCAATTGTTAGGCCATGAGATTTAAGAAGATTTTTTGAATGTTCTTTCAACTCGTTCGATGAGTTCAAGAGATGATTTGTACTCTTTGAGAGATTTGACGAAAGAATGAAACTTTCTATATTCTTGGGCAAGCCCCCCAGTTCCTTCACTTTCTTTTGCTTCAAGTTCTGAAAGTAATCTAGCTTCTTCCTCTCCAAGTCTTCCTTGAAGTTCTTCTCGATCAGATTCAAACTCGTGGTCAATTCTATTTTCTTCCTCTTCAATTTGATTGATAATTTTTCTCTCGTCTCCTCTAAGGCCCTCAAATTTTCTAACAAGTTCAATTCTTCTATGACTCAGTTGAATTTGATAGGGAAGAAATTCTTGATTGTATTTCAACTGCAGTTCCATCAAAGTTTTCTCGTTCTGTTCTCTCAAGTCTGACAATCTCTTCAATTTCTCCGTCAAGATAATCTGTTTCTCGTCGAATGCTTTCTGTAGCTTTTTCAATTCCTTTTGCGCTGGTGTCATTTCGCTGAAGATTAGTGTTGAGAGTCGTGATAGACTCTGATACTTTCCTTTCATCGTTGCTAATTTCTTGATCTTTTGTTCGATATCGACCTTCCAAATCGCTATGTCTTCCGTTAACTTTTTCTCTGCGCTCAGAATGGATGCCAACTCCATCTCTGATGCACTCTTCTTGTATTGATTCCAATCGGTGTTGATTGATTCTTGTAGCCTCCTCAATTCGCTGTAATTCTGATCTAATTTCTCGTTCAATGCTGATATACAATTCATCTTCCAACAACTGTCCAACTCGGCGTATAAACGCTCCAAGGTGCGCTTTTCTGCAGGCGAAACCTTCGTCAAGAAGCTTTCTTTGCTCGATATCAAGATCATATACTCCTCCAGTATATGATTTGGAAAATTGTATGTAATCTGTTTTAGCTTCTTCATTATTGTAAATCCATTTAGTTCGAGACGTAGAGTGGAAGATAGATTGGATATCTTCTGGTGATGATTTTGGCACTGATACCTGAATTGCATCAATGCCTAGCCGTTTTAATTTCATTAGTTTTTGCTGATCCGGCTTATGTGTTGCAACAAATTCGATGATTAATATTGGTTTGCCAGTATGATCTAAAAATAGGGTGTCAGGACGAATGTGTAAGTATTTATCTCTGTCCTGTTTAAGATCAGGACTTGCCTTTATTTCTCCGTTTTCATTTTCGTAAACAAACCACTCAATTTTAACTGTATGTGCTTCAATGTATCTTGCTTCCGAAAGTAATAATGAGTGACCACCTGTTCCCAATGGGGAGTGTTTGTAAACTGCAGGAACTTTAATTTTACCAATCGATGCAGCAGACGTTTTTGCGAACCAATGCCTATACGTTTCATCGGAATAGGTGCATTTCGGTTCAGGGTTATTCTTGTCTACATGATGCCGAAAATATCTCCTTCGTGAAGCTGGGATTATTGCCTGCATACGTCGCTTACAACCCAGACAGAAATAGGGCTTTTTTAAACCAGTTTCTTCCTTCGGGACATCACCAATGTATATTTCCTTCAGTGACTCATTTAGGGCATATACGTTTTCAATTTCGTTTAAATCTTGTCTCAAAGAATCCATAATTTGCGGTATTCAATCCTCTGGATTTCGCCTCATTCTAACTAAGGAAGATTGGTGCTTTTGTAAAATATATCTTATCATTTAAGTTGATTTTTTCCGTCTTAAACATGTTTATCCTTTCATATCCATATTTTTTAGCAAAAGGTTTGTGACTATCAATTAAGATTTCTTTTTATCTAAAAAAAATCATTTGTAATAATTGAATGGCTAAAATTTGATTAAAACATAAAAGTCCTGATTAGAATAATTAAAATAAAGAAGGAGAGGTAATAAGTATTTGTGAGTCCCACAAGATATTCGCCAAGAAAGAAAATCAATGTATAAATGAAATTATCTTTATGTTCATAAAGCCTTTGAGCTTGACGGCTTTCTATTAAATCTGGACGAATTTGTGATAAATAACCAATTGAAGTAAATATATATGAGGGAATAACTGCCAGCAAGAAAAAGGGAATAATTAACCAATTGGGAAGATCATTCAATTTTGGCAGATCTTCAACGAAATATCCTAAAACAAAATACAATGAAAGTGAAATAGCGGCTCGTGTTATGAAAATAATCAACATAATGTAATTTTTTATTTGTTTTAGTGTGTATTTAATGTGATTATAAATAACGAATTTAATTAAATAAATGTACTTTATATAGTCAGACTCTAATTTTTTGAATTAAGTCATTAGAGGTTAATATTTCTGAGTTAACAATAAAACTCATTCCGAAAGTCATTGTACCAACTTCTATTTGCATAGAAAAACATATTATACTATGCAAATAGTCCATTTATTTCTAAATTTGCATAATATATTATTCAAAATGCTTTTTAAAACCCTAACCATCAAAGATGTAAAAGTAGAGCTCGGCCTTTTGGTCAAGTCCTTTCGAAAGCGCGAAAAACTATCCAGACAGGATCTCGCCGAGAAACTCAATTTATCGCGAATCACGATTCAAAATTTGGAATCAGGTAAGAATTTCACAATCGATACCCTACTGAAGGTGCTGCAGTATTTTGACTTGATGGATGCGTTCAACGACTTTGTTACAGGAAAACGAAAGGAATATGAAGATGTTGAATCTTTGTATTAGATAGATTGAGAAGAATGAAATCAACTAAAGCAACTCACGGATGACCACAAGAATATACATTTCAGCCAAGATTCAGAAGAATTACAAAAAGATTGTGTTGAATCCACTGCCAGATTTAGCAAACATGAAGGAGCACATCAATTCCTGGAATGCCAATTATGTCCCGTTTCTTGGGAAGAAATGTTGGCTACTCACACACACCATTACGCGCTATACGGTTATTGTACCCGATATTACTGTGAAAGACCTCGATCAGCTTTTGTTCTTGTTTCAGGAGTGCATCATTCAACAGCTCGTTCAAAAACACCTGATCAATGCGGATAGAGTACTTGATTTTGTTGGGCAACTTGAATTTTATCCGACAAATAACGATAAATCAAGTATTGGCTATAACAATCAGCGAATACAAGATCTTAGCTATTGGAAAACCACTTTTCATTCTTTTGAGGAGGTTTCGTTTTCTCGGCTAGGGGCGAATTTGAATATCATTGGAACTCGACTCAATCATGGGAAAAGTCAGTATATCTATCCCACAGAGGAGTTTTTGAGTTTGATCAATAAACCCAACGTTAAGTTTTGAAATTCAAAAGGTGCGATGGGAATTGTTTTGTCGTTCAAGAATTTGAAATAGACGTTTCACGCACTAGGAATTTAAGTGCGAGTTCTTGAAATGAAATCGAAAAAGCAGGTATGCAAGTACCTGCTTTTTTTGTTGAGTTTTTTATACGGAAAAGGATGCAGCATCAGCGTATATTAGGTCTCGGTAGGTTAGTTTACCATCGGAATTAAATAGGTGCCTAAAATCATTCTTTTATCGCCTAAAATACCATAAATAGAAATTTGAGCGCATTGTCCTCTTTTCAACTGGACATAATAGTCGCCAGATCTTTCTACGAGCGTTACTCCTAATCCACGTAATTCAAAACGCTCACAACCTGTTCCTTGAACTTTAATGATGTTTTGTTCGGACCGGGAGAAATAATGTCTATTTGGATCATCGTTGATGATTACCTCAGCTCTTATTTTCTGCCCATAGCTTGTTGAACAAAACAGAAACGTGGTGACGAATAAAAAGAAGATTGCTTTCATGGTGTTGGATTTAAAGATTTAGATGCTAATGCGGGTAACATGAAAAGTAACTGAATGAAAAATTAATTTTCTGTCAATCATGATAATGCCTTGACCGATATGGGTTCAAGTCCCTAGATTTTTCGACTTATAAAAAGGCACTTATGGATTGGATACTAATAAATCTCAAAAAAATTATCTATATACTTTTTGCTGCATCGCTTAACATTGAGAGATCTTCGCATTTCAAACTTTATTGAATTTATATCTAGTCTTTGGTGTTATAAAAATTTCAATTTGGGGTTAAGTGTAAAAACCTTTATCTATGAGATTCAATCTAATTATTTTTTGCTTGGGAACTGTAGGATCCCTTTTTTCACAAAATTCCTATCCATCCACACGAACAATATTTTTTGAGAAAAACAGTGACCAACTCTCTCTGCAATCACAGGAGATTCTAGACTCTTTAATACTAGAAATTACAAATCCAGCCGAAGAGCTTTTGTTATTCGGTCATACGGATGCAGATGCCAGTGCAGCATATAACATGAATTTATCTCGAAATCGCACATTAGCCATTCAAAATTATTTTTTCTCGCACAACCTTCCGAATCGACTGCATCTGGAATGGAGAGGGGAAGAAAAACCAGTTAATGCGAATCTAGAGATCAGCGAAAAAGCGTTAAATCGAAGAGTTGAAATTTTCAGGAATTATCAAACACCTTCGAATCAACTTAGTCAGTTAAAAAAAGCAGCTGAGATCTTCGTCATTCAGTCGAATCGCGACACCATCATTACCTGTAAAGAAGGGACTCAAATTTTTGTACGAGCGGGTTCATTCAATACACCAAATGAATCTTCCGAAATAGAGATTGAAATAACTGAGTTTTATAAGAAAAGCGATTTCCTTCTAAATAACCTAACTACAACGACAACGAGTAATGAATTGCTGGAATCCGGTGGAACGATTGAAATCCATGCAAACGTAAAAGGAGAAAGCGTTGAATTAAATCAAGGCTCAACCTTGCAAGTTATTTACAAAGACAAAAAAGAAAATGATGGAATGGAGACCTATTATGCCGTGGAAGGGAAGGGTGTAACTAAATGGACAACAGATTTACCTAAGGATTCAAAAGCGCTCGAACCCATATTGATCTCAGAAGCTTATAGAATCAGAAATATGGATACTATGGAGATTGTGACTGAATTCATAATCAATGTTGATGGATTAAATTACAAAGCCACTAAATCACTTAAGAGAGGTCATCGTCTATCTCCATTTCAGGAATCAGTAACCCAGGAATTGTTAGACCAAAAGGAGTATGTCAATTCAATCTTCTTTTCAACAGATCGTGCTTTGACCGTTAGAGACCTTGGCCGAATTAATTGTGACCGTCTGAAAAGAATGGAAAATACACAACAACTTTCCGTAGAAATAAAAAGCAATTTAATACCTAGCTTGGTACTGAAACTTGACTCGATCAACATGATTATTCCCTTTTCACGCAGAGAAGGTAATGTTTATGTATTCGATATGGTACCCACCAATTCAAGTTTTGATGTCATCGCACTTTATATTGGCGATCAAGGAATATTTATGGGGCAGCTGAGCAATGAAAAAATACTTGATTCCCAGAATTCTTCCGAAAGTAAACGATACATTGGTTTGAAAAAATGCACTGAAAGAGAATTGAGGTTGGCTATTGAACAAACAGACAGTAGTTTATAATAGTATTTATTGCGTGAGTTTTACACTGCGGCAAACCTGAAGAACCATCTATTCCATTGTATGAACGTACAACGAAAATTCACCTTTTACTCGGATTTTCAGATATTTTCTTTTTAAATCCATTTTTCGAAAAATGCGGTTTTGATGAATTTTAGAATTAGCCGGGTTTTTACGTGTAATTACACGCATTTTTAAGCGGAACGCGCGTAATTCTGGGTTACGCGCGTATTTTGTTCGAAAAATGGGGTTTTATACATGTGTGATTGTGCACACATGAATGAAATCGGCCCGTTGTTCTATTTTACTCCAAGATTTGATGTGTTGTAGATCTGTACGATTAAAATCTAGTCCTTAGGTTGCAGAAGGGCTATTGGTGAATGTAAGGTTGTATGAATGTGGGATGTTGGAATAATAGTTTTGTAGTTTGTTGAATTATGTGTATTCACAGGCATAGAATAGATATTTTTAAAATTCGTTCCATATTTCTTAATTTTATTTGATAATGTTGTATTTCAATCAGTTTATTGCTATTATTGTCTAAGCTAAAAAACTTAATATGAGAAAGATGAATCCAACCATGGTTACAATTTCCGGGATTGTAACAGCATTATTTGTCATTTTATTTTTTGTGAGTTTGGGAAGAGCTGCTTCTATTCAAACATCATATGGTAGTCCAGCTATGTCTCCTCCTTACATCGTTGGAATGTTACTTGCGCATAGTTTAATCCCAGGAATACTTTGGATAATCGCATATTACACTGGAGAAAAAGTAAATAACAACATTTCTTCAACTAATAAACCTACATCAAATGGTGGGTATTCAGGTGGATATGGTGGTGGACACAATAACCCCAATTCATCTACCTCATCCAATTCACCGACTGGCGAATATGGTGGGGGCTATTCAGGAGGACATAATAACAGTAATGATATCCGAAAAGAGGATGGGTATACGAGCGGAGATTTGTATAAATAAGTAACATGTTCAATAATCCATTTTCTTTTGAAGGTCGAATTCGGAGATCTGAGTTCGGTATAAGTTTTATTTTATTCGTTTTAGCGAGAGTTATAGTTACTTTAATCGCTGCAACTATTATTGCCAGTCAAAGCAATGCAAGCGGTGGAATGTTATTGTCTTTATTAATGACTATTCCAATAGCTTGGTTTTTGTGGGCGCAAGGAGCAAAACGATGTCATGATCTTGGCAATAGCGGTTGGTTTCAATTGATACCTTTTTACATGATTTGGATGATTTTTCAAGATGGGGTTCCAGGACCTAATCAATATGGAGAAAACCCGAAGGATATTCAAAATAATTATTACAATTCTTCTAATCAATACCCCAACGGACAAAATCAGCATAATAATAAAGGTTATCAAGGTAATTATGGGGGTGGTCATAATTCTACAGGACATAATCAACAACTAAATAATCAAAATGCCGACAATACCGGTGGATACAAAAACGGGAGTTTATATAATTAAAAACAAATAATAATGCCTTTTAATGATTTAAGTAATTTAGTAATTACCAGCACCAATCCTTGTTTATTGGTTTATTTAGTCGATCAGAGTCAGTCTATGCAGGGTTTTTTTGGTAACGCAAATCACCCAAAGTCAATTGAAGTAGCGAATGCCATTAATGATATTCTATATGAAGTTGGACTTAGGTGTATTGGACCGTCAGCTGAAATTAAAAACCGTTTTGAAATAGCAATTGTAGGTTATGGAAAAGCTCAAAATTCCGTTCAGTCAGCATGGGAAGGACAACTACAAAATAGATGGGTTGTTTCTATCAAGGATATTTTCGACTATCCATTAGGTCAAGAAAACGAAAAGCCTATTTGGATAAAACCATATGCGAATAATGATACTCCAATGACTAAAGCATTTGAAAATGCTTACAGGCTTTGTCAAGATTGGATCAATTGGGGTAACCATAGAGACTGCCACCCTCCTGTTATTATTAATATAACTGATGGTGAGGCAACTGATGCCGGATACAGTTACGGACCTTTGAAAGAGCAAGTGGAGAGAATTAAATCACTTTCAACTAATTTTGGAAACGCTTTTGTTCTTAACATTCACATTTCATCTCAAGCTGGAGAACGAAAATTATTCCCAAGTTCCTTACATGCGTCCGATAGGTTTGGTAATCTGTTGTTTGAATTGTCATCACCCCTAAATGAAAATATGCTGAGAATTGCAAGTTTTCATGGCTATAATGTTCAGCCTGGTTCAAAAGGATATGTATTCAATGGAAATGCAAGTGATTTGATGAATTTTTTAAATATTGGAACTCCACAATAAATGAAATCGAAAATATTTCATACACACAAGAAGTCGTCTATATTATACAAACATATACAAGACAAGTTTTGTGTAAATGGTAAAATCAGTTGTATCGCAATAGCAGATGGTACAACGCAGAGTTTTAGATCTGAATATTGGTCAGAACTTCTGGTGACTGAATTTTGTCAAAATCCAACCTTTAACTCTTCGGAATTTATAATTTGGGCGAAACATCTTGCTGAAAAAATCCAGTCTACAAATCCAAAATTCAGTGAAAATCCAGCTATAGCGAGTTTGGAAAGGCGAAAATTCAATAATGGATCAACGTCAACATTTATGGGGATACAATTTGTAAGCTCGACTGCTTTTAATTTTATATCTGTCGGGGATTGCAATCTTTTTTTAATTCGAAATAGTGGGGAAATATCAACATTTCCTTTCGATTCGATTGATGGCCTGAATGAAAATAGTTCTTTTCTGAATACGGTTAATTTATTAAATGAAACCCCTTCTCCAATTGAGTTTTACAATAAAGAAATAAACTTTGAAAAAGGTGACGAGATTATATTGTGTACGGATGCAATTAGTCGACTTTTCTTGTCTGACAGAAAATGGATAAAGGAGATTGTGTCGTTAGACAATTTTGAGAACTTTATAGAGAGAATTGAAGAGTTGTGGGCAGCAAATTTATTAGAAGAGGATGATATCACCATAATTTATCTGTCCGATTTAAATAGTCGATCAATAGACATAATACCTCCCGCGGATTTTTCATTTCCATCCCCCCCCCCACCACCACCACCAATTCCGCCAATTGGGGGAGAGGGAGAAAATAACAACTTAATTTTTACTTCAATGGATATTCAAACTATTATGCACAACTTCAGTTGCATTCAAAAAGACTTTAGCGAAATAAAAAAAAGACAAAAATTACATGAGAATTTATTGCTCGTTATTTCAGGTCTTTTGACCTTGATTTTGGTGGTTTTGTTTTTCCAGGTATACATGGACACCGAGCCTATTAGTGATTCATCGAGCACTTCTAAATCTGAGAAAAATCTCCCTTTCGAAAAGACATTTGAGTCTGGAGCTGGAAAAAAATAAAAAATAAAATATGTCTTTTCCAACTGCTGGCCAATATACTCAAGCAATAATTTCCAAGAATGGTGGGTGTCTTCGAGAATTGAAAGGCGCTTTATTTATTCCCCAGAGAACAATACCATTTAAAGTGTATTGTTTTGGTGCTGGCCAAAACGCAACTGTTTTTAAGGTAAATTGGGATAATAAAACATATGGTATAAGGTGTTTTTTAAACAACGATACGGAAAGAATTACAAGAGCTAAGTCAATTTCTCGGTATTTAGAAAATGTTAATGAGTCTTGGAAAATTGATTATCGATTTTTGGAAAATGAGATAATGGTAAACGGAAAATCTTATCCATTGATTCAAATGTCATGGACGAACGGAAAAGATTTAAATAGTTGGATTAATGATAATTTGTATCAAAATGAAAAGTTAAATCAACTTCAGAAAAAAATCGTTGAATTATCTAATAGTTTAGAAGAAAACAATATCGGACATGGTGATATTCAATCTGGGAATTTGTTAATTGAAGAAATAGGTCCATTCGTAACATTGAAATTAATCGATTATGATGGGTTGTATATTCCAGCATTGTCACACTTAAATGCTATTGAAAATGGGAGGGCAGAATTCCAACATCCTTCCAGAAATTTATCCCATTTTAGATCGACTATCGATAGATTTTCATTTATCGTATTACTCACATCAATTGAACTTTTGAAATACGATAAAAGTTTGTGGAAATCTCCTTTGCAGAATGGTTTCAATAGTGGAGACAATCTGCTTTTTAGTGCTGCGGACTTTAGAAATCCAAACACATCAGAATTGATTCGAAGATCAAGAAATTTTAAGGTTGATTCTTTGAATTTTTATTTAAATCAACTTGAAAAAGCTTTACACTCTAATATTTCAGGAATAAGTGCCCCTGTTTTATTCAAAGATGGTGGAAATGAACCTGGTGGAGCTCAAGATACGAGTATACCGTTCGGTAAAATAAAAATTGAATCCAACATGCCGGCTATTGTCTTAAATGGATTTACGCCACTGGGTCAAACTCCTTTGCAATTGGATAAAAGTTTGGTTTTAAATAAGGAGCTTAATGTGTCTAATGGTCGAGGTGGGATAAAAAGAATATTAATCAGTAATTCCGATTCTCTTATCAAGGTAACCTTCTGAATCTAAATATTCATTTTGAATCTTTTAGTGAAGTGGAATTTTTCAAACAACAGGAGTATAGGTTAATATTAAAAATCACTAGTGTCCGATAAAACTTTTTAAAAAAAGCGGGATTTCCCGCATAGGATTTCCCGCTTTCATGTAATTTGGTTTTGACGAAACATAAATTACATGAATAAAAGTAGCTACTTTTTTGG
>Ga0114977_10002345_pt1 | contig 12200 bp, 8 predicted proteins | sample S_130805_MF_Meta_FD_87026 | JGI IMG/M metagenome (GOLD analysis project Ga0114977, IMG submission 87026) | Freshwater microbial communities from Lake Simoncouche, Canada to study carbon cycling - S_130805_MF_MetaG | ecosystem: Environmental > Aquatic > Freshwater > Lake | place: Lake...
GGCATGATTTTCACTATTCCAGCCGCTCTGATCATGCTCGGACTTGTTGTTTATCCAATGCTTTACGGCTTTTTCATTAGTACTCAAAAATCAAATTTAATTGATAAGTGGGAATTTGTCGGTGCAAAATATTACATCCAACTTTTAACTGATGCAGAGTTTTACGGTACCTTAAAAACAACGACACTATTTGCCGCCTGCGTTGTAATCGGAAACCTCTTCGTGGGATTACTACTTGCTGTACTCGTAAATCAAAAAATCCCATTAATGAATATTTTTAAAGTAATTTTGATGCTCCCATGGTTATTCCCTGAAGTGGTTGTAGCGTTAATTTGGAAATGGCTCTTCAGTCCGTTATTTGGAATGTTCAATTACGTTTTATTTTCTTTAAATCTCATTGACAAGGAAGTGGATGTTTTAGGACAACCTCGAACTGCCTTTGCCGGTGTAGTTTTTGTCTGTATCTGGAAGGGTTACCCAATCGTCATGCTAATGATGATGGCGGGTATGAAAAATATTCCACATGAGCGTTATGAAGCCGCTGCAATTGATGGCGCCAACAAATGGCAACAATTCCTAAATGTAACATTGCCGGGATTGATGCCAGTTTTGCTGGTTGCATCAATTCTTGAGACTGCCTGGTGGTTTAAGCATTTCACAATTGTTTGGCTAATGACTAACGGTGGACCTGCTGGTGCGACCGAACTTATTTCGGTGGATATTTATTTGCAGGCTTTCACTAACTTCAACTTTGGACGAGCCGCCGCAGAATCAGTAATTATTTTATTCCTATTGATGGTTGTCAGTTTTATCTACTCAAGGGTGCTACGCGATGAATCTCAGTAAACAAAAAACTCGCAAACAAAAAGATAGTGCCATGGCTGGCACTAAAACTAATACGATCGTTACACGTGTTGCTACTTACTCCATCTTAATAATTATGACCTTTTTGATTTTCGTCCCAATATTTTGGATGGTTTCAACCTCTCTTAAGACCGAAGCGGTCATGTTCGACACCCCAATCGAATTAATCCCATCTGACCCAACTTTAGATTCATATAAAAATCTTTGGTCTGCTTATCCCTTCCTTAGCTACCTTCGTAACTCAGTACTTGTAGTTTCGGCGGCAACATTTTTCTCAGTGACGATCTCAACAATTGCTGGATACGGAATCTCTAGATTTAAATTTAGAGGGCGCAGTTTTTATATGTCTTTCTTGCTAGCAACTCAATTATTCCCATCAATTATGCTTTTGATTCCTTACTACAAGACTTTTAAGACTCTCAACCTACTTGATAGCCTTTACGGGTTGGTGGTTGTTTACATCTCCTTCACCATTCCTTTCTGTACCTGGATGATGCGTGGATACTTCAATGGAATCTCCAAAGACCTTGATCAAGCTGCCTCAATTGACGGTGCTAATCGGTTCCGAGTCTTTGGATCTGTCATCTTGCCTTTGGCATGGCCAGGCATTGCGGCTACCGCAATTTATGCCTTTATCGCCGGCTGGAATGAGTACCTCTTTGCATTGGTATTTATTAATACAACTGAGCGGAAGACGGTCTCCTTAGGAATTGGCCAATTGATTGGCGAGTACCGGGTTTTATGGAATGAGTTGATGGCAGCGGCCTTCTTTGCTTTGGTCCCAATGGTCATCATCTTCATCTTCTTTAATCGCTATCTGGTGGATGGATTAGCTGCTGGAGCGGTCAAAGAGTAGGGAAACCCCCTATTTTTTCTTCCAAAATCTCGCCCTTAGGGGTGATAATTGAGCATGCGAAACAGGCTCTTTCTCTCCCACCTATTTACCTTTTCTCTTTCTATAGCCGTAGTTGTAAGTGGTGGGGTCTTCGGAATCACTCAAGCTAATGCGGTTGATGACTCGGACATTTACCGAGTGATGAGTTTTCGCGACGACAAAGATCCAATCTCTGGAAATTATCTTTCAAAAGCAGGTGCAACATCAGGTGGTGCCACTTCCTACTCGGGATGTGGCGCTGAAGATGATGATCTTTGGGATGATTCAAATTGCGCAGTGGCTACTTCGGTATTGCAGGTTCGCAACTACTTACCAACTTGCGATAAAGAACAGGTATTGAATTGCATTGAGAGTGTTTCGTGGCGAAAAGATGACGGAACTTTGGTTAAAGGTATTCAGACGGGGACTCGTGGCACGACTAATCCAGATTTTTACTTTTCACGAAAAGAAGCATTAGGTGTTTCTGAAGCGACTGCGCCACAAATTTATACCTTTACCGGGTTAACGCATTCAAAAGGTAATAATTTTGCAATTACCGGCCACATAACTCAAGATATTAATAAAGGTGTTACTGCACCAGCCAAAATCTTATTTAGCATCGCGCCTGTTTACTCCGAAGTAGTTTCGGTTGATGATGAAGATGCGCGCGCAGAATGCTTTAACGTAAACGAAAAAGATTCAAAATGCTGGAAATTAGCGACTGCATCTGATGGTGTGGTTTTTAAAGCAGATTTCAAGTTATTGGATAAGCCACAAGGCTGGATTTCTGGACGTTTAACTTCACCTAAAGTTGATATTGCCACAACAGCAGACGCTGCTAAACGTTTCTCGGTAAGTATTGAAGGTGCAAATATTGGTATCCCAACAATCAGTAAGCGGTATGAATTTAGCAATGCAGATCAGAAAGCTAAGTGGGAAAAAATTAGCACTGCGTTAAATCAATATCCATGGAGTGATCGTCGCGGCTTTGTGATTCCATGGGGTCCTGAAGCATTTTCTTATTTTAATAAAGTTGTTGCAGTAGATAAAGAGTATGACGTAGCAGATAAGTTGGCTGCCGTTTGGCGTGTAGTTCTTGATCCAAAGAATGTGCCAAAGAGTTATGGAACTTCTTGCTCTACTGGTGATTTCCAGGGATTTGTAAGCTCAAATTCCATGACTTATGGAACCGCTCTTCCGAATTATGATGGCGAAACAATGAGCTATGACGTTGCATCTCCTCATTACAAGCCTGGTGGCAAAGATTATGCAGCAGATGCGTTCAGCGGGCGGTATGACTTATTACTGACTGAAACTTATGCACGTTGTGTGTGGGGAATTAAAGATGCTCTGCCAAAAATTGAAGTAAATGTCTTTAAAACAGATGGCTCAGTCGATTCTTCAGCCAAAGTGGTGGGCGGGTTAGATGCTTCTGGTTTCTTCAAATTTAGTGCAACCGGGTTCACTTTCAGTAGTCCGAAAATTAAAATCAAACTAACTGCCCCACCAACATCAGGCGGAACACCAGCGGTAACGCAAGAAGCGACAGCACCTGTTGCTAAGGCTCCAGCAAAAGTTACGATCAAATCTATCTCTTGTGTGAAAGGTAAGATCATAAAGAAAGTCTCTGGAAGTAATCCAAAGTGTCCGGCAGGATTTAAAAAGAAGTAATTAAGCCGCGAAGTTAACTGTTTGGAATGCAAGAGATGCAATCTTGCCTACAATCTTTCCACCAGCCGCAATTTTAACTGCGTTTCCTTTAGGATCAATTAACTTCTTACTTTTTGCATCAAAGAAGATTGGCTGTCCGGAAGCAGTGACAATTGGGTTTCCACTCTTATCGAATAACTGTGCGTTCAAGGCCATCACAGCTACAGATCCATCCGGAGCTTTAACTGTGCTCTTTATTACTGAACCAACTTTCATAACATCAGCAAATTCAGACTTACCAATTGCAATTGCTTTTCCATCAATTCCAAGAATTGCGCGACCAGAAGAATCAGTCATTTGGCCATTTGCGCTTACGCGCACTGCTTTCCCATTCTTATCAAGTAATGGAAGCCCATTGCTCATAAGTGGTGTGGCATTAGCATTCATCACAATAGCTTTTCCATCAGGCCCAAGAACTTGATTGCCACCTTCATCAATCAGAGTTCCACCAAAACCAAACTGCACGTCTTGCTTATTTGCAGTTTGAACTTGTTGTTTCTTTGAATTTGTTAGTGGCATTCCAACAGCGCCGGTATAAATCTCTTGACCGCCAACAGTTAGTAATTTGTTGTCTTTTGTTAGCAGCGGTTGGCCCATAAATGGTTTTTTATCTGCGCCTAAAGCGGCATTGCCACTTGAATCAGCCATTGGCCGAGAAAGGATCGCTTGCCCAGTGGTTTCATTCATCATTGTTTTTCCAGCTGCGTTAACTAGTGGTGGTGCGTAGAGAACTTCGCCATTTGGTGCTAATAGCGGTTTACCATCATCGCCAAGAAGCGGAACCATCATGATGGGCTTGCCAGAAGAATCAAGCATCGCTTCATTGCCACCAACAGTCATAAGTCTGGTCATCAAAACTTTTCCGTTGTGCACAACCGCTTCACCGGCGGCATTTAATGTTGGAGTCGCCATGATTGGGCTGCCATTGCTGTCGGTATAAACAAAATTTCCTTGCTTAACAATCGGTGCTGTTTGTAGTGGCTTACCATCAGGGCCAAGAATCTCTTTATTATCGGCACCAAGAACATTCATAACAATTACTGGAGCAGTTGATGTTTTAGTGGTTTTCTTTGGTGCTGACTTGCCACCTGCAGTCGATTGAGGTTGCGGAGGCGGAGCAGCGGCCTGGAAGTTTTGGCCGTTACTTGATTTAGCCAACTCACCAACTTTTGCACCAGATGCGTCAAATGCGTTATTTCCTTGGATTTTTAAATCCGTAGTTGATACTGGATTAAATGTTGCCAATTGTGCCTTTTGAGTCGCACCTTCAAATGTAGTTGGTGCCCCGACTAAACAACTTGCTGGCAGTGGAGTTACTGCGCACTCAGATCTATAAGTTCCTTGAGCAGTGCCAGTTGCGGTTGGGTAGATGCAGTATGAACCAGAAGGCGCAACAATTTGATTTGATGGACAGGTAATTGCAACGGTTGATTTACCACCGACGCTTTGTTCGCATTCGATTGCAGTTACTCGGAAAGTTCCATCAGAGCATTTGATAGTTGCAGATTGGGAAATAACGCCACTGTTATTCATGCCACCAAAACCAGTAGTTCCAACCGTTGGCTTTGGTCCACCATTTTTTTCACAGGAGAGTTGTCCTGTTCCGTCATTACATTGAATTACTTGGCCTTGTGTACCTGACCCAGAAATAGATCCGCTACTTCCTTGCCCGCACTCAATCGCAGTTACCCGAAAAGTTCCATCAGAACATTTAATTGTCGCTGTTTGGGTGGTCGCAGTCGGCGTAAAACAGTTGCCGCCTGCATCTCGAACTTGGCCAACCGTTGGACAACTAAATTTGGTATTAGTAGTTGTGTCCGGAATGCAGTTAATTGATTGAGTGGCAGTGCAAATTGGAAGAGAGGTATTACTTACACATTTTCCGCCAATTGAAACTTCATTTGCATTACAAGAGGTCTTAGTTGTTGTGGTCGCGCAGGCGGTACTTGCAGGCAAGATTGTGCCATCTGGGCAGGTACGGAATGCTTGGGCTGGCCCACCATGGTTTTCGCAAGAGATCTGACCAGTTCCATCGTTACATTGAATTAATTGAGAAGTAGTTGTTCCACTTTGAGTTCCAGTATTTGTACTTTGCGGACATTCGATTGCAGTTACGCGGAAAGTTCCATCAGAACATTTAATTGTCGCCGTTTGCGTGGTTGTGCCCGAGGTGTTGGTCGTATTGGTAGTGGCGACGCAGGAAGTTCCATTCCAATATGAATTCATTCCACAGCCACCAACAGGAGGTGTTGGGGTGGTAGTGGTCGTAGTAGTAGTGGCTACGCAGGAAGTTCCATTCCAATATGAATTCATTCCACAGCCACCAACAGGAGGTGTTGGGGTGATTGTGGTCGTTATTGGAGCGCAGAAGGTCCCGTTCCAAGAAGTGTTAACTCCGCAGCCACCTACTGGTGGGGTCGCGGCTGGAGCTGTGACAGTTGGCTTCGGGCCACCGTTGTTTTCGCACGATGATTGTGTGGTGCCATCGTTACAAAGGACGGCCTGGGCACTTGGCGCCTCTAAGCCAATTAAGCCGGCAAAGACAAGCGAGAGTGCAAGAAGCAGTGACGAGGCGGCTCTAAAGCGCTTCATAACTTCCTCCAACGCGGGGCATCTTGGGTAAAGGTTACTCTCTTTCCGTCTGGCCCCCTCAGAGGCCAAATAGGGATTTCCCTATGAAAGGTCGGGGAGTTTTTTACTCAAGATTTCTACTCGACTGGCCCAATAACAATTGCTTGATCAGTAGCTTTTGCAACGAATGAAGAATCCTTCGCAGGGTTTAAGTAAATGCCACTTGTTAAGCCGGCATCTACTTCATTATCGCGATAACCAATTACAACTTCACCACGTGCGCGTCCGGCTGCAACTAATTGTGCAAATGTTGCTGGGCCATCTGGCAAGTAATAGCTAATTGGTTTTGCATTTAGATACACACCACCAGGTCCAAATAGTTGACCGAAGATTTGCGAAAGATGTGGTGATTGCGAAAGTTGAGTCATCATCAAACTTGCAAGGCGATCGCTCACTACTAAATCTTCAACTGCAACTACTCGAGCAAGTTCTACGTTATTGCTATCAAGAATTTCAGCGATGATGCGAGCACGTCCTGCACCAAATGCACCGGATTGCTTGAGTGAGTGAACTGAGAGAAGTGAAAGCAAAGAAGCAGAATCTGCTTCAGCCGAGGAAGTCTTGCCGCGGTAACCAAAAATAATTACTTGATCAAATTGGGTACCAGGAAGTGCTGATGCAATGTCGTTGTATCCACCATCACTTGGCTTAGTAACAACTTGCATGTTTGCAGAACCAAGATCTTTCAAATCGTCTGCAGTAACTTTTGATGCCTGCGCAAGAATTAATGTTGCAGAACCAGCAGTCGCAAAATCATTAATTTCCTTTAGAACTTCACGTCCCATTGGGTTCCAACCAAGAACTAATGTTTGGATTGGTGGAAGTTTTGGCGCGGCACCAACTGCGATTTGTGCAGTAACTGAATCAAATTCAGGATGAGGGGCAGACCAAATAATTCGATCATCATCTTCTGCAATTGCAATTACGAAATCATCATTGCTGATGACTGTATTCATCGGAGGTGCGAGCATCACGGTTCCATCGACACGACGAAGACCAATAAGTGATGCACCTGAGAAACCTAGAAGCGCTTCTCCAAACATATGACCCGCTGAAAGCCCTGCAGGAGCGTAATAAATCTCATTTCCTTCAAAATCAAGAAGGTCAAGATAAATAGCAGCAAGACCTGGTTGACGACATGCATGTGCCGTTACTTGTGCAATTAATTGTTGTGTTTGCACAGTTACAACTCGTCCTGCAGTTGAGCGCATTAGAGCATCAGATGCAGATAGATCATTGATGTCAGCGACTACTACAGTTTTTGCATCAACTGGAAGATTCGCAAGAACAGCGAGTACACCTGTAACTGCACTTGGAACTCCACCTTTTGCGCTTGCTAAAACAATAACGCTTCTTGCCGCAGCAATATTCATGTCAGACAAAATTTTAGGATTCGAAGGATCAAGAGATCGCGTGACAATTTTTGTATGTTTCAATTTTCCAACGCGTGACTCAAGCTCTTCATTCATAGTCTCAATTGGAATTGGAGCAACAACTACTGCGACACTTGGATTATTTTCATTTGCTACATCAAGTTGTTGCAAAATTGAATAAACCTGAGGTCCCCAACCAAGAATCATGATGTGATCTTTTTCAACAACTGGACCTTTACCTTTACGAAGGTCAGCAATTTTCTTACTTGTGGTTGCGGTAATAAATGCAAACATCGCACCACCGGTTAGCAAGCTTGCAATTGTTAAACCAAGTCCGAATACCCGTCCTTCCCAAAAATCACTTGGGAATCCGCCTTTACCAAGCACGGCCCACAATGCAAGGAAAGCAGTGTCACCTAGAGGTTTCTTGCCAGATCCATCAATTCCATCTCCATCAACACTTAAATAAATAGTAAATGGAATACTGAGAACCGCAGAACCAAGGAGCAACCAACCAATCAAGGCGAAAGGTCCACGTTGCAGGGTGTTGTAAAACTTGTACTTCAACTTATTCAGTAGGCCAGCTTTCTTAGCCGTTTCGTTGGTAGAGCCAGCGGAAGATGAACCGTATGAGCGCGATGGATTGGTAGGTGTTGTCATGGTCGTAAGGCTAACAAAGGGCTAGCGCTAAGTGGTAGATGCCTGATTTTGCCAATTTTTGGGGTGATCGCCTGTTGCGAAGAAAAAGGTGTCCAGTTAGCCTTTCGGGTATTCCCGCTAGATAGGAGTAGGTAGATGGCAGAGCTAAAGGTCCCCGCACAGTCGCCGGATTTTTTCGCAGACCCGGTGGTCAAGTTGGCCTTTGGCATGTCCGCAAATGGACTCCAATTAAATGAGATCCCTAGCGATACCAAGATCGGCTTTTCGGATAATGGGGCAATTCGGGCAAATTACCCAGATGGCTCAACCCGTGAATTTATTGCCAATGACTCTGGCGGCGGCGAAATGATCACCACATTCAGCGATGGAACTCGAATCGAGAGCGTCCTATCTTTTGAAGATGGCGTAATTTCAGTAACTTCCACATCTTCCACTGGCGAGCAAACCGTGATGACCATTGATGAAAATGGCGTTAATTTTCAGAGCATCAGTGCTGACGGAAGTATTTCTAATGAGGTTCCTGAAGATTTTGAAGCTCTAGTCGCCTCTTGGGTAACTGCAACCGAAGATTTGGCTTCAGCAATCAGTACCGATGAGAGTTTAAGCGAAGAGTTTGTTGATGATGCAAGTGTTTCTGGTGAACTCAGCGATTTTTATAAACCTGGAAATTTTAATGCTCAAGGCGCACAACTTTGGCAAGCAGGAATATTCGCCACTTCAATTGATGATTCTCCTGAAGCCCAAGGTTTCCCAGAGGTTGAATTCACCATTGAAGAGTTTGAAGAGTTTGAAGAAGATGCGGATACCGACACACTAAATCTTGGCTAGAAACTCTTTATTTCTCCAAACCTGATGTGAGCCCCTTGTGTAATGGTTAGATACTGCCATGAAGAGTAAGCGCCAACTTCCGAGTCCGCGATTTGTACTCCCACTAATTAACTGGGGATTTCCAACTTTGCGCAGACATAAAGCGCGCATGTCAAAAGTTGTCACTGTCAGAGATCTACAGAAGATTGCGCGTACTCGTGTTCCGAAAGCAGTTTATGACTATGTTGAAGGTGGAGCACACGAAGAAATTTCACTTGCTCGCACTGCTAACGCATTTTTAAGAGTTGAACTTCAGCCAAATGTTTTGCGTGATATTTCAAATGTAGATACAAGTATTGAAATTTTTGGTAAAAAAACTGCGATGCCAGTGATTTTTGCACCAACCGGTTACACGCGAATGATGCACCATACTGGTGAGCCAGCTGTTGCAGAAGTTGCCGAGAAAAATAATCTGGTTTATTGCTTATCAACTATGGGCACAACAGCTCCAGATGATTTAGCTGCAGCCGTACCTGGCGCTCGCCGTTGGTACCAATTTTATTTAATGAAAGATCGCCAAGCAAGCCTTGGTTTTATTCAACGAGCAAAAGACACTGGATTTGAAGTTTTAATGTTGACTGTTGATACGCCAGTTTCTGGCGTACGTGCTCGTGACATTCGAAATGGATTAACAGTTCCACCAAAAATTGGATTGAAAACATTTCTAGATATGACTACTAAACCAAGTTGGTGGATGAATCTATTAACAACAGCACCTCTTGAATTCGCAGCCTTCCGTGGTTACAAAGAGCCTTTAGCCCAGTTAGCAGCGAAAATTTACGACCCGTCACTTAATTTTGAAGATATCAGTTGGTTGCGAACTGTCTGGGATGGACCAATTATTATCAAAGGCGTGCAATCGGTTTCAGATGCCGAAAAGTTGGCAGATATTGGAGTACAAGGAATTGTGCTTTCAAATCATGGAGGTCGTCAGTTAGACAAAGGTCCAGTAATGATCGAACTTTTGCCAAAAGTCGCTGAGAAAGTTGGCGGAAGATTAGATATTTATGTTGATGGCGGATTTATGACCGGTCAAGATGTCGTTGCTGCGATTGCTTTTGGCGCAAAAGCCGTATTGATTGGTCGCGCTTATTTATACGGAATCATGGCGGACGGGCAAAATGGAGTAGAAAAAGTTGTCGAGATTTTGCAAGCTGAAATATCAAACACGATGGCTCTTATGGGAATATCAAAGATAAGTGAAATCAACTCTTCCCACGCAAAGTTACGGAGTAATTAAAAGCCTTCGTTTGCTTTGATTAAATCATCTGGGAAATCAACTTCAACTGCAAATAAATCAGAAATATCAACAGGCAAAAAAGTCACTTTATCTTTTTCGATAGCTACTTCGATGCCACGCTCAAAGTAATCCCCGTCATCTACCTCATTCAAACGCTGTATAAGTGCATCTTTATCTTTTGCTGAAACAAAATTAATTCCAACTGCTTCCCCTAAAGCATTTTGGACTTTTTTAGATAGTTCCAAAATGTGACCCGCTGCATCAACGGTGTACTTAACTTCTTCTTCCGCAGTTTTAGAGGTATTAACACAGATAAATGATTGATCTTTCTCTATAAATGGTTTAACTCTTTCAAGAACCTTAGGGTCGAAAACCACATCGCCATTCATCCAAAGCACTCCACCATTTTGGCTTGCCACTAAAGCACGCCAAAGACTTTTACTGGTATTAGTTTGATCATAAAGTTCGTTGTAAATAAATGTTGCTCGAGGGTGAGCTTCCATAATCATCTCTAATTTGAAACCTACAACAACTCCAATTCGAGAATCAGCTCCAAAAGTCTTAGTTATGTTCTCCATCTGCTGTTGCATAATTGTGCGGCCATCTTTAAGAGGAGTTAGTGGTTTTGGCCATGGTTTCCCAAGGCGGGTACCCATTCCAGCAGCAAGAATAATTACTTGGCGAATCACTTCTCTCCTTAAATAGACCTTCGCGTACGTGTCAATTCATTTACAGCGACTTCATGTTCGTTTATAGATTTTAAAATCGCCGCAAAGTAAGTTTTTGAACTCTCACCCGCCGCTATTCCACCGAAATAGTACCGACAAACCTCTGCTCGTTTAGTGGCTAAATCATCTTTTTCTAAGGTTTTTTCAAGTTGCGTAGAAATTTTAGCAACACTGTTTCTATCAATTATTGTCGCAGCAGTTGCAACTGGTGATTCGGACTCAAGTGAGACTAAATCTGTTCGCCGATCCGAAAGAAAAATTGCTCCCTCGGGTTTCAAATACAGATAATCAAGAGTTACGCTGGAAATATCGCTAATTAAAATATCTGTTCCTAGGAGAACTTCAATAACATCACCTTCAAGCAAAATTTGATTAGGAGCTTTGCTTAATTTAGAAATGATGTATTTGTGAGCGGCCACTACTTCTGGATCTTTAGAGGTAAGGATTCTCGGGTGGGGTTTATAAATGGTCCGGCAATTACTTTGACTTAAAGCCGCATCAATAATTTTCTTGCCATATAAGTCCATCGAAGTGTAATTATTTGCTTCATCCTCACCTTCCCAGGTGGGAGCGTAAGTAATAGTTTTTAATTTTGGATGTACTGGAAATGGTGTTTGGCCCAGATCTAATTGCGGGCGTCCGACCGTGATCAATTTATTTTGATCAATCCATGCGACTGCTTTCAAATAGCGATCTTTAGCTGCTGGGCCTGCAACAAAAACTCGATCATAAGCTTTAGCTTGATTGCTAACCATAGAGATCTTGTCGCTCTCGCCATGATTAATATGAATGTGTACCGCTTGTTGGTAAGAAAGTGTTTGAAAATTTTGATATGAATTGTTTACATAAATTACTGCTTTAAATTTTGAAAGTTCTAGCAAGGACATTAATAAGTCAAAGGTTCGCGCGTGAATTATCGGAACATTAGTTAATTTCCTGAGTTCCTCCGTTGTTGCCGCACTTCGCGTAATAATTACTGCACTTAAATTTTCTGGTGATTTTTCAATTACGGGCAACCATTGAGCAATTTGATAAATACGAGAAGGTGAATCTGCAAAGAAATAGGCAACTTGTGCACCGGCTGCCGATTCGGCGGTAAATGGGTCATAGGTGGGCGGAAAGACCAAGCGTTTTAAGGTGCGGGCTTTGCGCCAAAGGACCCGGAATAGCCTTGATATGGGGTTGCGAGTGCGTTGACGAACTGCCATCACAACCTCGATTCAAATAGTGAGAGGAGTTATAGAGTACCCACC
>Ga0114977_10002347_pt1 | contig 12199 bp, 4 predicted proteins | sample S_130805_MF_Meta_FD_87026 | JGI IMG/M metagenome (GOLD analysis project Ga0114977, IMG submission 87026) | Freshwater microbial communities from Lake Simoncouche, Canada to study carbon cycling - S_130805_MF_MetaG | ecosystem: Environmental > Aquatic > Freshwater > Lake | place: Lake...
CAAGGGTCAAATTCAACGCAGGTGTTTGCATGCGCGCCTCATTGTTATCTGTACAGTAATAATAAAGTGCTCTAGTAATGTAATTTACAGTGTAGCTGAGCCCCTTTCGGTCTACGAAATAGGTGAGTGGTTTGTAGTGTAAAATAAGAACGATTTTGTTGATTAATTCCAAAGCTTCATCCAAGGATGACACTTTCTTGGTTTCAATGAAAGAAATAATTTCCTGAATACTTTCTGCGACGTACTCATTTCGAGTATTATTCACGAAACGATCCAGTTCAATTTTAAAGCGATGTTTTAGTATGGTAATGGATTGTAAGAAATAATCTAAACGTATTTCATCATCGGCCATCAGTTCCCGATGACCAATCATTTTATCTCCGATAATGCTTCCTCCATAATTATTGAGAATTTGCTGATAGACCCCACCTGAGAGATAAACTTCACTGTTTTCGCTACCTTGAATGGTTTGAATAAGTCCCTCGTAGGAACCGCAAAGTTCTTTTAATTTTTCGAAGCTTGCACCGCCTGTTGGTTCAAGTAAAAGCATCAAAAATCGAAGTTTCAAGTCGTAGATGGAGTCATGCTTTTCATTGGTAAGTTTTGTGCGTATTTCAGAAATATATTGCCGAGCACTGTCTGGATTATAGGATGTGCTTTTTGCATAAGCGAGTCTTTCTAAATAGAATAGCTCATTCGATAGTTCAGGGCAAACACCAATAATTTCCGCACTGAACTTAAGTATGTCTGTAGCTTGTGGACTGTTTATTTCATTTTTTTCGTCCAATGTCCGCAAAAGACCTTTTACTTGGAGTTCATACATTTCCTTCTTTGGGATGGAGCTATTCTTTTTCGACATAATCCCAATTGCGTTTTCGAAAGATTTCTTTGCGTTTTCTAGAAGACTTATTTGTGGTTCTAAGAAGAAATAACCCATCTCTTTCAAAATCAATAACGATTTTTCAGGATTTATTTCATTCAAAAGAAATGCCCTTTCCGCTAAAGAAATTAATGTCTGTCGATGATTTATGACGTCTTTTTTCAACGCTTCAAAATTGTCAAAATAGAAATTTACCCATCGTTGGTAGTACTCCTTTCCGAGCTGTGAAAATAATTGATTAACCCCTTGACTATCTTGCTTTTTCAGCACCATGATAAAACGGGTGTCATTGAATCGATACCAGTCATTTTTATCTTTCGTGTCATAAACGATATTTAAGCTCTCGGCACTATTCAGGTGGTGTAGAATGTCTAAACGCTTCTTTTCTAAAATATAACTGATGGCCTCGACCTCAAATTCCCCATCTTCCAAGGCCGCATAGGCGCAACAACGTAGGATATCAATTAATTCAGGACTTAAGGTTTTGATAACAGCTTCGTAAAACTCCAATTCTTCAACAATTTCTGGCATTTCAAATTCTCTTTTGTTGATTTGGATTGTTTTCTTAACGATTGAAATTTGCTGCAATTCATGAAGGGTTTCTAAAAGTTGAGTGATTAATCCTGGCGTTTTATCTTTTTCAGACTGTTTGAATTTTTCTAAGATTGATTTTTTATCGAAAATCCCGATTTTAAAAGTATTCAAGTATTTGTTTAAAAATTGAGGATCGGAATTGATACTGAAGAACGGCGGATAATTTGCATCTTCCCGAAGTGAATGGATTTTATCTTCCAATCTAAATGTTTCTTTGTTCTCTGTATTTCGGACATTAATTAAACCTTCTATTAAATTCTCGAATTCACGCTTTATATGAAATCCTTGAGTAGAAGTGAATAGTACCAAAGGATATTTTTTCAGCACTTTGCTTGATTTCACATTGTGAACACGCTGAATTTCATTTAAAAAGGACAAAAAGAGTTCCTTGTTTTCACCTTCAGTCAAATGGATGTTGTCAAAGACAATAAGCGTTTTCGGATTCGCTTCTATTTTCTTTAAAATGATTTCTCGAATCTTCGTTAATTCAGCAGGTTTTGATTCGCTGTCATCCACCAAGAAGTCACCCGCGGAAGTAATAGAACTAATAATTTTCCCAAGGATATTACCTGATTTCCGTGCTTCTTCGGCTTGGTCATTAAAGACATTTTTAGGCAACAAATGTGAAAACGCTTCAGCGAATGGGTAATAGTTGATTTTGTTTTTTTCTTCTGTGGATTGACTCAGTGAAAAGTCGATAAAGATCAGGTTATCATACAATTTGTCTTGCGCTAATTTTTCCGAAATTTTCTTTACTAACCAGGTTTTACCCATTTTTTTAGCACCGTAAACAACCAGTACACCGTCTTTTTTCAAACTATCGAGCATACTGTCCTCTGCTAAGTTTTTTATATAATGGTCATCTTTAAAGTCAATTGTTTTTTGAAGTTCTTGACTTGAGTGTATCTTAAAATAGTACTTCAGAATTTGATTGTTGATAAGAGACAACAGGAGTGGAATACAAACAAAAAGCACGAATGAATAATGTATGCTGGAATAATCTAAATTACCAAAGGTTGAATAAGGAAATAGGATTGCACAAAGCACAATGATTCCCAATAATGTGTACACGGAAATTTTGTGAAATAAAAATGATTTGGAAGGGAGCTCTTTCATTTTTTTCCAATAGTCACTCAATAAGTATGAGATAATTAGCGAATATATGAACGCGTAAATTCCAAGATAGAGATTGTCTGAAATACCAAAGCGAAGCAGGTTGTAATACGTTATAGAAACTGAAAAGACGGTTAAGCCAGGAAAAACAACACTGAAAAGTCCGTTTTTATCGTCAAGGCCGGAATCAAATGAGCTGATGAATCGATCTAGTTTACCAACGGTAAGGTGTCCAATTAATAGTGGAATAAGGGTAAAACTCAAGGCAACAGCGAATATCCACACCATAGCTTTGTCTGTTTCGGCAAATTCTCCGGATTCAGGATTCCAAAAATAGGCTAGTGCCTCGATTGATAAAATGTGAATGGTCATTGCAATGAATCCAACAAGAATAAATCGGTGCCATTTGATTCGAGAATAAGCAAAGAGCTTGAGCAAGGAAAGTAGTTCAACTCCAAGAATCAAAAGCAAGAGGTATACACAGAGCAAAGGGATTTTAATGCCAAGCATGGTGTTGTATCCCCTGGCCGTAGTAAATGTTTCCGTATATCGAGATGTCGTTAACTTATCTCCATGCGGTGATACTAGGCAAATGTTTGCACCGTAGTAGTAAATTCCATCGAATTGATCTTGTTTGTTCACAGAAATGATGGCCAATTCACTGCAGTTGAAAAAATCACAAATCTTATTGATGTTTGCAGTGTCTTTGAGAAGTTGAGCTACATTGTAATTTTTTTTACCTGTAATTTGAGCGATTTCATGCTCTGATATGGTGTATTGTTTCGTGGTTAAATTGAGGTATTGTATACCGGCCTCGTGAAGTTGGGGATCATTGCTGTTGTGATTTAATATGCTAAAGTAAGGGTATTCACGAATGGAAAGGGCTGAATTTGGGTCGGGTAAATCCATCAGTTTGGTCAATACTCGGATGGTTGTCACACGGTCCAATTCTTCCAACGGTTGGTCTTCTTCTTGGAGTTCATTTAAACCAGAAAAATCCAAGAAATACGGGTATTTATTATTGACAGTTAATGCATTTAATTTCCTGTTGTGTCTAGCATTGGCTATGATTTTCTCGGCTTTGATGCGCAAGACAGCACTGGTACTATCCGTGTTCCATTTGAGTAAATGCTTCGCACGCAGGGCAAGCTTTTCCGATTTTTGAAATTCATAGGTGGAATTGCCGTAAGTTCTACCCAGCCAATAAAGCGTATTGGCATGATTCAAAAGTTCAGACGGTGTTTCATGCTTGGTATCGCTTAGAACCAATTGTTCATTTACCGATTTTTTTATGTGCATGAACAAAAGAAGTATTGTTCCAATCAGCAAAAAAACGACACCTAAATGATGTAGTTTATATTTTAATTTATAGTGTTCGCCCTCCGTGTATGATGTATTCATTTTATTTCAATTAAACTTGAATGTGCCTTGAATTTGACCATAAATATATTCAATTTAAAAGGAATATTCGTTCTGTAAATCAGGCAGAAACAATTGCAACGGGTTGCTTTGGTTTGGTATTAAAATCTATACTTTGGATCGTTTCATTCAAGTGAATTAAGGCAATGCCTATTTGTTCAGTGAACAAAAGCAAAATGGCACGAAGCACTTCATTTCGTATTCGACAGGAAAACACTTTAACTTGAAAGACGCGGGTATTGATCTAGAAAATTAATGCCTTAATCTTCAGGAAAAAAGTCGTCATATTGGTCTTTGAATCGATCTACTCCAATTTTAGTGCGCAACTTTTCAATGGCCCGTTTGTAATACTGGGAGCTATTGGTTAAACCTGTGATGGCATCTATTTCTTCAACCGACCGATTTTCGAAAAGTTTTAGAATGATAATCGTTTGGTCTCTTTCGTTCAACAAGGATAGAAGTTCTTCGATATTGAAATGCATCACGCTGCGCGTTGGGTCTTCATGATGCAGCCCAGCTCCTTTTTGAAATGCTTTTCGCTCTAGGGCATCGTCATCCGGTAAGTCGGTCATACGTCGACTCTTTTTTGACGTTGTTTTGCGTAAAACTGAATAACAAAAATTAATTGTCACTGTTGCGATCCAACTTTTCGAATCCCATTTCGCCAAGCTTTCGTCGTCTTCATGCTCAATTTTGTCAAGGATGTGCATGGATAAGTCCTGAAAGACATCGTCTGCGTCCATGCCATTTTTAATGCGCATACGGATTGTCTTGCGGATACTTTGCTCATGCCTCCGAATCAATTCAGTAAAAAGTAATCGTCTATTCATCCGTAACTCTGTTATTTATATTTGCTCAACATCTGCGCATTGGTCAATCTCCATAGGTGTTTCGCTGAATCGGTATAAAAATTCGTTGATTTCAGCCTTTTCACTTAGGGTAGACCATGTTTGTTTACAAGTGCTTTTCGCCTTCTTTCGTGTTGCTTTAGCGTCTGAGATCATGTCCAAAAAGGGGATGTCTTGACTTAAAAGAAGAGCGTCTTTTTGTCTAAAGTCCAATTCATTGGCTGTTCTATTTCTGAAATGTTGAAAGGAAAACAGCTGATATTCTTCTTTTTCTATCTCGTTTTCGTCTGTAGAATCATTTTCTCTTGCCATGCTGATGATTTTCTGAAAAAGCAGTTCATATGGACTGCCAATCATTAAATCGATCGTGTTGATTTTAATGGATGAGAAATACGATTGAAGTGGCTCTGTCAATGAATTGGATTCATATGTTAGATCAACTGTTTCATCAAATTCTTTTAAATATGTTGCTTCGTCGTGCTTTCCCGAATGGGTTGAATCAAACAACAATACATAATTGGTAAAGGCTTTTAAAACATTTTTGTCGGTTCGTTGATAGGTTTCAAATGCTTTATCTCCGACCCAAAGTAGGCCATTTTCTGAATTGTCCAAATTTTTCATTTTCATTTCGCTAATTTAATTTTCAAAATATCGGTAGGTACGCCGAGAAATGCACTGAATAACAATTCATTTGAAAATTTCATCTAATTTAGAAAACAATCTAAAACACTTCATCTTCTGTGATAAAAAATAGTTTTGCGAAATATATATTTATAGGCAATTTAAATGCAAATGATTCCTTACAAAAAGAAAAGAAATTCGGATTGTTGGAAGAATTTTTAGTTGAAGAGTTTAATTTCTTTTTAGAACAATTGGCTCCATTTTTCACCTGCGAACTGGAGATAACTATTCATTTTCTTCCTGCAGATGCATTTAAAAATGATTGGATTGCCATGTACAATGCGCAACATTCGTCTCAAACTAAATTTGAAATATGCTTTAACCAAAGCCTTGCCACAAGCTTGCTTGATGATCAGTTATTGTCCCATAAAATAGAACTCCAGAAAGCTGTACTTCACGAGTTGACTCATGCTTTAGATCATCAGGTTATTTCTGAATCAAGATCGGTATATCTTACGAGTAAAAATCAATACCAAGCATTTGTCTCACCTCAGGCGTCCGGTAATTTTTGGATTTTCATGCATTACATTTCGAGTTTAAGAAATGAAGGCATAGCCATGTTTGCTGAACACCTTTACTTTACAACTGAGCAAGGTGAGATGAGTAATTATCTAACTCGTTTCAAAGAAGATTTTCAGTTTTTGGTCTCGTTTTGTGAGTGTGATATAAATGGGCAAACATCGTTTCAAAAAATTGGGAAAATTTGCAATCATCTTCAAGATTATGCGGGCTTGATTGTGCGTGATATTGTGCATAACCAGTGCGCAAATAAGCCCTCAAACGACAGAAATGAATTGCTAAAAATAGCCTTTGAAATTGATGTCTCTGAGTGGATTACCTACATCTTTAAGGTCTATCATTCAAACAAACTTGAATTTCAGGCTGATTGGATGTTTTCATTTTTTAGTCAAACAAATCGTTTAGCACCAACAAAATTTAGTTTTTCTGATTTCTATAGCTTGTACGACCACGAGGACGAACACTATCTTGTTTTTCTGGCTAGTATTTGTCCTGTGAGGCTACCTTATTTGGAATTGTATAAAAAAATCGGTGAGGTGGATACGGAGGAATATATCCACGACATTCAACGAACATTAATAAATCAAACAGTAATTTTACTTGACATTCGAAATGATCAAAATGCAGACTTGATCGATTTGACTTTATCCTATGTTTTATTTAAAAATGACCTTATTGATGATATACTCGATTCTGTCGGCTATTTAGATGATTGGATGATTATGGACATAACAATGCAGAGAATACATTCAAAGCAATTTGACTAAGAAACGATGGAGAATCAATTGAGTCAAACAAGTTACGAGCAGTTAAATTTGGAGGTCTTGTCATTCGATAGGATACCCAACTTCCCTGTGTTTAATGCACTTTCTTTAATTCATCATTTAAACATAGTTGAACCGCTCACAGAAGATTTCTACACGAAATACACGGTGAAAAAACAGAATGGTAAGTTGAGAATATTGCATGAGCCAAAGCCTGTATTGAAGGAGGTGCAAAGTCAATTGCTAAAATTCATCTATACGAACGAAAACAGGGAGGTGAGATACCGTAATAATCCACTTAGAGTCAACAAATTTATACTTAGGGATTGTGCCGTTGCTTATAGACCTGGAATATCAGTGGTGCGAAATGCCAATTTTCATGTCGCGAATGATGTAGTCATGAAATTGGACATCAAGGATTTTTTTGGGAGTGTAAAAACAGAAAAATTGATTCCTTTTTGGATGAATTTATTATCGACCCAATCGCATTATTTATATCAACTTGGCATCTTGGCAAAGGGGATAAGCGAAGAGGATCAATTGGTTGAATTAATGAAACTCAGTAAAAAACTGGTTAACGTAATATCGCTAAATGGTTTTCTTCCCCAGGGAAGTCCGACAAGTGGAATTTTGGCCAATCACTATTTGGTTCGCTTTGATAAATTTTTCCTGGATTATTGTATTCGAAATGGCCTCAACTACTCGCGTTATTCGGATGACATTACGGTCTCGGGATCTAAAGATAAACTGAAACCCCAATCTGTTTTAGGGACGATAAATCGCTTAATAAAAATAGAACAGTTGCAGTTGAATCGGACAAAGACACGTGTGTTGCGCAAGAATCAGCGTCAAATTGTCACGGGTGTGGTCGTCAATGAGAAAAAATCGGTGCCAAAAGCCTTGAAGCGAAACCTTCGTCAACAGATGTATTTTTTGAAGAAATTCGGAGAAGATCATATTGCCCGACTCAAAACAACCACGCCAAAATACCTACAAAAAATTAAAGGTGAAATTTCTTGGGTTCTTTCTGTTGAAAAGGCCAATGCTGAATTTCACCGTTATTTTGGAGAGTTGTGCATTATCATTCGTTTTTTTGAGGCCAATAAAAAAATCAGTGAGGCGATAGATTACATCCGTTCTGTTGAAGTCCTTGCATTAAAATTGAATACTCAAGAATCTGCCGTTTTTGGGGATCTTGAGTGGAAAAAGGAAGATGAAACATACGATCAACAGTCCGGAGCGGCGTCTGATGGAATTATTCAACTAAATAAAAGGGGAAAAAACATCTCGCTGTTAACAGAAGCTAGGATGATAGATATTGTCTCCAAATTAAATGATGGTTGGCGTTTGCCGAGTACGGACGAATTTAAAATGTACCTGCAGGAAACGTGCTATGATGACCGCCAACGTTTAGGTTTACGTATTCCGATGGATCCACAGTTTAATGGGTTTTTCAATAAAACATCAAATGCACGTGCGTTCAACAAAATCGCGGCCTACTGGACTTCGAGCATAAGCCATTTGCCCGACATGGCGCAAAGCAACTGTCGACTAGGGAGAAATGTGTTTGTCTGTTTGCCAAGAAAGGGGGGATTTAAGGCATCGCTGAATCATCGTTTTAAAAAATGCACCAAAACGACTGGCCATATTCCTGTGAATGAATTTCTTTCTTTGGGAGGCACGGTGCTAGATATCGATAGAGACTACTTTTCTCGATGGTTTAATTTACACAGAATTAAACAAACGTATTCCTCTGCATTTTCTTTGCGACTTGTTCGTTCGATAAATATTGATTCGAAGCTGAAATCCCTCGATTTGCCTATTCACTTTTGGAATTCGGTTTCCAACTCCAAGTATTCTTCGGACCTAGGTAATTTGGGTATTGCATCTGTGCCATCCAATGTGTTAATGAACTGGCGATCCTCGTCCATTTTGTTGTCAAATAATAAGTTAAAATCAATTGAACTGGAACAAATAGCTCCGGTCAATAGAATTGATTTGAGCAACAATGATTTGGAACATTTTGATGTGAATTCAATACCTCAAAGTGTAAAACACCTCATCTTACATGAAAATACAAAGTTGGTGGGTATGGAAGTGCCGATCAAAAAGTTGATCCCAAGGCTACACGAATTCACCCTGGATACTCCTGAGTTACCAACACTGGATTTTTCTGAAATCTATGAAAATACCTTAGAGTTAGAATTCTATCAACTCCATTCCGACGAAGAAATAGATCATTTAATTCATCAACAAATCACCGTTGCAGCGCTGCACGTTATAGTTCAAATTGGTGCGAATAAAATAGATAGTACGCGTTTGTTTGAGCGATTAAATCAAATTATAGGTCTTGAAACCTTGTCTATACTTTTTGAGCCATACCACGAGGATTTAAGAAATCGTTTGGCCATTTTAAAAGACGCTGAGGTCTTCCACTTGACTAGTTTGCTGGAATTAAATGAATTCGTCGGACTTGACCAAAGTCAAGGTGAATTGTTTGTTCAACCGATTGATCCAGAAATACTTACAAAAAACCATATTTTTTATCCGAGTCACTTACAATCCAACCGAATACACTCATTGATTATTGATTTCTCATGGCTGCCTAATTTAGTGTTCAGAGGCAATTTTAATGTGAAACCTGAAAAATACCATTTGCTTCACCCGGGTATCTCTGTAACAGACCTGCCTGCAACATCTGAAAGTTATCATCGCCCAAATATTTTATTGAAAATTATAGGTGTTCAAGAATCCTTTCCGTCCAATTATTTCTCGAATTGTCAATTTCAACATTTAAAAATTTACTATCCCCTCAATCATTTGATTTTTGAGCAAGAAACAAATCTTCTCTTTGATATTTTACCCACGAAGCAATTTCATGTTGAAAATTTCGTGGTAGTTTGCACAAATAGCGAAAAAAGAAGTATTCGTCGAGGCACGATTTTGAGTTTGTTTCCGGGATCAAGAGCATTTCAGAGTGTTTCTAGAGCGTATGAAAAGAATAACAAGAAATCGATTGGATTCGGGAAATCAAAAACGTTTTTCAATTTTCCATTAGTGGGTTATAGCTTGAAGTACGACGTATTTAAAATAAGTGTGCCGTTTAGAACCATGTTCAGGATAGTTTCAGCTTATAAGAATAATATAGTCAGGGATCGGGAGATAGGTCGTCTGAAAAAGATTTCAGAGGGGAGGACAGAATTTTCAGTTTTTCAGTCTTCGACAAAATTCGACCTGAAGCAAACTAATCAGCTCAATAGAATGTCCATCTTTCCGATGTTGCAAAATCAACCTGCTGAACCACTGCAAATTTTGCCTTCCATATTGCGAAAGAAATATGTGGTTAAACGGAAGCAACATGCGATTGATCCAGCTGTGGAATACTTGAGCAGAGAGGAACTGCTGGCTAACTTGAAAGGTGGGAAGATCGATCCAATGAAATTATCGAGAAGGCAGAGAAAGGATGAGGAAATAATGTTGGCGGCAATTCATGGGAATTCTTTTAGTTTTATTTTGGCTCATCCAAGTCTTAAATTAAATTCAACTTTTGTTCTGGCCGCGCTTGAGCGAAGTTTGAGAATTCTCGTGTTTTTAAATCAGGTCATTCAGGACGAAAAGAAAAGGAAAAATGCTGTTCTTCCCGCAGTTGCGAATTATTTGACTGAAAAGTATCAAGCACAAGATTTGTATTACCTATTGAATCAAATTTTTAGGAGGATTGCCTACGATACGAAAGGGATTTACCGATTTATTCATGAGGATGAGGAGCATTCAAACTTATCTGAACTAGAATCAATTGAGCAAGAAATAACTTTATTTTTTAATGGAAATAGAGCAGGGATGAGAAGGAAATATTACGATTATTTCGTTCAGCATGCCATTGAGAAAAAATATTTCAATGCAAATGGATTTTACCTGAACTTGAATTTAAGCGTTGAAGACGCATTGGATTGTGTTTGCTTGGATTTGTCCTATACCAAGAAATTTCAGCCATTGATTTTGCCTTCAATGCCCAATTTAAAGACATTAAAATTATCGTTCTCTCGCTTTAGTGATGTATCCGATTTACCTCTTTTCAAGTCATGTGAAGAGCTGTATTTTGACGGTTTGAATGCGAGTGTTTTGGGTGACATACACGTATTTAGCTCAAAGTTCCCTAAACTGAAAAAGCTATACGCAAGATGCGCTTCGTTTTTGATGCCTGAACATCTTAAAAGCATCATTGAAAATTGTCAAGATTTGAATTTTATCGATGTGAGCCACTATTATAATTCGGATAGCATGGGTAAGGAACTTAGAGAAATGAGTAAGAATTTAAACAGAATAATTGATATTCGGGAGGATATTCAAAAGTAATAAAGCGTTGAATGGATATAGCGGACAATGAATCTAAATTGACTGATTTAATTCTTGATCTTAGAAATTGGGATCAAAATTCACTTTTCATTTCACTGTTTTCGGTGGAGGAAACAGATGCGCTTTGGAAACGCACCTACCCAACTGTTTCCGATGAAGACATGAATTTATTTGGTGACAAAATCGAAATGGTTCAATTGGCACTTTTGTCCTTTGGGGTGGATGGTTCAATTCCAGCCGATATACGTGCCGGATTGCACATGTGTGAGTTAAAATTTTTTATCGACCAAAACACCTTGATTCTGCCTGAATTATTAACTGAATGTCCTAAAGGGGTATTGTATCAAATCATTCAAGCTTTATCGATTCAAAAACTGGAAATTGTTCAGGCAGAATTGCTTCAGGCATTATTTCCATTTGATTTTCAAATGTGTGGCGAACAAATTAAAAGCATCTCGATTAGAAATGTTGACTCTGATTTTCAATTGACAGCTTCTTTGTACAAGAGTATTTTTCTGGAAGAATTAATTTTCGAGAATGTTAAAGGTGCTATTCTTCCTGAGGATCTCAGTGCAATGCATGGATTAAAAAAACTTGAAATAAGCTACTGCACATTGAAGGTTCAGCCTACTTTCGATTTACAATATCAAAATTTGGAGACATTCAAGTTGGAGACGATTCCCTTGGAGAAATTCGATTTTCAATTGCTGCCAAAACGAAACTTATCAACCTTATCAATCATTAATGGTAAGCTTAGGGTTGTGACCGGTATACTAGAACTAACGAACCTTCGGGAACTGGATTTATCCCATCAACGTATAGAAGAGATAGAAGACCTTAGTGCATTGTCTCAACTCTCCATCTTTTGTGCGAGAAACAATAGCTTAACAGCATTGCCTAAATTTGGAGCTGCTGGAAACAGTTTAAAGGAGATTGATTTAAGCGAAAACAAACTCACTCAGCTAGATTTTGATGCGCCCTTGAATGTTATCGAGACAATCAATTTATCTAACAATCGTATTGAG
>Ga0114977_10002349_pt1 | contig 12197 bp, 1 predicted proteins | sample S_130805_MF_Meta_FD_87026 | JGI IMG/M metagenome (GOLD analysis project Ga0114977, IMG submission 87026) | Freshwater microbial communities from Lake Simoncouche, Canada to study carbon cycling - S_130805_MF_MetaG | ecosystem: Environmental > Aquatic > Freshwater > Lake | place: Lake...
GGGTCCGTTATTGGTAACAGTCAATGTGAATTCAACAAAACTTCCTACATAAGGGGTTGAGTTGTTTATGGTTTTTACAATACTTAAGTCTGAAACTGCACCCGGAACAGGCGTTACAGTTGAAGAATTGTTTCCCGGTGTAGGATCAGAAGTAGTACTGCTTACAGATGCAGTATTTGCATAAATTCCTGTTGGTAAAACAGTTGCAGTTATTGCCAGTGTTGTCGTAGCTCCATTTGCCAGGCTCCCAATACTCCAGTCAGGAGCAGTCCAGGTGCCGGAAGAAGGAACCGCACTTACAAAAGTATATCCTGTTGGAAGAATGTCATGAACGCTTACCCCTGTGGCATTACTCGGACCGTTGTTAGTTACGGTGAGAGTGAATATAATTTGCTGACCAACACTTTGTGAAGGATTGTCCGCAGTTTTTATAATGATGATATCTGATTGAGGTACTGGTGTTGTTGATGCAGAGGCAGTATTGTTGCCTGAAGAGGGATCCGCACTGCTGCTTGTTACTGTTGCAGTGTTGGTATAGGTGCCTGAAGCATTTACGAGTGCTGTTATTGTTAAAGTAGCAGTAGCAGCATTATTTATATTGCCGATAGTCCAGACTCCTGTTCCGGAATTATATGTTCCTGCTCCGTTATCCGAAACATAAGTATAGCCGCTTGGTAATAAATCGTTCGCTATCACTCCGATTGCTAAATTCGGACCGTTGTTTGTTACCGTGAGGGTGAATTCTACATTACTTCCGACATTTGGAGTAGCTGTATTTACGGTTTTAGTAATTACTAAATCAGCTGCTCCATTAACTGAGATTGTTACTGTCGCACTGCTGCATATACTTGTATTTGGAGCAGGCAGGCACACCTGGTAGGTGAAACTGTCGTCGCCTGAATAATTTAGAGATGGAGTATAATCGAAAGTTCCGTTAGCGTGCCATGTTAATGTACCATGCGTAGGATCAGTTAGTTTTGTGAATGAAGAACCGGCTTCATACACATCATTCGTCTTTACATCACCTCCTGATATAGAAGCATTGAGTGCAATGCCAAAGGCATCATTTACTGCATTTGGACCAACTGTAATTGTAAATGTTCCTTCGGTACTTAGACCAGTAACATCGAAAACTTTGTATAAAAGGGAGAAAGTACCTGCATAACCCAAAGTTGGCATAAAAGTGAAAGTTCCATCATAGCTGGTTCCCCAGACTAAAGTTCCTTGTTCTGCCGTCGGGAAAGTTTCATTAAAAAACTCAAGTGTTGAAGAAATCCCATCAGGATCTGAATCGTTGACTGATACGTCGCCATTCAGCAGTGTATTATAGTTTGTATTAAAAATATCATCCACCACAACAGGAGGCATACAACTGATGGAGCCAACGGTTCCGCTGTTTGTTGCAGTACATCCATTGGCATCGGTGACAGTTACAGTATATGTTCCAGTATTTAGGTTGGTAATATCCTGTGAAGTGGCACCTCCGTTCCATAAATAGGTATAGGGAGCTACACCGCCTGAAACAATAGCATAGGCAGAGCCGTCGGTACTGATGCAGGTTTTTGGGAAGGTTGTTACCGAAACGTTCATTGCAGGTGCTGTACCGACTGTAACAGGTAAGCTTTCAGTACACCCCGTATTATCGGTAACAGTTACGGTATAAGTATTGGCTCCTAATCCGGTTGGGTCCTGAACAGTTTGCAGTGTATTTGTCCAGGAATACGTATAAGGTGCATTCCCGTTTGTAACGGTTAAATTAATAGATCCTGTTGCTGTTCCACAGGAAGACGATTCTGTTGTGGTAGCGAATAATTCGATTTGTGTCGTCGGTTGTGTTACCACTGCAGAAGTGGTGGCTGTACATCCATTTTGATCTGTTGTGGTTAGTTCGTAAGTTCCGGCCCCTAATCCGCTTATTGTAGCAGTTGTTGCTCCTGTGGACCATGAATATGTATAAGGGGCAGTACCACCACCCGGACTGGCTGTTATGCTGCCATTAGTGCCATTTTTACAGGTTACGGCTGTTGGTGTTGCAATTACGGATAAAACAGATGCGGGTTCAGTTATTGCAAAAGAACTCAAGGTTGCAGTACATAAATTGGCATCAGTTACTGTCACCGAATAAATACCCGGAGCCAGATTGGTAATATCTTCGGTGGTTGCTCCCCCTGTCCATAAATAAGTATAAGGTGAAACACCTCCTGTTACGCTTAGATTGATGCTTCCATTATGAGCATTTTTACAGGTAATATTCGAATTCACCATGGTTAGGGTAATAGCAACTGCAGGCTGGGTTATAGTAAAACCAGCAGAAGTTGTACAATTGTTTGCATCTGTTACTGTTACATTATATGAGCCAGCTGTCAGACCTGTGCGGTCTTCCGCTGTTATACCTCCGCCCCAGTTATAAGTGTAGGACCCGGTGCCACCCGTTGCAGTGATATTTATAGTGCCTGTCGAAGCTGAGTTACACAGCACATTGGTTACAAGACCTGAAATTGAAATTGCGGATGGCTGCGTTATGGTAACACTATTTGTAGCAGTACATAAGTTGGCGTCGGTTATAACCACTGTGTATAAACCGGCATTTAATCCGGTAGCAGTTGAGGTAGTTTGTACCGGGGATGAGTTCCATGAATAAGTATACGGACTTGTTCCTCCAACTCCGGCAGCTGTTGCTGTACCTGCAGCTCCTGCGTTGCATAGCACATTTGCCTGTCCGGTTATAGAAGCGCTTAATACCGCTGCAGGTTCTGTGATTGTGGCTGTAGTGCTGGCAGTACAGCCGTTTGCGTCGGTAACCATTACTGAATAGGTGCCTGCTGTCAGTCCTGACAAATCTTCGGATATTGCTCCGTTATTCCAGCTATAAGTATATGATGTTGTACCTCCGCTTACTGAAAGATTAATTGCTCCGTTTGAACCATTCCTGCAGCTTACATGGGTTAATGTTTTTGATAGAGAAAGTACAGCCGGCTGAGTGACGATACCAGAAGTTTCGACGATGCATCCTTTTGAATCTGTAACTGTAACATTATACGTACCTGGCGATAATCCTGTAATGTCTTTTGTTGTTGCTCCTGCATATCCGGCTTCGGTGCGTGTCCACACATATGTATAAGGCTGTGTGCCTCCGGTAACAGTAAGGGTGACAATTCCATCAGCATTTCCATTGCAATCAATGTCGGTTACAGTGGTATTTGCATCAAGCGCAGCTGCCGGCTGGGTAATTGTGAATGTGCCGGATACCGTGCATAAACTGGCATCGGTAACTGTGACACTGTATGTGCCGGCCGGAATTGCAGACCTGTCTTCCGAGGTAATCCCTCCGCCCCAGTCGTAGCTATATGCTCCGGTTCCGCCAGTAACAGTAATGTTTATTGCTCCCGTTGAAGCCCCGTTGCAGTTTATGTGGGTAAGAATATTATCCAGTTGCAGAGCATTGGGTTGGGTTATTATTGCCGAAGCTGCACCGGTACATCCTGCACCATCTGTTATAATCACCGAATAGGTTCCTGCTGCAAGCCCCGTAAGATCCTGGTCGACTGAACCATTTGACCATAAATAAGTGTACAATGGTTCAGGATCTACTCCGGGAGTACCTCCTGAAACCGTAAGTGTGATATCTCCGGTACTGCTTCCGTTACATAACACATTCGTTTGGGCAACTAATGCGGTTGGTCCTCCGGTATTGCTGACGATGTAATTTCCAACGACCGAACATCCAAAGTTATTGGTGATAATTACGCTGTAATTACCTGATGAAATTGAACTTATGTCCTGTGTCGTCACACCGGTATTCCACAAATAAGTAAAGCTGGTCCCTACCGAAGGGGTGATGTTTATTGCTCCTGTAGATGATCCACAGGCAGCAGGTGAGATTACAGAACTTTCCGTTGGAGGTGTATTTAATGTAACTGCAACACTGGCAGTTGCCGAACACCCCTTATTATCAGTAACTGTTACATGATAGGTCCCTTCATTAGTGGGCGAGGCTGCATTATACACAACAGGGTTAACACTTGATGAAGTAAAACTATTTGGCCCGGTCCAGGTATAAGTCTGACCTCCGCCGGCCGACAACTGCAGGCTTGCGCCCAGGCATGCCCCGCCTATTACACTGGCTGTTGCTGTTGGTGCATTAATATAAACGGTTTGAAAGGTTTCGGTACTTGTGCCGCAGGTATTATTGGACTTCACGCCTACCTGGTACGATCCCAGAGCAACTGCGTTCCAGTTTACGGTAACTGACGGAGTCCCCTGGCCACTTACTATCACAGCACCAGAAGGCACACTCCAGGTATATGATGTTACATCAGGGTCTGGTGTTACCGAAAATACTTTGGCCGCATCCGATTTACAGACATCCATTCCTGTACAGCCGGTAGCAGCAGCTACCACAATGGCACCTGAAGTAAGGTTGCAGCCGTTAACATCGGTTACTGTCACAAAATAGCTTCCTGCCAGAACCCCCGCCCTGTCTTCTGCATTGTTTGTTCCCGGAATATCAGTCCAATCATAGGTATAGGGTGCAGTACCGCCACCTGCTGTAATATTTATACTGCCGTTAGCATAACAGCTTACATCAACAACGGATGAAGAAAGCGTTAATGAAGCAGGCTGACTAACTACCTGGTTGCCAAGTGTAGATATACATCCTGTTGCATCAGCATCTCTCATTTGCACACTGTATGTGCCCGAAGCCAGCCCGATAAAGTTGCCATCGGTTTGCCAGGTCCCTGCATCTAAGCGGTACTCATAATTGGTTGCACCGCTTGGATTACTTACTGTTATAGTTCCATTACTGTTGCCACAGCTTGTATTTGTGCTAGATTTTGTTGCAGTTAAATTACATACCCTGAGCGCTCCGTGAGCAAATTCGCCAAAAACATTTAAGCTGTTTCGTTGTGCGGTAGGGGTGATGTATCCGCTTATGTCATGAGTTCCGGGTAATGCCCAGGCCTGACTGCCGGTGGTGCGTTGCATTATGCGTACTGTATTGTCTTCGGTATAAGTAGTAAACCCGTTTCCGGTAAGCGAAAGCGAATAATTTGTACTGGCCAGACTATTGCCCGCTGTCATGGTCCAGTAGCCTTCAGGAAACTGGTTGTCAATAATCACCGAGTTTTCCGTCAATACCGAAGTGTTGTTCCAGCCCGGATTGGATGCAGTAAAAAATACTGTTAATGACCCACCGGTAATATTAGTAAATGTAACCAGTGCCTTGTTATTATTCGTGGCAGTCCCGACAGGAAACAGCAACGCCCCGGGTGTATTGATCCAGCGTTTAAAGTTGCCGAGAATATTACCTGCTGTGAAGTTCAACGTTCCTGTTGCAGCGGTGGATGTACCCAGTTCCAGTGTATTTGAACTTGCGTCAATATGACCTGAGGTCATGGTGAGAGTTCCACCAACAGTTATCGGTTTTAATAGTATAAGCTTAAATGTGCTTTTTGCAATTGTCAGATTATAAAATGATTGTGAGGCAATTGAACCAAGGATGTTCTGGTCGGCTGTGCTATTGTTAAAAATAACAGAACTTGTATTTGCTGTAAAGGTCCCGCTGTTATTGGTCCAGTCACCGTTGACGGTTAAAGTATTTGAACCACTGATAGTAAGTGCGGCTCCTGAATTAATGGTAATGCTATTACAAACTCCACCGGCAGCACCGATAACAGGTTGATTGCCTCCCGAAGGGATGGTAACATTGGTTGATGATGTTGGTACTATCGAATTACACCAGTTGGAACCAATATTCCAATCGGTGCTTGTTGCTCCGCTCCATGTACCTGCAATGCAGGATGCCGTGACATTTAAAATTCCTGTCGCAGTTGTGCCAAAATAGGTGGAATTTTTATTGGTAGCTGCAGATGCAGTGCTGCCCCATGAGCCGGAGGCTTGCTTGCTTGTTACGAATGTTAGTGTGTTAGCAGTCGATGTAAATGTGCCCAGATTAGCAACAGTGCCGTTTAATAAAAGATCCCCATTAATAGTTGTAGCAGAAGAAAATGTTTTTGTGCCTGAGTTTGTGAATGTCAGATTATTGAAGGTGGTAGCCGTGGCAGAAAGCGTTTGGTTTCCTGCTGCCCCGAAATTTACAGTTCCTGTTCCTGCAACGAAATTCGAACCGGTACCATTCCAGGCTGTTGTGCTTACCATATTTTCGTTAAGCGTACTTGAGCCACCATTCAGAGTTCCGGCTGTTAGTGTAACAACTCCGGTCAATGTGTGCATAAGATTAAACCCAAGGTTGAGCGTTCCTCCTGATCCATTTACGGTTACTCCTCCGGATGCAATATTTCCGGTAAAGGTTGCTGTCCCACCGGTTTTGGTCATTGAAACCAATCCGGTTGTTGTAAATCCGGCAATGCTTTGGTTTGCTGTCCCTGCACCAATAACAATTGGAGAGGCATTGGCAGTTAATATACCGGTTCCGATAATAATTAAATTTCCTCCAAGTGTTAACTGCCTGTTGTTTGCGGAAGTTGTATTTAGAGTAGCACCATTGTTAATTGTCAGAGGTACATCGTTATTGAAAACTTTATTAGCGTTCAGGGATAGTGACCCAGTTGTATTTGCAATTGTAACACCAAGACTTCCGGCAAAAGTATTGGGCCACTCAGCACCAACAGTCCTAGAGTCTGTAGTTTTGTACTGTAATCCATAGGATGTCCCCAGCCAGGTAACAGCAGCTGAGGCAGTAGCTGTTCCTTCAATTGAAAGTATATGACTTACAGATGCATTGGTTGTTGTTTTGGCACTTGCATTTGATAAAGTTAAGTTATAGAATGTATATGGAAAAGGGGCTACCGCCTGAGCACCAGAAGAATTAAAATTAACAGTTCCGGTACTGGCAGTAAACGTTCCGGCGGTGCCACTCATAAAAGTTCCGCCTGCATTAAGAGTTCCTGCACCTGAAAAAATAATTTGTGAATTAATCCCTGCAGAAGTGATATTACCTGTAGCTGTTACTGTTCCGGTTGAAATCTTGAGGACGCTGATACGCCCTGTTGTTGTAGAACCAGATAAAGTGATGGTAGTACAATTTAAGGATCCGGCACCTACATCCAGCGTAAATCCTGTTGTTGAACCACTTGGAGGACGGGCTAGTGTTACGCCACCGGTTAGTGTAACCGAAATGCCTGGATTAATTGCGACTATACTATTGGTTGCAGCAGTTGTCGAAGCAAATGATGCCGCACTTACATTTCCGGTAATTGTGGCAGTTCCACCCGTTTTTGTAACTGAAATAGCCCCAGTAGTTGTAAATCCACCAATGCTCTGTGTAGTTGTTCCTGTAATTGTAATGGCACTGGATCCACCTGTAAAAGTGCCGCTGTTAATAAAGTTACCTGCTAAAGTCAATCCCAGATTGGCAGTTGCCAGGGTTGCTCCGCTATTAATTGTTAATGCACCGTTTACAGTGGTTGCCACACCCAATGTTTTGGTTCCGCTGCCTGAAATTGTAAGATTGTAGAATTGCCCGGTTCCTATACTCTGAGTTGTTCCATTAAAAATAACTGTACTCGTATTTCTTGTAAATGTTCCGTTGTTCGTCCAGTTTCCGCTTACAGTCAGCGTGTTGGAACCTGTAATAGTCAATGAAGAGCTACTGTTAATAGTAATATTGCTACAAACCCCACCAGCAGCACCTATAACTGGCTTATTCGTAACATTAGGTATTACTACGTTAGTTGATGCCGTTGGTAATACCCCACCACACCAGTTAGAAGCAATATTCCAGTCGGTACTTGTTGTGCCAAACCATGTACCAGGTGTACATGCTGTTCCAACAGTTAAAATTCCGGTTGCTGCCGAAAAATAAGTTGTATTGATAGTTGATGCAGAAGAACCTGTACCTCCGTAAGTTGTTCCTCCGGTGAGCTGGGCAACACCACCCAGATTGAGTGAAGTACTTGTGCTGTTTAAACCTGTTCCCAGGTTTAGTTTGGCTCCTGTATTTACCGAAAGGGATGCATTAATTGTCTTGGCTGCACCCAGAGTAACGGCATTTCCGCTGGTGTTAGCAATAATTACACCACCTGTTCCACTCCAGGTTGCCGGAAACTCTGTTCCGGTAGTTTGTAGTCCTGTTCCATTGTATTTTAAAGTTGCTGCACTTCCATATGTAAAGGTTCCCGAAACCGTTGCAGTTCCTTCCATTGAAAGGATGCCATTGACGGTTGCGCCTGTTGTGGTTTTTGTGCCGCTTCCGGAAAGAGTTAAATTGTTATAAGTAAAAGCGCGAAGTGTTTGACCCGTACCGTTATATTCTACAGTTCCAGTGCTTGGAATCAAACTGCCTCCAGTAGTTCCGCTATTCAAAAATGCACCGCCTACTTTTAATAATCCAGCAGCTGAAAATACAATGGCAGCGCTTGCTCCAGTATTATCAGTAGTAATATTAGTGGTAATATTAGCTGTACCTGTAGAAATTGTAAGCTGATGCCTGCTTGTTCCGCCACCACTGGTAAAAGCAATGCTTCCTGCATTAAGTATACCGGCACCTACTGCAACAGTATTCATTCCTGAAGTGGGGCGCGGAATAGTGATTCCTCCTGAAACGGTTAGTATAATTCCGGAGTTAATATTTAAATTTGTTGTTTGCGGTGTAGCTGTTGTAAAAGAAACGGATGTACAGGCAGCATCTACTGTAACAGTAACAGTAAACCCACCTTCAATAGTAACTGCATCACCAGCAATGGGAAATACACCTGCTCCAACCGCAGCCCCTCCGCTTGTAAGTGACCAGGTAGTATTTGAATTCCAGTTTCCTGTGGCTCTTGAAAAGTAGGTGGCCGCATTAGCCGCTCCCATCATTAGTGCCAATACTATCCCTAACCCAATCCTCCTTAAAACAAGGCTTCTCCCTTTGTATGTTAGGGTATCTTTATTTAGTAAAGTATTTTTCAAAAAAGCTGTGGTATAGTTATCGTTTTTCATGCTTAATCAGGTTGGGTGCAATTGAATTTTGGTACTTTTAGTGTATGCTTGGCGGTGCTACCGGGTTACTGTTTGTAGTAATAATAGTAACTGTTAATGTAGCTGTACATCCGCTGCCATCGGTAACCACAACGGTATAGGCACCGTCCTGTAGCCCGGAAATATCTTCAGTGGTTTGCGGAGTAGGGATAAAGGTGGCTGGCCCTGTCCATGAATAGGTATAAGTGCCTGTACCACCTGTAACAGTAAGTGCAACCGCACCATCGGCTGCGCCGGGGCACGATTCGTTCGTAAGTACAGTGCTCAGACTTAAATTAATAGATTGTGTTATAGTTTTTGACAGAACTGCAGTACATCCGCTGGCATCGGTAACAGTAACTGAATAGGTGCCTGCTGCCAGGCCGCTAAGGTCTTCGGAAGTGATGCCTCCGCCCCAGTTATAGGAATAGGGTAGGGTGCCTCCTGAGACAGTAAGGTTAATTGACCCCGTTAATCCACCATAACATGCAATATTTACGGAAGTAGCGCTTAAGCTGAGAGCAGCAGCAGGTTGCGATACCACAATTCCTGACAGGGTTTTTGTGCAGTTGTTGGCATCGGTTACAACAACTGAATATGTTCCGGCCAATAAACCGGTTCTGTTCTGAGAAGTCGACCCGTCATTCCATAAACAGCTTTTGGTTCCCGTACCCCCGCTTATAACTAATGAAACTGCCCCACTGGTATTTCCGAAACAATTTACATTTGTAATAGTAGGAGTAATTGTAATGGCAGAAGGTTGTGTAATTACTATACTACTAGATGTTACCGAACAATTAGAAGCATCGGTTGCAGTTACAGAATAAGTTCCTGCAGCCAGGCCACTGCGATTTTGAGTAGTAGCCCCGTCAGACCACAAGAAGGTGAACGGCGGAGTACCACCTGTTACGTTTGCAAGTGTAATGCTTCCCGTAGTGAGTGCATTGCACAATATATTGGTGGGAGTAGCACTCAGTGAGCCAATAGATGGATTTGCAGCAATAGTTACTGAAAATACTTTTGAACTCCCAGCCCCATTGCCGGATGTAACAGTAACAGTATATGTTCCAGCTGCAAGCCCGGTGATGCTGGTTCCTGTTCCTGATCCACTACCGCCCCCGGAGAGTGCCCAAGTCCAGACAAAAGGTCCGGCGGCACCTGTAATACTCATCGTAATAGTGCCATTAGTACTCCCAAAACAGGAATTGGTCAAAGTTGTAACTACCTGTATATCACATGAAACAACCGAAGTTTTCGAATTATTATATACCCTGCCGCATAAGTCGGTAATTCCAACGGTAATCGGACAGGAGGTTGTGGTTGTAACCACAGGTGGTGTATATATTGCTTTTGTTTTATCGGATGGATAGGCAGGATTTGCAGCGAAAGTTCCGCCACAGGCCGAATACCATGAAACTGTATAGTCATTCGGATTCGCTCCGACAGGGAATTCGAATGAAATTGGTGTCGGCGTTCCTGAAACCACACTTGATGGTATTCCGGACAGGTCAGGTACAACAGTAGCATCCTTTCCCGACATAAACGAAAAATTAAAGAACGCCCGCTGAGCTGCTATATTTGCAGGAAGTTGAGCATTGTTAAGTGAATGTGCCGCTTCAATCATAACATAACCCCTGTTTGGGTCGCCAAATCCTCTGCCGTAAGCAATAATTGCTGCCCTGTATTTTGCGTCCGGACCTGAAACCTGGGTGTGGTCAGGGTCATAGGCTCCAATGGTAGTGGTTGATCTCCAGCCACCATTTAAAATGGGGATATATACCTGTTCCAGCCCATTCTGGGTAGCTGCATCAATACTTCCCAGAAACTGCATAAAAGGATCGCCATGGCTGGTATAGGTATAAGGCGGAGTACCATTGGTATGGTGATTATATAACTTTAATGCATTTTCAACTGTTGTTACCGTCCCTGTCGGAAAAGCAACCGATGCAACTTTATCGGAAAGAAAATTCGTCTGCTGCGAATGATCAGCAGGATTAAACATATCTTCAAGTTCGCTGCCGGCAGTGCAGGAAAGCCAGATAGAACCTTTGTAATTGAGGTTCCAGAAATACAGATTGCTGTGTGTCGACCACTGTGGATAGGCATGTGGCATCACAAATATATCGTCGCAATACCCGAGTGCAGAAGGTAGTTTTGTTAAGGAATAGGCACTTGCCGGAATACCGGCATTGGTAAAGTAAGGTACAGCCACACTGCCATTTAAGAGGTCCATGGTCCACCTCGGAACTGACGATACAAGAAGTGTCATTGCTACCGGCACCTCAATCGGCGATGTAGTCGTCACACCTATTACTCCTTGCGTTTGCCAGTAAGCAATCCTGGTATTAACGGCTGCAGTGCGGTATTCGGCCGGGATTATAAAAGGGCCACCTTTATAATCAGCACCATTATAGGTAAAGTCGACACCATCTTTTACTTTTCCAGGCGAAATTATCCATTTAATAGGTATTTTATTATTTACAATCAGATCATAGATCATCCCGTAGGGCTTCAGTCCATTCCCCACTGTTTGCGGAACAACACCCATATTGATGATAAATGAACCCGGTGCTAAGGTTGTCATTTGTGCCTTTGTCGCCATTGGCCTTATAACTAATCCCAGAAATAGTAAAAACAGCAGACCTGTTCTTATCCTTTGGTAAATGGTTATGATTGGGAAATTCATATGTATAGGCTTAATAATTTGTTGAAAAAGATTATGGTTAATGAAATGGCTATTGGATAGGAAAGGCTTTAACGGGTTGCCCTTTCCGGCTGTATGATGTATTGAATTCAAAAATTTATACATGGTAATCTGATTTGCGGATTGTTTGTAAGCGTGTTATCAGTATATTGATTTTCTTACACTTTCCTTTGTTTAGCTGATTATAAATCGGTTCTTTATTTTTTTATAGTAATGATTGACCTGTAACTGAATTATTTTTAACGTAAAACACGTAAATATCCCCATTAGCCGACTTTACCCGGATATGAGAATTGTATACTAAATGAAAATGGATTTTAAAAATATAGTTATTCTGCCTTCATGCTTGTGTGTAATCAATGTTTTGGTCTTTAGAGGTCTCGAGTTTACTGAAAAGAGGGTTAAAGCTTATTAAGTATTGAATCAATTTCACATCAAACAAATTCTCCCGCTTGTTCTCACCCGATCTTCACAAACTGTAAGGCATCAAGAGTAGAATGTTTACCAATAGTTTATGCTCATTTTTAATAAA
>Ga0114977_10002350_pt1 | contig 12184 bp, 6 predicted proteins | sample S_130805_MF_Meta_FD_87026 | JGI IMG/M metagenome (GOLD analysis project Ga0114977, IMG submission 87026) | Freshwater microbial communities from Lake Simoncouche, Canada to study carbon cycling - S_130805_MF_MetaG | ecosystem: Environmental > Aquatic > Freshwater > Lake | place: Lake...
CGTCTGCTCTTCGTACAGGAAAGCCTCCACCAGCAGGGAGGTCGCCAGAATCTTGTTGCGCGGGCTGTACAACAGGTTGGCGCGCGGCACATGGGTGGCGCAGACCGGCTTGCACTTGCCGCAGCGCAGACAGTCCTTCACGCTGTCGGCAATGGCACCGATGTCGCTCTGGCTCATGATGAGCGACTCGTGTCCCATCAAGCCAAAGCTCGGCGTGTAGGCATTGGTCAGGTCAGACTGACGATCCTGACCCCCCGCAACACCGCGCAACAGCTTGCCCTTGTTGAAGCGCCCCTCGGGGTCGATCCTGGCCTTGTACTCGGTGAACGGCCGCAGCTCTTCGTCCGTCAGGTACTCCAGCTTGGTGATGCCAATGCCGTGCTCACCCGAGATCACGCCGTCGAGCGATCTTGCCAGCGCCATGATGCGTTTGACGGCACCGTGCGCCGCTCGCAGCATGTCGTAATCATCGCTGTTAACCGGAATATTGGTGTGCACATTGCCGTCACCGGCGTGCATGTGCAGCGCCGCCCAGACGCGGCCCTTGAGCACGCGCTGGTGTACCGCATTGCACTCGCGCAGGATGGCTTCAAAAGCGCCACCGCTGAAGATGTTTTGCAGCGGTGCGCGCAGCTGTGTCTTCCAGCTGGCACGCAGGCTGTGATCCTGCAACTGCACAAACAAGCCGTTCACATCGTCCAGCCAGCCCTGCCACAGCGCGCGCACTTCGGCGATCAGCGCCAGCGCCTGCGCGACCCGGTCTTCCAGCAACTCTGCTGAGGGCAGCAGCCGGGCGTCGTCATGCTTCCCCAGCGGCAAATGGCCATTGGAGAAGAATTCTTCCAGCTCATCGCACAGCGCAATCTTGTTGCGCAGACTCAGCTCGATGTTGATGCGCTCAATGCCATCGGTGTACTCGGCCATGCGCGGCAGCGGAATCACCACGTCCTCATTGATCTTGAAGGCGTTGGTGTGCTTGCTGATCGCTGCCGTGCGCTTGCGATCCAGCCAGAATTTCTTGCGTGCATCGGCACTGATGGCGATGAAGCCTTCGCCACTGCGCGAATTGGCGATGCGCACCACCTCCGAAGTCGCGCGCGCCACCGCATCGGCATCATCGCCGGCAATGTCGCCCACCAGCACCATCTTGGGCAGGCCGCCACGGCGCGACTTGGTGGCATAACCCACCGCCTTCAGGTAGCGGTCATCCAGATGCTCGAGTCCCGCCAACAAAACGCCGGAGTGCTTCTGCTCGCTGAACATGAAGTCCTTGATCTCGACGATGCTGGGCACCGCGTCCCTGGCGTTGCCAAAGAACTCCAGACACACGGTGCGCGTGTGCGCCGGCTTGCGGTGCACGATCCAGCGCGCACTGGTGATCAAGCCATCGCAACCCTCTTTCTGGATACCGGGCAGGCCGCTCAAGAACTTGTCGGTCACATCCTTGCCCAGGCCGTGCTTGCGGAAAGTGTGGCCAGGAATGTCGAGCTGCTCGGTGCGCAGCAGGGATTTGCCGTCGGCAGCGAAATATTTCAGCTCGAAGCGCGCCAGTTCAACGTCATGAATCTTGCCCAGGTTGTGGCCCAGACGAGTCACTTCCAGCCACTCGGCCTGCGGCGTCACCATGCGCCAGCTCGCCAGATTGTCCAGCGCCGTTCCCCACAAAACAGCCTTCTTGCCGCCGGCGTTCATGGCGATGTTGCCACCAATGCAGGAGGCCTCGGCCGACGTCGGGTCCACGGCAAAAACAAAACCGGCGCGCTCGGCCGCATCCGCCACGCGTTGCGTCACGACACCGGCCTCGGTCCAGACCGTGGCCACAGGCTGCGCCAGCCCCGGCAGGGCCACCAGCTCGACCTCGGTCATGGCTTCGAGCTTTTCGGTGTTGATGACCACACTCTTCCAGGTCAGGGGAATGGCGCCACCGGTGTAGCCAGTACCCCCGCCACGAGGAATGATGGTCAGCCCCAGTTCAATGCAGCCCTTCACCAGTGCCGCCATCTCGGCTTCGGTGTCCGGCGTCAATACAACAAACGGGTACTCGACGCGCCAGTCGGTGGCATCGGTCACATGGCTAACGCGTGACAGGCCGTCAAACTTGACGTTGTCCTTGGCGGTCAAGCGATAAAGCACCCGCTGCGCCTTGCGGCGCAATGCCGCCGTTTCAACAAAAGCGGCGTCAAATGCTTGCACGGCTGCATCAGCCGCAGTCAGCAATTCGCCGACCAAGGCGTCGCGCTCCGGATCCCCATCCGGCATGCGGCGCTTCTGTACTTCGCCCAGACGGTGCTGCAGCGCTTCCACCAGCAACTGGCGTCGCTTCGGGTTGTCCAGCAAATCATCCTGCAAATACGGGTTGCGCTGCACCACCCAGACGTCGCCCAGCACCTCGTAGAGCATGCGCGCCGAGCGGCCCGTGCGACGCTCCTCGCGCAGCCGGTTCAGCGCCTCCCATGAGCGCTCGCCCAGCAGTCGAAGGACGATTTCGCGATCCGAAAACGAGGTGTAGTTGTACGGTATCTCGCGAATCCGGGTGTGTTCATGCGGCACGTGCGCTGCAGCGCCGGGCGAGGGATTGAGCGGAGTCGGAAGATTCATGAGAGCAGGGATATTACCGCAGCGCAGCATTCCCCTACTCAAATCCCGGTGGCCTCGGCCATCAGCGCGCGCCAACGCCGGTAGCGCGCTTGCAGCGCTGAATCGCTCGGCGCCGCAAAGACGTCTTCATGCGCGCCCTGGTTCCAGTCCGCGGGGCGCCCGCAGGCCAGATAGGCGACGCCACGCGCGCTTGCTTCCGGGTCGTCGCGCCGGTGCACCGGCAGGCCGCAGATGCTGGCCAGGCGCTGGCAAAGACCGTCGAGCAAGGAGACGCCACCGCTGATGCGGATGCGCTGCGCCGCAGGCACATACTTGTTCATGTGATCGATGTTGGCCTGCAGCAGGAAAGCGATGCTCTCCACCACCGCCACAACTTTCAGCCAGGGCTCGGCCTCACCGACAAAACGCGACGCAAATTCAGGCTGCCAGAACGGCCCGCCCAGACCTGCGATACCGTTGAGAAACAGCGGCGGCTCCTCGGGCCGTGCCAGCCATTGCGGCAACTCCTTCGTGAGCTGCCCCATGGCAAACTCCTTGCTGACCCACTCCAGCGCGCTACCGGCACCGTTCACGTTGCCTTCGACCATATAGACCTTGGTGGCACCATCGTCCAGGATGATGCCGGTCAACTGGCGCGGCACGTGACCGGGAAAGTGATTGAGCGCGCGCTGCACAAAGGCACTGGTGCCGATGTTGATGTAGGCAGCATCCGCTTCAGGCCAGCCAAAGGCAAACACCGCCGCCGACTGATCACCATTGACCGCGGTCAGGGGAATGGCCGTACCCGGCAGGTCCAGTGTTCCCCAGGCTTGGCAGGTCCGCACGCTCTTTGGCAGAAAATCTGCTGGCAGACCGAACAACGCCAGCAGCTCAGGATCCCAGTCCTGCGTATGCAGGTTCCACAGTTGCGTGCGTGCGGCGCACTGCGGGTCCGCCAGAAAGGGCTGCTCGGCGCACAGGCGAAACACCACAAAACTCGCCATCGGGCCCCAGCACAGGGTCTGGTTCTCCAGCGCTGCACGCACGGCGGGCAGATGGTCCAGCGCCCAGCGCAACTTGCTGGCGCCGTAATGCGGCGAGAGAAAAAGACCGGTCTTGCGATGCACGCTATCGGCGTGCGGCTGCATTTGGTCGATCCAGTTGTGGGCGCGCCGGTCCTGCCAACTGAAGATGGGTGACAGGGGCTGGCCCGTGACCCGGTCCCAGCAGATCACGCTGGAACGCTGGCTCGACAGCCCGGCGGCCACCACGTCCTGCCGGCGCGGCCCCAGAGCCTGCAAGGCCTGCGTCGCGGCCAGACGCACGGAGTTCACGATCTCGTCGCCATCCTGCTCGGCCCAGTCCGCCTGCGGGTAGCTGATGGTGATGTTGGACACGCAGCTTGAGATCGTGCACCCCTGTCGATCAAACACCAGCGCCCGACTGGCGTGCGTGCCCTGGTCAATGGCCAGGACCAGCGGCTTGCTTACAGCACCGATCCGTTCGTCTCTCGATGTGACCATCTTGACTCTCCTTTGGTGGATACAAGGCCAGGACATGGTACCCGAGCTACCTGCGAGAGTCTTGATGAAAGTCACCAGTCTCGGCTTCGATCACAAGCTTTGAGCGACTCTGGAGTCCCATGGTGACTGGCTCCAAAAGACGGCGGATCCAACCGCTCAAATTCCAAGCGGCAGAGCGTCCTGTGGCACTATGCTCGGGGCATCGCAGAGAAAGACTCGCGCAGCGTAGGCATCGAGCAGCAACGCCGAGCCATCGTCGAAGGCGGAAGCAGACGAAGGTGGCGGACCAGGCGGCGTGCTGTCAAATGGTTCAAGATGTTCGGCACTCATTTGGTAGGTGATGCAGACCAAACGACAGTGTGTGACGGAAACCTTCGCTTCTCACGCGTCGGGCTTGACCGAAAAGAAATACGAGAGGCGCTGGCGCGGGTTGAGCCAATGCAGGACGTCCTTGGGCAACGAAGCCGGGCGTACTGTTTCCTCGATCTTGAGGTCGGGATATTGGCAGAGGTCGATCAGCGCCGCGTCATCCTTGTCGAGGTCTGGATCATAGATCAGGACTTCCGGCCGCAGTGTGTCGCTGCCCGGCGAAACCACCAGTGCAAGCGAGCCGTCATTGAGTTGGACGATGGTTCCCGGCGGGTAAACGCCGAGAATTCTTATCAATAGGGCGATCAGCTTCTGGTCAAACTTCTTGCTTGCCTTGGCGTAGAGCATGGAGAGAGCCTCCGCAGGCATCAGGGCTGACGTTTCCGGAGATTCCGGGCCGCACAGGCGGTCGTACCTGTTGACCAGGGCGACGATGCGGGCCATTGTGCTGGGATCCGATTTTCCGGCAGGAAAGCCGGAGCCGTCGAGGTACTCGTGATGGTCCTGTATCACGGCCAGCGCGGCAGGCGAAAACACTCCGGTTTCCAATGCCATCTCGACGCCGTAGTGGGTGTGGGCGCGGTAAAAATCCTCTTCGTGTTTCGCCCGGACAGTTGCCTTCAGGATGTGCGCCGGGATGCGTGCTTTGCCAGCATCGTGGACAAGTGAGCCGAGCGCCAGATCCTCCAGTTCAGAGGCAGAAAGCTTTAGCGCCTTCCCCAGAATCATTGACAGCGTCATCACGTTCAGCGCATGGAACTGGGGGCCTTCACCGTTCTTGTCGCCCAGCAGGTGCAACAGGACCTCGTCGCCCGCCGCGATCTTGACGGCTGTCTCCCTGGACAGCAGAGCCAGTTTCAGGCCCGCCTGCTTCGGACTTCGATGCAGGCCGATCAGCGCCTCCCGCGTCTGCTTTGCCGCGCGTTCCCAGTCGCGCTCGGCGCGGGAAGCAGCCGCTTTCTGCTCGCTTAACTTGTCTTTCTTGGCCTGCTGCGCTTCCGACTCGGTGTGGACTGGCACCGGGCGCGCCACTTCGCCTGTCGGCTTTAAGACCAGCAGCGACGGACTGGCCGTGCTCTTGTTGGGAAAGTAGGCGATCTCGTTGAGGTCCAGAGAGCGTATTTCCGCCAGTTGGGCCGCTGTCGAGATGCGGAACTTGTTGTACAAGAACGGGTGGTCCGACCAAGGCAGGTCAATCCACACGTACAGCCCGATGACGAGCTGTGAAGCATGAATTGGAACTGACTTTTCCGGGCGGGCCCACACGTTTGAGATGAACTTTCTAGAGGATGGAAGGAGACGGCACGTGCACGGAAGTGCATGCAGACCAACCAGGACTTCCTGTTGTATGCACCTGTCACTCTTTGATCTTCCCGAACTGAGGCGCCGTCTTATTCAATGGACTGTTGGTTCAATTCTAGACTTGTTAGCAGAAGTTCGTCCTATGTGGGTTGCTGTTGCCCTGCGCCTCCAACTGACGCTACATCTTCACCTTTCGACCACAATCGCCCTGAGTGATATCCGCGGCACACCCACCGGTATATGCCTCCAAATACCCAGAGGCAGAACTTGAAGGTTTGAATTGTGGTGATTGCGAAAGACCGGTATTTAGCCAACTGTCAATCACTCCAACAAGAGAACCGAATTTGTCGAACTTGATAGTTGCCCAGTCAGTTCCGTAGGCTCCGGATGCGGTCGTCTTCATGTAAATACCCATCGCTTTGGAATCGTAGACGATGTCAAGTGGAAACTGATACTGGGTATTTGAGACCGTATCTACAGGCATCTGCATGATCCTTGCCGTTGCCGAGCTAAATCCGCCAGTTCGGCCATTCATCCAAAGCACACCCCAAGATCCCTGGTTCTCTCCGGCCCTTGTCATACCACCGATCATGAGGTCATAGCGCCCGTCAATCGGGATGATGTCAACATCAAAAAAGCCGCACATCGGCATTTGACTTCTGACGAAATTTGCATCAATGAACGTGTAATCCCGTCTAAATGACCCATCGCCGTGCCCCAGCAGTACGTAAGGTGCGCCACACCCATTGGGCTGACTGGCATCGATAAAGTCTGTTGTCACGATATCCATGTTGCCATCCCCATTGATGTCCATCGCGATCGCTTTGTGCCCGTACAACGGGTTTGCTTCCTCAACCTTCCTGCTCATGTAAGAGCCATCAGGCTGGCTCAAGTACAACACTTGGTAACTGCGACCTGCAGCCTGATTCTGCTCTGGGGTAGCACCTGGAATTGCAAAATCCGTACCCGTACAGGCAATATAGACGTCCGGTTTGCTATCGTTGTTGAAGTCAGCCACAGCGGTAAACGAAGGGGAAATGCATCCCATCCGGTCAGCGGTGGTCTTGAACAACTCGGTCGAACGATCAACCCATTTCCCGGCGGCATCCTGACCCAGGAAGTAGCCAATACCAGGAACATCGGACCACCCCGTGCCGTAGATGTTGTCGAAGCGACCGACCATCACAAACGCCGAATACTTCCCTTCTTGGAAAAAGTCTCCAAAGGCGATTGAACGATCAACAGAGTCCTGTTCGTCGGATAAGGTCTTCGGAATCCCAAGGGCGCGAATGGTTGGAACACCAGTAGCGTCGAAAGGGATGTCGTTCTTGTTTCCATACGATGTGCCGAACACCTTCATTGGAACAATCAAAGTTGTGCTCTGCGTAACTGTGCCGCCACCACCCGTACACACCAAGGTGTACTTGTACTGCCCACCCAAAGTGTGGGAAATAGAGGTGCTGCCGCTCTTCGGTTGGGTGCCAGACCAGGAGTCGGCTCCGGTGCAATTATTTGCACCTGAACTGGACCAACTCAGCGTAGTAGATGAGCCAACATGCACTCTTGCCTGCGACAAAGCGATGCTGGCAGTCGGCGGAGGTGGAAGCGTCACAATAATCGAAACTTCACTCGCAGGAGTGGAACTGTATGAGAAGTTTGCTGATGCCTGGACGTTATAGGTCGCGGCAGCGAAGCCATAGGTCGCATCGCTTTCCAACCCGGTCAACAGGTTCATCATGTTCAATATGACTTGACCTCGCATCGTTGGATATGCCGCGAAGATCTGCTGAACTGCCGCGAGCAAGATCGCATATTCACTTTCGCCCTTGGCATTGGTGGCAGGCACGGTTGCGGCAGTGACTCCCAGGTTGTCAAGCACTAGTTTGGCAAGGACCGGATGACTGGCGTCGTCAAAGTTGCTTGCCAGCCTTTGAGCGAAAGCTGAAGCGTCAGCGGTGGCTTGTCCGGCGTAGTCCAGCAGCATGGCGTTGCTCGGGGCCATACCGTAAAGTGCCTGGTACATGTGAATGGCGATGCCGCTTGCGCCCGTGACTGTAATTGCTTGTCGGGCAGGCGCTGGAACACTGGCTTTGATGAATGAGATGGGTGCCAATGAGACTGGCTCAGTGCCACCACCGCAGGCAAGCAGCAGCAGAGAACTCAGCAACAGTGAAAGCAGCCTCATATCCGTTTAGACCGAGTACGCCAGTCCAGTGGCCGCCAACCCGACCAGCCCGACGTGGGTCTGATTGGCGCTTGACTCTGCCAGGTGCCATAAGAAAGAGCCTTGTGTGGCAAAGTCAGTCTCGGCGTTGAGTGAAGTCACAGCATTTGCCAGTGTCAATTCGGCTGGCGCCATGCCATTGACGTTGGCCAACAGATAACTGGCTATGTCAGCGCTGGTAGGAGCCGCCTTACCGGTGAGTAGGTCCCAGATTGGTAGTCGCATGATGGCGCCGGCGAGAGTTTGCAAGCTATAGCCTTGATCAAACAAGCCAATCACTGCGCCTAATAGAGCCTGCTTGGAGGGGTCGAGGTAAAGTTTTCCCGGCAAGGCAGCGCCTACAAGTAATGCCGTTTCACCTGCCGACTCGTTCAGCCCGACGTCAAGGGCGATTGCTTTGTCTGTGAATTTGAGTCTTTCAATGTTGGCTAGCTTTTCGACACTGGCATTTGGGTTCAAGTTGGTAACAACATACCCCGTCACTGATTGCGTGATGCGGCAATTCGCACTGGCAACCCCGAAAACCACAGTATCAGTCCCTGTGCTTCCATCAAAAACGTCCACCCCGTCCCTTGTTAGAAAGGTGTCATCTCCCACAGAACCAAATAGTTGGTCGCCGCCGAAGTTGGCCCTATAGACATGACCGTTTACAAGATGGGTTTGGTTGATGGCGAGGCTTGCATTGCTGTAGGTGAACCGCGTGCCGGGAATCAATGCATCGATCTTTGCGGGTAATCGACATATTGTCGACCGACCAACTTCCCCTTGATCACTGCCTGGTGACTACCTGTCAAGAACCGCACTGCTTCAATACGACGATCAAGATTCGCAGAAGGCTGCGCTTCAGCCACGCCAAGGCAACCTGTCGTTCGTGGTGGTCGGCCAAGCCGACAGCCTTGGTAACAGCAAGTCCAGTCTTGGCGTCCAGAGGACAGACTCAAGTCTGCCGCAAATTGGTCGTAATGACATGCACTGTCAAAAGATCCTCGGTACGAACTGGACGTGCCGCTCAGACTTGATGGCAATTCGGTCAATTGATCTTCCATGGAAGGACAGCATGCCCGTCAACTTCTCGCAAAGCGCAGTCGTCTCTACGCCCGGACAGCGTTACGCGCTGTCGTCTCTCGTGACAATCACACCGGGCGGTTTACCGGAATACCTGGTTCTAACGGGCTTCGATTTCGACCGCTACACCGCTGCCAGCCAGCACAGTGTCGGCGTCTTGACAGGTGACGGCAAGGCCTTGGCGATGGGCAATACCAGCATCGTCTTCACTTATACGAATAAGGGCTTTTACAGTAGCGACATCGGCTATCTAAGCGCGCTGAGCTATGTCGCCTCGACCGACAATAACCGCAGCGAATACCTGTCGGTGTACGGCTACGGCAGCGCCAGCACACCCGACGCAAGCCAGTTTGCTGCGCTGGCCGGCCTGAGCTCAGCCTGGCAGCTTCTGTACACGGGCAGCAGCTTCCTCGGCTCCCTCAATGTGGTCACGCGCAGCAACTACACCGATGCCACACCCAACCTCGCGACGCCCGACGAGATCGCGACGGTGGCCGCCAGCTTTGTTGGCAAGGTCTGGAGCGACCAGGGTTGCTGGGTACTGGTGAGTAATATCGCGGCCGCCGCCGGCGCTTCGCTGCCGGTAAGTAGCGCGGTGACCAACGACACCATGAGCCCGGTCGGCAACGGCGAGTGGCTCGTGGCCTACGACAGCACCAAGGCCAGCGCCGTGCAGCAGAAGACCTGGCAATTGCTCCTGCGGCCTGGCGATATCGTAGACATCGCCGGCTGGTGCACCAACCACGTCACGACCGTCGTTGCTGGCAAGGGCTATGCAGCGATGACTATCGACAACCGTGGGGTTGGTGCCAACGACGGAGCGCCCGGCGACAGCAGCGAGACAAACGTGCAGATGAACCGCCGACCGGCGTCCAGCAATATGGAACAAGCCATCGCTAACGAACTGTGCTCGCCGCCGTGCTGCTCACGACCGTCAGGTCGTGCAACTCCCGCGCACCATGGATGGCGAGGACCAGGTGGTCATCGACGGTCTTGCAAGCCAGCATTTGTCGTAAGCCCTCGTAATGGGTCAGGTTTAGGCGCGTGTTTCAACTGCGCGGACTGATTGCGATGGCAAGGCGGTGCAAGCGCCCCCGCAAATACAGAGGGCAAAGTGGCCGTCAACGGTTTGGGCAGCCAGTATCTGGCGCAATTCCTCGTTCTGCACCTCGAATGCAATCTGCTGCACGCGCAAATGGTGGCGTGCGTCCTTCTTTGCTTGCGCAGGCAATGTATCAAACAAGTCCAGCAACTCGTCAGAACTTTGCCGAAAAGCGGCTTCGGTGCGTTGGCGCAAGGACGGCGCTGCTAGGGACGGTGAAGAATCAATCTGTGCCTTCATTTGCTTCGCTTCCAAGCTGAGACGCCAAAGTGGCGCGCGTTTTCGATTTACGTGACCGGAACCAAGCTACAAGGTGAAGATAACAACGATGTGCGTGACAAAACAGGGTGGACAAATGTTTATTTGTCAAACGTCCAATTGACTGTTACCCTGACTGCTATCCTGAACAACCATGCGCACCAGACCCCTTGTTTCAGTTTCGGATATCGAGCGTGAAACCGGGTTTGGAAAGGATCAGCTGCGAAAGTGGCGCCAGCGCTTTGGCTTTCCGCCGGTGGAAGGTGCAGCCGGTGACAGGGCGGTCTATTCACCCGAGACCGTCGACCAGCTTCTCTTGATCAAGCGCCTGCTCGAAGCCGGCTTTCGGCCCGGTCAAGTCGTTGGCAAGACCGTGCAGGAACTTGAAGAGCTCAAACTTGACCTGGGCCTGACGGTTCCGGTCGAATGCCCGGATGAATCAATTCATACCCTTATCGAACAACTCAAGCTCACTGACCTGACAGGATTCAGCGCCTTGTTGGCACAGCGGCGAGCAAGAGGAACATTGCTTGAGTTTGTCCGCGATACGGTCACGCCACTGATGGTCGGTACGGGTGAGGCCTGGAGTCGCGATGAACTCGACATTCACCATGAACACCTTTGCAGTTCTTGTGTTGAACGTTTGCTGCACGCGGAAATCCTCAAGCTCAAACCAAAGAAGCGTTTACCGAGTGTCTTGCTGTTCGCTCTTGCGCCGGGAGAGCACCATCTGCTGGGCTTGCTGATGATTGAGGCCGCACTGGCAGAACAGGGAGCCAGAACGATCAACATTGGATCGGATATCCCGCTGAACAATCTGAAACTGGCCGCTATTTCATGCCAGGCAGATGTGCTTGCGCTGTCCTTCAGTTTTGCTTATCCGGCGCGCGCTGTGGTGCCAACCTTGCTGCATTTGCGGCGCCTGCTGCCGCTCCGGATTCAGATCTGGGCCGGCGGTGCCGGCGTGGCGGGCGTCAGAAAGCAGCCCAAGGGCGTGCACATCATCCCGGATATCGCAGAAGCCGTGACGGCTCTGAATGAGCTGGCCGTTCAGACCAGTGCAGCAGTGAAGATCACGCCGAAGACCTCACCCAAGCGCCAGTAGTCAGCCGATGGCCGGTATCCGCCCTAGAGCCCGAGTGATTTGGCTGGCAAGCCCAGCGCCAGCCCCAAGAGTTGTGTGTACAGCAAGGTGCCAATGGATGGATCGGCAGTGTCTGCCTGAGCGCCATCAAGGCGCAGATGGCAATGTGGGCAGGCGGTGCACATCACCTCGGCACCACTGGACAGGGCATCGGCAATCTTGGCGCGTGTCATGTGTTCGGACAGCGCCGCGTTGGCCTCATGCAGCGGGTCGCCGCAGCAGTCGAGTTTGCGCGGCCAGTCAACCGGTGTTGCACCGGTCAGGCGGATCAGGTCCTCGAAGATCGTCGGCGCCAGCGCGTTGTCAAAGCGTGCCACCTTGCTCGGGCGCAGCGTGTGGCAGCCATACTGCGCGGCGACACGCAGACCGGTGCGCGGCTCGCGCACCGCGCTAGAGAGCGCGTCCACGCCGATCACGCGCGCCAGCAGCGCCAGCACGTGCTCGACCTCGGCTGCGCCCGACCAGGCCAGACCCTCGGCAGCCAGCGCCTCGTTGATGCGCGAGCGCAGTGCGGCGTCCTCATTCAAAAAAGTGATCGCATGGCGCAGCGTGCCGAAGCAGCAGGCGCAGGGCGTCAGCAGGTTCAGGCCGGCGCGCTCGGCCAGCGCCAGGTTGCGGGC
>Ga0114977_10002352_pt1 | contig 12179 bp, 15 predicted proteins | sample S_130805_MF_Meta_FD_87026 | JGI IMG/M metagenome (GOLD analysis project Ga0114977, IMG submission 87026) | Freshwater microbial communities from Lake Simoncouche, Canada to study carbon cycling - S_130805_MF_MetaG | ecosystem: Environmental > Aquatic > Freshwater > Lake | place: Lake...
AAACCTGAGCCAAAGCCAGAACCTAAACCTGAGCCAAAACCTGAGCCAAAGCCAGAACCAAAACCTGAGCCAAAGCCAGAACAACAATCAGCAACACCCGCTGCGCCGCCTGTAAAAAGATTTGAACCATTTAAGGCACCAAAAAGACAAGCAAAAGGATCGGGATCAAGAAAAACACCAGAACCTGTTACAACAACACCAGTAAAACCTCCACCTGAACCAATAAAGTCTGGAGTATCAACCGCAACTAAGGTTGCTGCAGCTGGCGGAGGTATAGTGATTTCTGCATCCGCCATAGCTTCAATGAGAGGTGAACAATCGGTTAAAAGTGTGGATGAAGCATTAGCTATAAAAAATAAAGATGAAATTGTTGGAGGAAAAGTTTCTGTGCCAGCTGGTGTACCTAAACTAGGTGCAGCTACAGCAGACGTAAAAGATTCCACTTCCTATGGACTTTTTGGAATTAATAACATAAGAGGAAAAGATAAAAAAGGCAATATTACACCATCATCAATTGACTCTTTTGTAAGGATGAGTCCTCAGTTGGGACTTCCAACACCAGGAGATAATACAGATCCGGCCGCAACGAAAAAATTCAATGAAGCATGGTGGAAAGTATCTAAAGAAAATCCTCAAGGTATGCTTAAAGCTCAATTGGATTATTTTAAAGAAAGTTTTGAGAATCCAGCAGTAAAGAAAATACAAGATTTACCCGATATTATATCTAAAAATCCGGGTGTACAACTCTACATGACTGATAGAAGAATACAGTATGGTGGAGCTTTACTTAACAGTGCAATAGATTATGCAAAAAAAGCAAAAACACCAGAAGAATTTATAAAATTAATTTCTGAATTTGATAGAAGTCATTTAAGGGTGCAAAATGAAAAAGGTGAACAAGTAGGTATTTTTGCTAAGAATACTTCGGACGATGAATATAAAAAACTTGTAAAAGGATTAAACAATAGAATAGACACCAGAATAAAATTAGCCTTAGCGGAAGCAAAAAATAATGGTGATAAATTAAATCAATCATCACAAGAAAATAAAGACCTGAAAAATAACTTAAATGAAAAGTCACAAGGTTCAAATTCCACTACAAATATTATTCAACAACCATCAAAAAATGACAACAGACCACCAGAAAATGCAAATGACGAAAATGTTCTAAAGAAAAAAGGCCAAGAAAGAAAATAAATGGATAATAAATTAAATTATCAACAAGCCAGAAGAATAAGAGGGCAATCTCTTTCCGATTTATTTGCTGAACAACTTATTGGTGGTTCAGATTTTATTCCAGGATTTAAAAAATCAATTGGGCTTAAAACGCAGGCTCGTATCAAAGGAATAAAAGAGAAATTTGATCCGTTGAATATTGCCAAAACATTGACAGGTGGTTCTCGTATAGGTCCAGCAATACTTGGAAAATTATTAGGTCGTGACAGAAAAGATATTGAATATTTTGCTGGTCGTGCAAGGCCTGTTGGTGATAGAACTAGAAATATGACTGGTGTATCCAAAGGTGATAAGATAGCTGGAATAAAAGCAGGGTTAAGTAAGATATTAAATTTCTTGGAAAAATCAAGAGATACTGATATAAAAATGATAGAAAAAGAAAACAATTTCAAAGAAGAAAAAGAATTTGAAGATAAAAGACGCCACAACGAATTAATGAAAGCGTTGAAATCGCTTATTGGTAAATCAGGATCTAATAAAAATGACGGTGGTAGAAGTTTGATGGACTTCTTTGGTGATATGAAAGATAAATTGAAACAAAGAGCTGTTGATAAAGCAGAACAAAAAGCAGCAGAAAAAGCACTGGCCCAAAAGGCTGAAGAAGCAGCAATTAAATCTGCTACAAAAAATGCTGCTACTGAAGTTGTTAAAGATGCTGCTGTTACTACAGTAGAACAAAAGACTGCCACAAAAGTTGGTGAAGTTTTAGCTAAAGGTGGAGAAAAAGCGGCAATTGAAACTGCTGTGAAAAAATCAGTTACCAGTAAACTTGGCAGTTATTTTATGAAAGATATACCATTTGGTATTGGACTTTTGTTCTCGGTTGGTGCTGGTACAGTTAGAGCTACACAAGGAGATTGGACTGGTGCCGCAGCAGAGTTGGCGGCTGGCGCCGTAGGTGTTGTACCATTTGTTGGTACTGCTGGTGGTATTGCTATTAATGTCAGTTTAATGGCTCGTGATGTTTATAAAGATGTTTTTAAGGTATTTCCGGAGGATGATGATCCTGCACTTAGAAAACAAAGAGCACAATTAATCATGTCTTTTATACAAGCTTCACTTCCTAAAATGGAAGAAGCAACAGCACCAGAAGGAATGGAATTTGACATTGAAGGCAACGTGATTTCTTCACCACAACAACAAATTAAAGATACCTCACCGAGTTCTCCTGTAAAAAATCCTGGAAAATCATCAAATTCAATGTTGCGGGCTATGACATCCGTAACTTCAGAAGCTAATTCTGAAGCAAAACCAATTACTGAATCACCAAAAAGTGAAAAATTAAGTTCTGCGATACAAACAAATAATGATTTGATTTTAGATTCTAAAGTAGCAGAAATTGCACCAATATCAACAACAACAAATGTACAGGCACCAGTAAAGAGTGGAGATGGTTTCAAACCACAACTTGGTTTTGCATCTGTTAGGAATCAGGACGATACACTACAAAGATTGTTGTTAGATTCTACAAGAGTTGTTTAACCAATAAAAAACCCCGCCATAAGCGGGGTCTAAACAAAGTTCTGAGAAAGGAGCTTTTGTTTAATCTTGTGCCAACTTGGCAAAGTATGCCATATCGTCATCATCGGCCATTGCCATATCAGGTTCAGCCGCAGGTTTCTTAGGTGCAGACTTCATCTGTTCGACAGTAGTACGAGTGACAGGTTTCTCGCCATTCAACCCTAGGACCTTTTCCAGACGGTCTTTCAACGCATCATAGGTCTTGAATTCTTTATCAGCAACCAACTCTGATAAAGCGTGTTCAGATTTCCAAACCTTTTCAAGTTCATCATCATCATTCAGCAAAGCTGATGCAGATTCAAATTCGGACTTGTCATAGTTTTGGTAACCCTCAACTTTACGAATCTTCAACTTGAAGTTAGCACCTTTCCACAAATCAAATGGATTAATTGCTTGTTCATCAGCGAACTGAGGATTCATTGCTTCGGTAATCTTATCAAAGATTTTCTTACCGAATTTGAACAACATTACTTTACCTTCATTCTCAGGATGTTTTGGATCGCTGACAATGTACACGTTTGCAATGTAATTCAGTTTACGCTTTTGTTTGCGTACAATTTCTTTGTTAGCTTCAATGCCTGAATTCCACAGAGTAGAATTGTGTTCACACACAGGACATTGTTGGTTCTTAGTTGTCAGACAGTTGTCAATAAGCCAACCGCCTGGTCCCTGGAATCCATGACCAAAGATTTTAACCCAAGGCAAACCATCTTCACCATCGGCTGGTGATGCGGGTAAGAATCGGATTGTTGCCATACCATTCCCTGCTTTGTCAACTTCGGGACGCCAGAATTTCTCTTTGTCAGAGGCACCTTCTGATGAAGCGTTGAGTGCTTCTACGGCTGTTTTGAGTTTGTCCAGATTGCCTGAACTCTTTTTCATTTTTGAAAAATCTACCATTGTATTACCTTTCTAGTATTAACGGAGTATAAAATTTTATTAAACGGATTATCCACATTATTCATAATGAATCTTTATGATAACACAAAATTACTTTTGTGTCAACTTATTTAGGCGGCAATTATTAAAATGCCACCTTTTCATACCATTTTGTGCACCAGATTTATTACAATGTGGACACACAATAGTGGGATGTTTTTTACCAAACATTGGATTTTTTTGTCCAATGTTTGCTTGTTTTATTAACTCTTTAGAATGTTCAGACATTTTGAAACCATACATAGGATGATTTTCACCAAACATACCTAACATTGGCCCTTTAGTTCCGTACAAATGATGATTTTTGCCTTTTATTCCAAATAATGGATTTTTTTCTCCAATATTTGCTTGTCTTATCAATTCTTTGGATTCTTCTGTGTGATTCAATCCGTTGAAAGCAGATTGAATAACTTTGTCTATGTATATTGGTTCTGGTGCCGGTGATGATTTGAATTCAGTATCAAATATTTGGCAAAGTTTCTGACCAAAATTATCCCATTGTTCTTGAGTTTGATATATAATCATGCTGATGCTCCTATAAAGCGTTAGAGTAGGTGGGAACGCCAATTCCGTGACCTACACCTATTTATCCTACTTCAAAGCCAAACTTTCAACATTGCCAGAGTGGCCGGCACATTATTATGCCATATTGCAAGGCCACCTGCTCTACGCCAACCATCAATAACACTTACAGTATCATCAATGATTAGTGCATGAGATTCAGCAAACTGAGGTTTCAGTTGTTTACCTGGAACAAAGTTTTGCTTGAATATAATATTATGATTGTGAAGCCATTCTTGTTTCTGTTCCATAATGGCTTCATGTCGTTTTTGAGATGCAGTAGAGGAAAGAATCTCTGTTGGAATTCCATATTCCAAATAGAGATGTTCCAATGTGTCTATAAGTGCCATAGCATCTGGCATCATATCCAGTGTAGCAAAGCTTCTTGCCTCAATAAACATATCAAAGTTCTTGTTAAATGATTTGGATTTGTCATCACGCTCTGGTAATGTACCAAACATTTCTTCGTATCTTTTATGAAAATCACAGATTACGCCATCCATATCTAAGTAAATTTTTGTAATTTTCATTGACATAATTCTTTAATACTTTCTTTAAGAATAGTTTTAAACTTCTCTTTATCGTACTGAATGAAAGGTTTATATCTCAAACATTTATCTCTATATGTAGGCCATATAATATCATCTGATATCTTTTTGTTCCACATAGGAAAGAAATTCATAATGTCATCAAGTATCACCAATGTTTCAATACAAATTTTGTGTTGCTTTGCACCAAGTAACAATGCAGGATATCCATTAGATGGTACTTTGATAAGTTCATCTGGATTATCCGCCTGTTCTAAGATACGTATTATATCTTGTTCAAACTCATATGTCAAGCGCTGGTTTCTTTTTTGACATTCTTTGTAGTTTTCTTCGCCTTCGGCATTCGCAATATCACCAACCCAATTCACATCTTTTACCAAAAAATTGGCAACATAAAAGTCCCTTAGGTCTTGTAGGTTGTATTTTCTGGAAAGGCGATAGAAAGTATATTTGTCCTTTCGGTTGGCAAAAGTATCCTTTGAGATATTGGTTTTACCGCCATACTTAAAATAATCATAACTATCAGAGGTAAAATGTAATTTGATTGCATTGAATAAAGCAAAGGCTGAAAAGCCCGACCCTTCCTCAAAAGTAAAACTCATAGTGGCAATTTAGAACTTTTCTTCATTAAGTTTAAATCTTCGGCTTCTTCTCTAATCTTGGCTTTTAATGCCGGTGATACCAAAGAAGATGCCACATCAATTTCCATTCCTGTGGTTTCACAGTGATGCACAATGGCATCCATATGTGTAGTACCAAGCGTGTATGATAGTTTGTCTATCATTTCACTAAATTCACTTATCTCATTTTTTGTAGGCATCTCAAACTCTCGTATAGAACAAATGGTTCCCAATCTTAGCAACATACTTTAATTTCCATCGTGGATTTACCGAGGTATTATGATAGTACATTGCTTGCGTTCTGTAGATTGTATCATGTAATTTGTTTTCTGTCAAGGCCTTTCTGGCCACCATTAGGCATTCTTCCCATGCATACTTGTTTCTGATTTCGCTGACCTTTTCACCAACCCAACTGAATTGGTATGTACTGCCTGTTTTTTGGTAGACCACTTCACAAATGGTCGAGGGGAATTTGGAACTATTTGCACGGTTCATTGTTACCTGTGCTACTGCAAGTTTACCTTCATATGATTCTGTTGCAGCTTCATAGTAGAGGTTTTTGGCCATGCAAAGTACTTGCTTGCCGATATCTTGTGCTACGGATTGTTCGTAGGAAAATGTTTGTTCTTGTGCCGATAGTGGCAGAATCATTGTGATAGAAATAACAATAGATGATAGAAATTTCATCTGTACTCCTTATGTGTGTAAAAGGGGGAAACCCCCTTAGACCCTCAGGCAGTTTTTCTGGTGACCTTGACTTCAGGTGCCGTGGAAATATTAGACACAAATCCATTCAAGGTTTGAGCCTTGTTGATAATATCAGTTTCTGAGGGGATTGTTGGCAGTGCCGGATGTTCAGGTGGTATTTCACCTTTGGCTTTTGCCGTTTCGCATTTGATGTGCCAGTCTTGTTGTAGACGGTCTCTGTCTGCGTGGTAGGAATCATATAGCATATCTCTTGCCATCTTTAACAATTCCAACCTTATTTCAAACGGGGATAGATTTCCCATAATTTTTCTCCTGTGATGTGTAAGTGTAGCGGTGGTTTTTTAAATGGGTTCCACCGAACCCATATACTTATTTATCCAATTAGAAACTACGTGTGTAGTAAATTCCTTTTGTGTTGTACTCAGATGATACTGAATCATTACGGCGTTCCAATTTGTATGCAACGCTGATGTTATCATTCTTGGTGATGTTGTAACCAAGAGCGATTGTTTGTTCATCAGTGTTGTATGCATTGGTGTCGCTCTCTGCCCAATCTGAACGGCGGCGATAACCATAACGTACACCGAAATCACCCATCTTAGCTTTAACACCGGCTTCTGCTACCCAAATGTTGAAGTCGATAGTTGCTTTGTTTTTATGACCAACTGCACCTGCAACATATGGTGTGAACATAGTGCCTGTTGCGATATCATAACTAACTTTAACTTGTGCAAGACCTTCTTGCTTTTGTGAAGTGCTTTCAACACGTTCATCTTCCATACGTGCTTCAACAGTGAAACCATTGTCAAATTTTTGACCAACGTTCAAACCATAAACATAGTTTGTTTGGTCTGCATTTTGTTTGTCTTTTACATCATAAGTGATGCCGACATAAGGACCTGTTGCTGATGCCATACCGAATACAGAGGCTAGGATTGTTGCTAGAACTACTTTTTTCAATTAAAACTCCTTGTTGTTAATAAAATGATGGGTTTCTTTTAGAGTAAACCCACCAAAACTCTTTAACGATTGGCGATGTACATAGTGATTTCAAAACCAAAACGCATATCGCTTGCTGCAGGTGTAGACCATTTCATATTAGTTCTCCTATAATGTCACAACGAAATGTTGCAACTGGATTATATATGGAGTCTTATACAAATGTCAAGCAGCGAAAATCATTATTCTGTGGTAGTTTAATTCTGTTACGAGGATAAACTACCAAAAACCCTAGTCAGCGTTTAGGCTGCCAATGCGTAACTTTCGTCATTTGCATTTACTTTGTTTTAGTTTTTACATCTTCTCTGATGAGTTGTCCACTTCTATACTATTTACCCTGTCGAAACTATGCACCCCCATCAGAAGCATTCTCACGGTTTATCTTCCCGTTCCCAACTCCATGGACAAGAACACTTCTGGTGGAGGTGGGGGGATTCGCACCCCCGTCCAGAATACATTTCTAGTTGCTTCGTACAACCATAGGTTCACATTATACATTAGATTATTTAATTTGGCAAGACTTATTTAAAGTTTACCAAATTATTTTGATTTTAAAGCCATATCAATCATGGCTTGGTCCTGTGAAATATGGTAATTTTCTTGACCATATGCTTTGAAGTATGGATATGACCAACGCATAACTCCATTTTTTGAAAACATTAATTTATAGGCATTGACCCATGTGGACAATTTAAAGAATCCACCCATACGCCAGACGTTATGCATGGTTTGACGGAAACAATCAATTATTGTCACAGTGTATATGATTTTCATCCACTTAATACGCCACTCATCTGAACCGCCTAAATCACGGTACAAGTCAATAGCGATTTCTCTATGACCGAGTTCTTCATTGGCATGCCAAAGCCAAAGATTTCTGGTTTCTTTTGGTGCGTTCTCAAGTATATGTTTGTTAATCAAGAGCCAAGCACCTAATACAGTTGTCAAATGTTCTGTTGCCGCAACAGAAGCAGAATAATGCCTAACATCTCTATCATCCATTTTGGCAATTCTTTTTTCTGCCCAAGCACCCCAGAGGTTTACAAAGTTAAACTCAGAACAAATTTTTTCATTGTATATAGTGTGCGCTCTGCTGTGAGTTTGTTCTTCTTTATAAAACCTGTTTACTTCAGATCCCCATTTTTCTTTTAAATCATCAGGTAACGATGCATGACTTCGTTTGATTGATTCAATGAAGAAATCTTCACCAACAGGAAAACTCATAGAAAGAGCGCCCATAAATGCGGTTACAAAAGAATCAGGTTTACCCCAATCAAGCGGTTGACCGTCATTAAAAGTTGCCATATTTAATTGTTATACGTTTGGTGTGATTGTGAATGGATTTTGAATTTCTTCTGAAATCCAAGTTGTATGTCCCAATTCATTGGACAACTCTCTGCAAACAGTTATTTTATAACACTCAACAATTTGATTTGCAATATCTGTCATAAGTGTTTTTGCTTCTGCCTCGGTCTCGCATAATGTATGCGATCCTGTCAGTGGATTAAATACTTGATACTTCCCCATTGTGAATACCTTTCCAACATAACGTACAAATTTTTCGGTTTTTCTTTGCTCAAGATACCATGTCAAATCTTTTTGTAATTTGTTCTTAAGCATATAAATAAGAACTTCACTTTCCGGTTTACCCCAATTTCCATCTATAGTGTGATAGTGGTCGTCAGGCTCTCCGTTATTTATTGCTGGATCATAATTTTTACAGTCAGGTCTATCAAGACTTAAACCACACGACCCAAGATATAAATGCAATTCTTTAGTCTGTAAAACTTCGCCATCTTCGTTTATTCGTTCTGTCATCCTATTGCTCCATAAATTCTTGTTGTATCTCCACCAACCCATGTAACTGTATGACCGTTGAGATAAACAGCATATCCACCAGCACCGGCAGGCCATGATTCACTGGCAAATCCTCCAGCTGCACCCCAACCACCTCCGCCACCGCAAGCTCCACCAGTATAGGCAGTTCCACCAACACTGTTACCACTTCCGCCAGCTCCACCAGTGCCACCACCACCACCTGCGCCGCCTGCACCGGGGAATATTCTACCTCCGCTGCCGCCGTATCCACTGCTAGTGCTGAGTGATTTGCCGCTGCCTGAGGATATGTAACCTCCTCCACCACCACCAGCACCTCCTCCTCCGCCGCCGGTGACAGTGCCTGCGGCACCTGAAACAGTTGCTCCTGTTTGGCCTGGTTCACCTGGTCCACCACCCGCTAAAACTGTGAAGCCGCTTTGCATCGTACCACCACCACCAGCACCACCACCTCCGTAGGTTGCACCGCTGCCACCGCCACCGCCACCGCCAATATAGGCAGAAGCATTGGTGTTATCTATTGTGGTGTTAAAACCAAGTGAGAGAGCAGGTCCACCTGAGCCTGAGGCTTGATTTACTATAACAGTACCACCCATACCTGCTATGTAACCATTATTTACAATCTTAACTGTATCTCCTGCTGTACCTCCAGATAACGATAGTGCAGGTGTTCCTGTGCTCGTTGAGTAAACATAAATTCCAGAATTTATAGTAACTACAACATCACTAAGTCCTGCAATATATCCAGAAATAGAGGCTACATTTAATGAAGCATTTGTTGTATTGCTAGCGAAAATATAAGATACAGCCGGTCTATAACTTTTACCACGACCAGTATTCATATCAATTGCACCACTGGCTTGGCCGAATACTGTACGCACCAATGTATCATTTAAACTGACTTGTGCAGTCGGTGACACCAATATTTCAGTATTGATATCCTTAAACGATATTGCACCTGATGATGGTAATGCCATTTATTTTTGTTCTTTATAAAATTGAATTGCTTTTACTAGACCATCTATGTGGTCTTCCGTTTTTTCAATAAACAAAGCAGGTGGTTCGTTATCAATCGCCATAATAGTCACCAGCTGATTGATAGGTTCACCAACTAATTCTTCATACATCAACGAATATGCTGTTTCTTGCCAGAAATAATCTAAAATATCATCACGTTGCTTAATTCGTTTAGAGGTCTTAAAGTCAATGACTGAAAGAATACCATCAAACTCAGCAATACAGTCAACACGACCAGCAAGTCCTAATTGTTCGGACCATAGTGCCTGTTCCTGATAATGTATATTGTCAATTCTGTCAAGTAATGGTACCAAAGCAATAAACATCTCTTTGGCATCCGGCATAATGTCACCTAACTTATCGTTATTTAGGTATCTTTCACACAGAGTATGAACATTAGTACCACGGGAACTAGCCTGCCTTGAGATTTTGTTGGCCACTTCTTCACCCACACGTTTACGCCAAGCTATAATAGATGCCTTTTTTTGAGCACCGATGACTGTGGTTACAGATGGTAGTTTGTTTCCTGATGGTGTTACATAGTAACGTTTGCCATCAGGGAATGTTTGTGAAGTTAAGTCTGGTAATACTTTAGGTGGACAGTAATTGAACATAATATACTCATAGTTAAATCTATATTTATTTAAAGAATGGACCGACCATCCAAGTGACAACAGAACATCTTTGACCTTCTTCCACATCTTCTACGCCATGCATAATAAACGATGGAAAGACTATTACAGTGCCTTTTTTCTGTGGTGGATAGTATTTCTCATGACCATTCATCAAGTAAAATTTACCGCCTTTGTAATCATCATTCAAAAATGCAAGCACAGTAAGTTTTCTTGTTTCGTCAGAATGTTGTAAGAATGTATCAACGTGAGAAACATATCTACCACCTGCAGGATAGATTAAAAACTCTGCTTGATTGGCATGAGTGATAATAAATTTCCATGCAGCCTGATTGGCAGCCAGACCTGCAGCAGCCAAACGACCACCAATGTCTTTATATGTTGGTAACATTACACGTTCTACATTACGAATTTCTTTGTTGACTGTACCTGTACCAGAACCAATCACCGGTGGTTCTTTTGGTACTGCATCTTTGGTGTATAGTTTAATCAACATATCACAAGCATCAGGTGTAAGTATATCAGTAAATACCCATTCACGCAACTCCTGTGGTCCAGGTAAATTCAAACCAGGTCTTTTATCAAACTTCCATTCTGCATGAGGACCATTGGCGTCAACATAATGTAAGAAAACCTGTGCTTGCCATTTACCTTCTTTATATTTTTTACGCCAATGATGCACCTCACATCCACGATAAAGTACTGCATCACCAACTTTCATTTTGATTTTATTCTTTACGGTCTTATCTTCATTACCCATAAAGATTGGCCATACTTCACCCTCAAAACCAAGCGTAACAGTGGCGGATATTTCGCATGATGGTCTATCAGTATGGTTTTTTAATTCATCACCAGGAGCATACAACCGAGCATATGAATATGTTGGGTGTAGTTTCTTACCTGATGCTGCTTCAAAGTGTGGTAATAAATCAACAAGTAATTTATCAAAAGCCATGGAACCATGCACGGCTTCAGATAATGGACACTGAGGGTCTTTTGTTGTTTGTTGTTCTTTGACCAATACTTTTAAGGCCTCTGTCAATTCATGGCAAGATTCAACTGCAAGAAAGTCCTGCAAATGTACATATCTATTTTTTTCAAATAATTCCACTGTATTCATAATAATCCTCGTTTAATAATTAAGTTTGTTCTGGTATTGGTTTGATTGTTTGGTCTGCTGGATCATACCAGAATTGGTCTGCAACTACATCATCTGCACAATCAACCCAAAAAAGTGGTTGTGTAACTTCAAATTCTTGTTCTTCAACTTGTGCAACACGGTATCCAGTTATTCTTGGTTCCATTGGTGAAATTAATGCTTCTTTCATTTTAATAAAATTCCTCTATAACAATAATTCCAGAACCACCACCACCTGTTGAGCTAATACCGGGAGAAGACTCGCCTGCCCCGCCACTGCCATATTGACCAGAATTTATTGTTGGAGAATTTGGACTGGAATTACCACCGCCATCAAAAAATGAAGCGCCCCCCGTACCTCCAACAGAGTTTGTAAATCCAAGGCCTCCTTGCGTACCAGGGCCACCTCTCATGTTAATTTGAC
>Ga0114977_10002354_pt1 | contig 12177 bp, 9 predicted proteins | sample S_130805_MF_Meta_FD_87026 | JGI IMG/M metagenome (GOLD analysis project Ga0114977, IMG submission 87026) | Freshwater microbial communities from Lake Simoncouche, Canada to study carbon cycling - S_130805_MF_MetaG | ecosystem: Environmental > Aquatic > Freshwater > Lake | place: Lake...
AATTCCGCTTGAACCACATTTTCGTTTAGCCCGCCAGAACGCAACGATTCCCGAGCCAACCGAATGGGATGAAGGAATGTTGCAGTGGGCATTGTTTGCTGGATCACTACGTTTGCCGTTCTTACCCACTCGTGCCGGTCTCGGTAGCGGCGTCATGGATGTCAACCCTTCGCTCAAAACGGTGAAGTCGCCGTATGCCGATGGCGAGGAACTGCTTGCTGTTCCAGCGATTCGTCTCGATGCTGCATTCGTACACATGAACCGTTCCGATACACGCGGTAACGCCCAGTATCTCGGACCTGATGTGTACTTTGATGATTTGTTCTTGGCCGCTTGCGAGCCAGGTCGACGATTCGTCAGCGCAGAAAAGATCATTCCGACCGAAGACCTTTTGAAAGAAGGAACCTTCCACACTCTCAAAATCAATCGTTCAATGGTTGACGGCGTGATTCATGCGCCGAATGGCGCTCACTTCACCACGTGTGAGCCCGACTACGGACGCGATGAATCATTCCAAAAGGCCTACGTTGATGCCGCCCGCGATCCCGAAGCTTGGAAGGCATTTAGTGATCGCTTCTTGTCTGGCGATGAAGCCAACTACCAATCACAAGTTGTTACATGGCGTGAAGAGATCAAAGCAGCCAAGGGGGCCGCAAAATGAGCGATTCAGTAGCACTTGCTGATGTCATTGCTGTTGCCTGTGCCGAAGCATGGCGTGGTGACGGAGAAATATTCGCATCGGGTATGGGCGTGATGCAGATGCTCGGCGCACGTGTTGCCCGAGCCACATTCGAACCTGATCTCATGATCAGCGATGGTGAGGCATTTTACGTTTCTGGAGACTTGCCGATTGGCGGAACCCAAAAACTCGTTGAAGGTTGGATTCCATTCCGTAGTGTTTTTGACACCCTTGCTGGTGGACGCCGTCACGTAATGATGGGCGCAAGCCAAATCGATCGCTTCGGCAACAGCAATATCGCCAACATCGGTCCGTGGGCTAAGCCCAAGTCGCAATTACTTGGTGTTCGTGGCGGACCAGGCAACACCGTCAACAACGCAACGAGTTTCTTCATTCCGAAACATCAGTCGACAGTATTCGTATCAAGCGTTGACATGGTGAGTGGTGTTGGCTACGACCGTGCCAAAAAGGTCGGTGGCTTCATTGCCAAGCGCCATGACCTTCGCCGTGTTGTCACCAATCTTGCAGTGCTGGATTTCAATTCACCCGACAACTCGATGCGCCTCGTGAGTGTGCATCCTGGAGTCAGCATCGATGATGTCGTCGCTAACACTGGTTTTGAATTGGTGATTCCGACAAATGTTCCCGTGAGTCGTCCACCAACAGCCGAAGAGAGTGCTGCCATCGAAACCATTGACCCCAAGGGGCTACGTCACCGCGAGATTCCCTCATGAACGTCACGCCACTTCCACGCCTGCAAACTTCCCTGTGTGATTTAGTCGGGGTCAAATATCCCATCGTGCAAACTGGCATGGGTTGGGTCGCTGGACCAAAGCTTGTCAGCGCAAGTGCCAACGCCGGAGCTCTTGGCATTTTGGCAAGTGCCACGATGGACTTTGATCAATTGAAGTCGTCAATTGCCGAAGTAAAAAGTCGCACGACCAAGCCGTTTGGTGTCAACTTGCGCGCTGATTCGGCAGACGTCAAAGATCGCATCAGCTTGATGATTGATGAAGGCATCAAAGTTGCCAGTTTCGCTCAAGCGCCAAAGCCTGATTTGATTTCGCGGCTCAAAGATGCAGGCGTCGTCGTCATTCCTTCAATCGGAGCAAAGCGTCACGCCGAAAAAGTTCTTGAGTGGGGCGTCGACGCAGTGCTCGTTCAAGGTGGCGAGGGTGGCGGCCACACTGGTGCTGTTCCCACCTCAGTTTTGTTGCCACAAGTTGTGGACGCAGTTGCAGGACGTGTTCCTGTCATCGCTGCCGGCGGCTTCTTTGACGGTCGTGGTCTTATCGCTGCTCTCGCCTATGGCGCTTCGGGTATTGCGATGGGTACACGCTTCCTGCTCACGAGTGATTCGTCGGTGCCGCAAGCCGTGAAGGACTATTATATTTCGAAGGGTGTCCTTGACACGGTTGTGTCAATTCAAGTTGACGGAGTCCCCCACCGTGTTTTGCGCACCGAACTTGTTGACCAACTTGAAAGTAGTCGCGGAAAATTCTTGGCGCTACCTCGCGCTGGAATCAATGCTCTCAAGTTCCGCAAGATGACTGGCGCCAAACTGAGCGACATGATGCGTGAGGGTATGGAAATGAAAAAGTCAATGGACCTCTCGTATTCACAGATGGTGATGGCCGCCAATACTCCGATGCTCTTGAAAACTTCTCTCGTCGACGGCAAGACCGAATCAGGCGTGATGGCAAGTGGACAGGTCGTCGGCATTATTGACGACTTGCCAAGTTGTGCCGATCTCATTGATCGCATCATCACCGAAGCCAACGCTGTTTTAGCTGACCTCACTCGCTAGAAATTCATAAGGAAGATTTGCATGGCAGTTACAACACTTCACGGCCCCGATGATGTGCGAAATCATCTTGGCAAACATCTAGGATACAGCGAGTGGATGGAAATTGATCAAGCTCGCGTGAATCTCTTTGCCGAGGCAACCGGAGATCACCAATGGATTCACGTCGATCCCGAACGTGCTGCCAAAGGTCCTTTTGGTGCTCCCATCGCACATGGTTACCTGACCCTTTCAATTTCAAATTTGTTCTTGCCTGAAATTGTTGAGGTGCAAGGATTTTCTGCCGGCGTGAATTACGGAACCGACAAAGTTCGTTTTCCTTCACCAGTCAAAGTTGGTTCACGAATTCGTGGTGGCGCCGAACTCACTGCAGTCACCGAGGTCAAGGGTGGATTACAAACCACCATCGTCATCACCATTGAAATCGAAGGCTCTTCAAAGCCAGCGTGCGTTATCGAGTCAATCAGCCGTTGGCTGACTGACTGAGTTTTACTACTACTTGGGGGAAATATGTCCGTACTTGCTCGTTACAACATGTCTGGAAAAGTTGCACTGTTATCTGGCGCAGGTCGTGGCATTGGTGCAGCCAGTGCTTTGGCTTTGGCCGAAGCCGGTGCCGACATTGCAGTCATGGCACGAAGCGTTGATCAACTTGAAAATGTTGCTGCGCAGGCACGAGCGATGGGTCGACGAGCAATCGTTGTTCCTTGCGATGCCAATAATGCCGCAGATGTTTCTGCAGCGGTACAACGCACCGTTGATGAACTTGGACGCATTGACACAGTGATCAGCGTGGTCGGTGGCTCAATGCCACAACCATTCATGAACACAAGCGATAAAGACTTACGAAACTCGTTTGAAAACAATGTGATCAACGGACTTCGGCTTGTTCGTGAATGTGTACCTCACTTACTAGCCGCCAGCAATGGAGTCGTCGGTGCGAGCTCGGTCGTCATGGTGTCAAGTGCGATTGGCCATGTCGTGGGCCGTGGTTATGTCGCATACGGTTCGGCAAAAGCAGCACTTGATCATGCTGTTGAATTAATGGCAGCCGATCTCAATCCCAAAATTCGTGTCAATGCTGTTGCACCTGGCGCCATCTTGACTGAAGCTCTCGAAATTGTGGCATCTAATCCCGAGTTGCGCTCAATGATTGAAAACGCCACGCCAATCCGTCGACTCGGAGAACCCGATGACATCGCGGCAGCAGTTTTGTATTTGGCATCGCAAGCTTCTAGCTACGTCACTGGCCAGATCATTGCTGTTGATGGCGGCATCACCACAACTAATTTCAATTTCTCAATCGCCGATCTGTGAGTTCAGACCAAACAACTTCTTCCCCTCCTAAACGGCACGGGTCGTTAGGCGCATTACGCCATCGTGACTTTGCCTATTTCTGGACAGCTGCTGCAATTTCAAATGCCGGTGGCTGGATGCAAGTTGTTGCGGTGCCTGCGCTGCTCTATGACATGACAAACAGTTCAACCTGGCTTGGCGTGTCATCGATGGCCGGTCTCTTGCCCGCAGTTTTCTTAACTCCATACGCCGGAGTGTTATCTGACCGAATGAGTCGTCGCAAGATATTAATGATTACTCAGACCGTACAGATGATGTGCGCATTCACTTTGTGGGGCCTGTATCTCGCAGGATCAATCAGTCCGGGACTCATTGTTTCCATTGCACTAGTCGGTGGTCTTGCGACCGGTTTTCAAACTGCCGCTTGGCAAAGCTTTGTCCCTTTGCTTGTTCCAGCCGAAGAATTACTTGACGCAGTCAAACTCAATTCGGTTCAATTCACCTTGGCCCGAGCGATTGGTCCAGGATTTGCAGGACTGGTTGTCAGCACACTTGGTACTGGCGCGGCAATTTTCATCAATGCCATCACATTTTTGTTGGTCATTGCTGCACTTGCGTTATCGCGTCCTCGGCAAATCATCTCGGCTGCAAGTCAGGGAAAGGTTTCTGACGTCATCAAAGCCGGTGGCTCATTTGTGTGGCGACATCGACCTTTGCGACTCGTCGTCTTTCTTGCATTCATTACGTCAATGTGTGGTCAGTCGCTGCAACATATCGCCCCGGCAATCGCCAATCGAATCTTTGATCGTCCGTCAACTGACAATGCTGGCCTTCTTGTTGCACTCGGACTTGGCGCGCTGACATCATCACTTTTCTCAGTAGCCCTAGGTGATCACTTGCAACGTTCTACTCGAGTCGTGGTTGCTTTAATTCTGTTCACCATTAGTACGGCAATGATTCCGATGACATCGATCTATTGGGTCGGACTGCTTGCGTATTTCATCAGTGGTTTGGCACATCTGCAATCGGCTGTTGCCCTCAATACTTTGATTCAAGGAACTGTCCCCGATCACCTAAGGGGTCGAACAATGAGTTTCTATGTCCTCGGAATTTTGGCGGGCATTCCGCTGGGGGCATTTATTCTTGGTCGATTAGGCGACATCTTCACAATGCGTGTCGCAGTTTTCGCCGATGCCGCAGTTTTATTTGCTGTCGTTGTGCTGCTTGTCTCACGAGGTTGGTTGAACGACCTCAATACGACCAAGATTGACGACGTGGAAGTGACATCGCTATGAAGTATCCCGAAGGTCTTGATCCGACATTTGATGAAGCACGAGTTCGCCTCGGCAGCGCAGTTCGCCGACTAGGTCATGCAGTGATCGGACGCGAAGTCGACATTGATTCGATGGAAGCTTCGATTCAAGCGTTGAATGGTCTCAGTGACCAGTTCGAGCAAGGCATCGCCCGAACTCGTGAGTTTTCACAGTTCTCTACGGCACATGACAACGAGGTTCCCGATCATTCGCGACTCACGAGTCACATCACCCGACCAGGTTCTGGGCCTGGCAGCCCACATGGACTTGAAATGCAAGTTCACCGACGTGGCGAGCGCATCGAGGCCACTTTTTCAATCGGGTCATCATTCGAAGGCGCACCGTCGCGAAGCCATGGAGGCATTGTTGCCCTCGCCTTTGACGATGCCATGGGCTTCATGTTGAACCTGCTCAAGACCGTGGCCTACACGGGGCAATTGACAATCAACTACAAGGCACCCACCCCGCTGCATGTCCCCCTGGTCATTCATGCCTGGCTCGGTCAACGTGATGGACGAAAGATTTTCCTCGAGGCCGAACTGCGCGAAGACCACCCCGACGCCTCAGTTATCGCCACGGCCAGCGCACTTTTCATTGCGATCAACGCCTACTAGCCGTGATCTGACACACTGTTATCAGTGGTGAGCAGAGGGGTCTGCCCACATCTATCTAGGGGGAAAATATGACCGTGACAAATTCTGATCAGGCCACACGCGATCGCTTTCCACGTGAACTTGTCCGTCGCCTGCTTGACAACTACCGCGGCAAAACTCTTGATCACGCACCGGGTTCAATGACAGAGCCAGCAACAGTTTTCACCGACCCTGCTCGTTTCCAAAAAGAACTTGATGTTCTGTTTCGTGGTGGCGCCCACATCATTGGTTGGACCGGCGAGCTTCCCAAACCTGGAACCTTTATCACTAAGAACGTTGCTGGTCATCCAGTGCTCGTCACTCGGGCCGAAGATGGCGTGTTGCGCGCATTCCGCAATGCGTGTACCCATCGCGGTGCTCAGGTAGCCGATGGTTGCGGTGAAGCACGTCGATTGACTTGCCCCTATCACGCATGGTCGTTTGAACTCAACGGCGATATTGCGGGTCAACCCCAGGCGTACGCCTTTAGTGATATTGAAACAAGCACGCTCGGACTTCAACCGTTGCCCATTGCCGACGTCGCAGGATTAATTGCTGTCGGACTCAGCGATGACGTTGATCCCGTTGCGGCATTCGCTGATATAGAGCCCCAATTGCGTTGGTGTGGTTATGAGACTCACGAAATTGTCTGCCAACACACCTGGACGCTCAAAGCCAACTGGAAAATCGCTTTTGACGTGAACCTCGAGTCGTATCACGTTGACTATTTACATCGTGAAACCTTGTCGAACTTGGTTTTGCATAATCCCATTTACGACAGTTTCGGAAAACATGCTCGTTGGGGCTTCCCCACAACCGGAACCGAAAAGGTTGTTGACCTTCCCGAAGAACATTGGCCACCAACAATGCCAGTGAGCATCATTCACACATTGTTCCCCAGTGTTGTATTGCTTGAAACTCCGGTGAGCTGTCAAATGTTCCGCGTCTACCCCGGTCGCAATGTCAATGAATGCACCGTCGACCTCACCGAGGCTTCACTCAAGCCCATCGTTAACGAAGAAGATCGTGAGGCCCGCAAGCGCGGCGCAGATTTTGCAGCGCTTGTCGTGGGTACCGAAGACTTTCCAGCCGCCGAACAGTGTCAACGTGGCGCAGAAATTGGTCTCACTAACTTCAACTTTGGTAGTAATGAACCAATGCTGCAACACTGGCATCGCACCTGGCAGCACGCTCTCGACAACGCATAACTTCTACGAAAGTCACGTCACTTCATGAATACACCAAATGTCATTTCAATTATGCAGGCGCTCGCCGACAAGGCTGCCGAAAATCCCAATCGCACCGCAATTACTTGCGGTGATGAATCGGTGACACGAGCAGAGCTTGAGTCACGAACAAATCGCTTGGCCCGTGCCTACGCCGAACGCGGAGTGTCATTCGGCAGTTTCGTCACGGTTGCTTTACCAAACTCAGTTGAGTTTTACGAAGCATGTATTGCTGCATGGAAGCTTGGAGCGATTCCACAACCAGTGAGTTACCGATTGCCAAACCGCGAGCGCGAAGCCATCGTCGAACTTGCCGATTCAGCACTTGTCGTTGGCGCCGAGCAATCGGCCCATCCGGGCCGTGCCACATTGCCCGCACACTTTGACGCATCGGCTTACGATGATTCACCTTTGCCTGATGTGACTTCGCCCGCCATGAAGGCACCAACGTCTGGTGGTTCAACCGGACGACCCAAATTGATTGTTGCTGGCGATCCTGGCATCGTCAGCGTGGGTGCACCCGGCATGGGCCAGCGCGTTGACGGAGTGGTGTGTATTCCTGGACCGCTGTACCACAATGCTCCGTTCTCTTTTGGTGCTGGTTCACTTTTCCACGGCAACCATTTAGTTCTCTTGCCTCAATTTGACGCCGAAGCAACATTGGCTGCGGTCGATAAGCACAGCGCCGATTGGATCTTGTTTGTTCCAACCATGATGTCGCGTATCTCACGTTTGCCCGAAGATGTGAAGAACAAGTACGACCTCTCGTCGCTATCTACTGTTTGGCATATGGCAGCGCCCTGCCCGCCATGGTTGAAGGAAGAATGGTGCAACTGGCTCGGTGGCGAAAAGATCATGGAGCTCTACGCCGGAACCGAAGCGCAGGCCGTCACAATCATTCGTGGCGATGAGTGGTTGGCCCACCGCGGTTCAGTTGGTCGTTGCGTTACCGGCGAAATGAAAGTTCTCGACTCAGAGACTTACGAAGAACTTCCTCGCGGAACCATCGGCGAAATCTTCATGCGCAATACTCGAGTGACGTACAAGTACCTCGGAGCCGAGGCCCGCAAATCACCAGACGGATGGGAAAGTCTCGGAGACATTGGCAAGATTGACGAAGAGGGCTACATCTATCTCACCGATCGTCGTGGAGACATGATCTTGTCGGGTGGAGCCAACATCTATCCAGCAGAAGTTGAGGTCGCCTTGAGCGAGCATCCCGATGTGGTGTCTTCGGCAGTTATTGGTTTACCCGACGAAGATTTGGGTAACCGCATTCATGCGCTTGTACAGGTATCAAAGCCGATCGATGAAGACCAACTACGTACATTCCTAAGCGATCGACTCGTTCGTTACAAGGTGCCACGCACGTTTGAATTCACGAGCGATGCCGTACGCGATGATGCCGGCAAAGTGCGTCGTTCTGCGTTACGCGACGAACGCTCGTAGGACTTAGTTCCCTCATTACACCGTTTGCTATTAGTGTAAATATGGCCTTGATTTAGGTGCTTAACTGCATCTATGAGAAATCGATTTTTCGCCAGCCTTTTTGTTGTTGTTGCCTTGCTCTTGGGTGTCACCAATTCGGCAAGTGCTGATCAATGGGATTACATCTACGGCGAAGACCCAACCAATGCAAACAATGTTTCTGGCAATCAAGATTTACGAGTTGATCCACTTGGTGGGGTATTCATTGTTGGATACTTTTACGGAATGTTTGAGGGCCTAAACAGTAATGGTTCTTGGTCAAAATTTCTGCAACATCGCAATGTAAACGGAACCGTTGATTGGACTATTCCATACGAGTCGAGCAACGACAACTCAATCCCTGCAGCTCCTAGCAAATTCGTAGTGGACGGAAATGGGGATGTTCTCATTTCGGGATGTTGTAGCGACGGTGCAGCTATCACAGTGTCAAGATCAGGAACCCTCACTCGATCCGTTGGCACCATCACAGTCGGCGCCGCCGGGCATATCAGTTCATGTACTGCATTTATCCCATCCGCCGCCGGTGGATTTGTTGGATTGTGCAACAAACATCTGCTGAAGTACGACAACATGATGAATCAACTATGGGATGTTGATGTGACTTTGTGGATAGGTACCAACAACGGCCCCGCACTTGAAGAGACGTCGATTCTTAAGGGCTCGGGCGACACTTTGTGGTTGGCATCAAGCTTTAATAGCCAAAACCTAACGGTCGATCCGACTTCACTCCCTCAATCACTTAGACCCGCTATTGGTCTTTCGCATTTTTCTTTAAGTACTGGCGGATACATCTCGTCATTTAAGCACTATGGAATTATCGGCCCAATTGATAAAAAAAGTGTCGCGATATCTGACCGAGCACTTTGGATCTACACCCAGTCATCTGGAACTGGAAATCAATCATTTCGAATTTCTGTATTTGATTCCTCAGACGGCCACCTTGTTGGGAATGTTGATCCCCGCTTAGGAATTTATGGGCAGAATTATGACGGGAATATCTCAACTGCCGTTGCTTGGGCAAGTCGCAATGGCGTTCCGACAGACACAGGGGGTATGTGCATGGCAAATGCTTTAGCTCTTTCGCAACGCATTGCGTGGATTAATGGAGGAAATAGCAATGACTGTTGGAAGGCAATCGTCACTAACGATGGTCGACGACTAGCCCTAACAGTTGACAAAAATCTCTTCTTTTTTGAAATAGGTGGAGAACTACCTTTAATAGATCATCTGATCAGCTACCAGAGTTTTGCTGGAAATATCTCTGGCATAGATGCTGACAATCTTGGAAACATTTATGTTGTTGGTTCAACATTCGAAACCCGAGTCGTTCAATCAAATGAACTTCGTGAACCAGCCGGGAACATTCAAACTCAATCACTTTCTGCGAACCGCGCATTTATCTCGCGTAATCCGATGGGACGCATTTCCCTCGATGTTCTTCCGCGTACTCCACTACGCATCAAAGTTGCAGGAACTAACGGCGTTCCAGCCACTGGTGTCGGTGCTGTCTCAATGAATGTCACTGTCACATCTCCCGACGGCGAGGGATTCATCACGGTGTACCCGTGCGATTCAAAGCCCGATGCGTCAAACCTTAATTACACACTCGATCAAACAGTGCCCAACGCGGTCATCGCACCAGTTTCTTCAACTGGTGATGTCTGCTTCTATACAAATACTGAGACCCATTTGCTTGCAGATATCAACGGCTACTTCCCCACGGGTCAAGGCTTCACAGCAGCTGGCCCAGCTCGCGTCTTCGACACACGTGCCGCGTCGGGCCAAGGTCTGCGCACAGTGAACAAAGTCAAAATTGGTGGCGCTCAAGAAGTGCGGGTCAAAATGACCGACCTTGCTGGCTTCACACCATCAACTGGAGTCGGCGCAGTTTCACTGAACATCACTGCAACCGGAACTACTGCTGATGATTTCGGTGGTTATGTCACGGTCTACCCGTGCGGCAATCGGCCAAACGCATCGAGCATCAACTTCGTCTCCGGTCAAACAGTGCCAAACGCTGTCATTGCGCCAGTTTCAGCATCAGGAGAAGTGTGCTTCTACGCCCGAGGCACCACCGACCTCATCGTTGATATCAACGGATACTTTCTCAGCGGCGCAGGGTTTACACCTACGACACCAACACGTATCGCAGATACTCGCTCTGGATCTGATCAAGAGGTTCGCACTGTCACTAAGACCAAAGTCGGAGGTGACACCACCTTGAAAGTTAAGTTCACCGACATCGCTGGCCTGACTCCGTCGTCAGGTGTTGGCGCTGTTTCACTCAACGTCACGGCAACGGGCACAACCGCCGACAAATTCGGTGGTTACGTCACCGTGTACCCATGCGGGGCAATACCAAACGCATCAAATCTCAACTTTGTCTCGGGGCAAATAGTTCCCAATGCCGTGATCGCACCAGTTTCAGCATCAGGAGAAGTGTGCTTCTACGCCCGAGGCACCACCGACCTCATCATCGACCTCAACGGATACTTCCTAACTGGAGCAGGCTTTACACCAATGTCACCAGTTCGACTGTTTGATACTCGTTAAATCACTCAGCTGAATTTGACGGGCAATGCCTGAATGCCGCGCACGAACGATGCGTGGCTATACACCGGCTGATAATTCGGGTCGGCGAATTCAATTGTGTTCGTTCGCTTGAATAGCTCGGTGTAGATCGAGCGCAGCTCTAGTCGAGCCAAACTCGCACCCAGGCATAGGTGCGGTCCCCAACCAAATGCAATATGTGGGTTCGGGCTACGCGTCACGTCAAAAGTGTGCGGTTCAACGAACATGTCTTCATCGCGATTAGCCGCGGTGTAATTCATGATGACTTGAGAATCTTTCGGAATCTTGACACCACGAATCTCAACATCCTCAGTCGTGACCCGCACCATGTTGATAATTGGCGTCACCCAACGCAGGCATTCTTCAATTGCTCGCTCAAGATCTTCAGGTGATCGCCGGGCAATAGCCATCTGTTCGGGGTTACGAATCATTGCCTCAAGGCCGCCCGTGATGACATTGCGAGTCGTCTCATTGCCACCGACTAACAGCAACAGCGCATTACCGACGACATGTTCGTCATCCATGGCACTTCCGTCTTCAGCAGCAACCACGAGTTTGCTCACCAAATCATCGCCCGGATTCTTTTTGCGTTGTTCAATGACTTCAGAGATGTACACGTAGTACTCAAAAGCCGCGTTGACGACATCGTCGGTGACGTACTTGGGGTCGTCGGCACCATTAATCATGGCGTCGCTCCAGTGTTGCAACTTGTCGTAGTCGCTTTCGGGTGCACCGAGCATTTCACCAATCAAAGTCATCGGCAAAGGCCGTGCAATGTCGGCAACAATGTCGCAGGACCCACGAGTAACAGCAGCATCAACTAAGCGACGGGCGACTTCTTCAACATGAGTTTGGTATGCCGCCATTTGACGTGGGGTAAAGCCCCGAGCAACGACGCGACGCTGATCGGCATGACTTGGGTCGTCGCTGTCAATCATCGATGGCTGCACGACACCATTGGGGCGAGAACCAATGATGCCACTGGCGAAAATCTGGGCTTGGCGTTCGGCCAAGCGAATGTCCTCAATCTTTGTCAATGCCCAAATGCCATTGACATCTTGATAAACCGGCTCATTTCGGCGAATCCACTCAAGAGTCGGAAACGGATCGTTTTGGTACATGTCGCGGTCAAGAATGTTTACCTTCACGTATTGCACCTTAGCCACAA
>Ga0114977_10002357_pt1 | contig 12169 bp, 8 predicted proteins | sample S_130805_MF_Meta_FD_87026 | JGI IMG/M metagenome (GOLD analysis project Ga0114977, IMG submission 87026) | Freshwater microbial communities from Lake Simoncouche, Canada to study carbon cycling - S_130805_MF_MetaG | ecosystem: Environmental > Aquatic > Freshwater > Lake | place: Lake...
AACAAAACTAAAATTTTTAAACTATCTGGTTGAAAACCTTTGATCACTATAGTCTGTGCAATATCAAGTGTATGTAAATAAACATTGGCTTGCTTGAATAAAACATCCTTTTGTTGACTGCCTTTTTTTGAATAGCTAGGATCTGCAATCAATTGCACCGTCTCCAATCCAGCTTTAAATGCTGGGGCATCTAATCCATCCGGATTGGCTGCATACACATGCCAACTGTCTTGAATTTGCAGACTTGCTTTTAAAGTATAAGTACTGTCATTAACCAGTACTGCTTTTATATTTACAGTAACAGGGTTTTGGGCCAAAGTAACATTTACTAATAAACTAGTAAATAAAGCCACAAAAGAAGCAAGTACTTTATTCAAGATATTTTTATTTATTGAAATTATTGTAAGGCTATTTCAAAAGCTATCTTCGCAGGGGGCAAACATCTATCATCATTGCAAACGGCATATTCTATTTCACCAGCAATCTTGGTTTTACTTGCCACTTTTAAATTTGCCATTTGGGTAAACTGTACATTGTTACTATAATAAGCAACTTCTGTATTGAAATTCTTATCAAAATTTTTCTCCATCTTACCCGCTTCTTTGGCAATTCCTTTTATTTGCACCAAAGGATTTGGTTTGTAAGTGATTTTGGTAGGAATAGGCCCGCCTTTAACAAATTGAGAATAAATATGCCATGGGTTTTCAATAGCTGCACTAATTTTAATTTCGTATTGCTTGTCTGATTTTTTTACCGCTTCAAAGGTCCATTTTACAGGATTTAATTTTTGAGCGCCTGCTGCAAATACCAATAAAAAACTGCAAAACAAAATCATTCCTTTTTTCATATACTTATTTTTTTAAACCCAAAATTTCAAAAACTTTTTTGCCATCTATATTACTTAAAACATCAGAAGTAGCTCTTTCTGGATGCGGCATCATGCCAAATACATTGCGCTGGTCGTTGCAAATACCTGCTATATCCATGGTGGATCCATTGGGATTCGCATTGCCACCTACTTTACCTTTTTCATCACAGTAACGAAATAATATTTGATTGTTTTTTTCTAAATGGGTTAAAGTAGCCGCATCTGCATAATATCTTCCTTCGCCATGTGCAATAGGAATTTGTAAAGCCTCGCTTTTATCAGTTTTAATATAAACGTTTTTACAAACAAATTGTTGATTGGCATTTTGCAATAAAGCTCCTGGCAATAAACCACTTTCACATAAAATTTGAAAGCCATTACATACCCCCAATACTTTTCCGCCCTTATGGGCAAATTCAATCACCGACTGCATCATTGGACTAAATTTGGCAATGGCACCACAACGTAAATAATCGCCATAAGAAAAGCCACCAGGAAGCACAATACAATCCTCGGTAGTAAAATGCGATAAATCGCTGTCTTTATGCCATAACATTTCTACAGGATAGCCCAAGTCTTTTTCTAAAGCATCTTGCATGTCTCTATCGCAATTGGATCCAGGGAAAACTAAAACGCCAAATTTCATAGCTGTGAATTTAACTATTAGGGTATTAAATTGAAGGACAAAGTTACCAAAACTTGGCTTTATAGATTTGTTAAATTCTTCACCTAACTAAGGTGGTTATACACAATAACGGCGATGGCCGACCAAAACAACAAATTGGGTACTAGAAGCCTTTTAGGACTGGCATAGCCAAAGCTAATAAAGCAGGCCAAGGGGGTGATGACGATGGCCGATGCATACAATGCCTGTACCGAAAATATAATGGGTTGAAATAGGGTTAAAATAAGCACCAGCAGTAATACACCCCAATATTTTCTTACTTGAATAATGAACCTAATTTGCTCTTGCTGCCAATAGAAAATGCCCGCAATCAATTGCACCCCCATGACCAATAGGGCTAATATTACATTCATTTCAGGCTGCACCAAAGGGTTTTTCCAATCCAATCTGGGTAAAAAATGTCTGAAATCTGATAAATTGCCTGCTAAAAAAACATAAGTGAAAATAAAATAAAAGGGAAGTAAGATGCCCATAATCAAAACCAGCCATTCAGAAATTTTAAAGGGTCTGATAATAATTAGCGCAAACAATACCACTGGAATTAAAATGGCAATAGGTTCATACAATAAAATAGAAATACCCACTATTAATCCTATGTTAAACTCTAAGGTTTTGGGCTGATTTTGATCGTACAACCTTAACAATTTTACCAAAATCCAAATGACCAAGGAATTGGCGACCAAACTAGAACTGATCACATCCCAAAAAGGAAACAAGCCAGTTAAAATGATGTAAGTAAAGGCAGGCAAATAACTTATTTGCTGAAACATTTTAAACTTACTTAATAATATATTTAATCGGATGGCTTGACTTAAAATAATCAACTGAAAAAGTACAATGAGCACCATCGGTGGTAATGGTTTTATGAAATTCAATAACAAGTAAGCAATTAAACCATCGGAAGCATTGGCAATCACTAAGGGAGGATGCATCCACACATGAAAATGCAAAGCCAAACTCAATAAGACTAAAAAGATTAAATTAATGTCTGACCTGTCTCTGAATAAAAAAACCACGATTAGTTATTTAAATTTAATTTTAGCAAAGCCAATTCTGCTTTTGTACTGATAAGGCAAAATAGCTTCTTGCGCATCAACTTGTTTTAGCATCTTAGGCATCCATTCGTAATTTTTTTCATTTAAACCGATGGAATTGCCCTTAGTCAATTCCCCATTTTTGGTAAGCGTATTAATCACTAATTGGTGGATACCTTTTTGTTTTTGGTGGTAGACAAAACTAGTACCCGCAGTGTTTTCAATGGTGCCATAGCCTATAAACTGATCTACATTTAAATCGTTTTGTTTTTTGTCAATGGTTTTGATCCATTGAAAGTTCCCTTTTTTATCAAAAGAAATTAAGGCGATGGAGTTGGCCTCGTAGCTAACACTTGGATAACCAAAAGAAGCATAGGGATTCATCCATCTATTGTACATAAAAGGGCTGCCCCATCCAAATCTAGACCATGGATAAAAACCAAATGGCCTATTCCAATAATTAAACATAAATGGACTATAAAAAGCACCCCCATAAAAATAATCCCATCTTGAAAAAGCAGTTCTATTGGAATAAGTATCTGCCGATTCTGCAACTGCCACAAAACTTCCATCTTCCTGTGTACTTATTTTGTCTAGGTAAAACAAATCAAATGCGTCTCTCAAGTTCCTTTTGCTAGAAACCACTGCCCTTGCAGCATCAGTAAATCTATTGGCATTGGCCAATTGTTCTTTTTTTGCAGCAATATCCCATACATATGAAAACAAACCTTCTACATTTCCTTTTTTTGTGCTTGCATAAAAAGAATTTAATATCACTAAGCCTGCTTGATTATCTATTTTTAATCTGATGTCATCTAGCAATAAACTGTAATTCACAATAGGCGATTCTACCACTTCAGTTCCATTAGCCGATAAATACAATAAACTAACTGCAGGTGCTTGACCTACTTGTGTAGTATTTCTTAAGCAAAATAAATTGCCATTGTTGTCTAAGGCAAAATCAGATAAGCTACTTTTTTTATTTTGTGCATTAATGCTGATTTCGGCTTCATTGATCGTTTCAAAATTGGTATTCAACACAATAGTTCTTACTTTAATTGCATTAGCGTGTGTGGTGTTGACACTAAACAAAACCATTTTTTGACGATCATCGCTTTGCAATAAATTAAACACTTTAGTGCCTGACCCGGGTCGGATACCATTGGCGGTATCAATGACCACTGGTTTTCCTACTAAACTTGCTTCACTATTTAAGGTAGCCACTGCTGCATAGGCAGTACTATGATTTTGAAATTGATAAAAAACAAAAACTTTATCCGGATAAGTGACAAATTCAATACCCGTTAAATTGGTTGTTTTAACAAAGGATAAATCGTTTTGTTTGACAATTTGCATTTGATCGTTGTACTGAACAATCGTGGCAACCCCTCCAATATTTTTATAAATCCAGTAATGATTGCCTACTTTCCCAAGCACTTCATATTGCATGTCTTCTTTGTCCGTTTTTTCAATACCCGCTACCACATAGGATTGGGCCAAACAAAATTGCATTGCTAATAAAAGAAAAACTGTTAAGCTTAAAAAATACTTTTTCATTAGATTCAATTTTATAGACAAATTTAATGCTTTAATTACATCATTGGTGTGCCCTAGAAATTTTAACGCTGCTTTAAGCATCCATTCAATTAAGCCTCTTTTAAGTCTACCCCCTGTGCATGGACGTCCAAATGATAGTCTTGTCCTTCCTTGATGGCATAATTTTCTAGGCCATGGCCTACCGGAAAATCAAAACAAACAGGAATAGCCAATTGCTGTAAATATTTGGCAATGATTTCATTGGCGGAGGCCCCAAAATCGGAGGCATTGTCTTTCAAATCGGTAAACCCTCCAACTATAACCCCCTTTGATTGATCGAAATAACCCGCATTTTTACACTGTATCATCAATCTATCTATATTGTAATGATACTCTCCCACATCCTCTATAAAAATTATTTTACCTGCTGTGTCCATTTGATTTTTGGAACCCACCAAATGTGCCATCATACATAAATTGCCGCCAATGATGGGGGCTTGTACTATGCCCATGGTATTAAAACTATGGCTAGCCACCTTGTAATGGATGGGTTTACCTTCTAAACAATGGCGTAAGGAGTTAATGTAGGTTAATCCTACTTCTCCTTTGTTAAATGCGGCAGCCATGGGGCCATGAATACTCATACAGTTTTGCTTTTGAAGCGCTGCATGTAAAACTGTAATATCGCTAAAACCCACCACCCATTTTGGATGTGCATTGAATTTAGAAAAATCAATTTGATCGATAATTCTGCTCATGCCATAACCACCCCTGGCGCATAAAACAACCTTGATATTTTCATCATCCAGCATGGACTGCAAATCGAGTGCTCTTTCGGTATCAGTGCCTGAAAAACTATGGGATTGGGCCCCTACTGTTTTGCCTAATTTTACCGCATACCCCCATTTTTCAAGCGTTTCAATGCAATTTTGCACTTTTTCGATTGGGATGGACCCTGCTGGACAAACCAGGCCAATAGTCTCTCCCTGTTGGATATACGGTGGTTGAATCATACCACAATATTAAGTACTTTTGCAGCAATGAACACGCCTAAACGATATTTGATTACCGCAGCACTCCCATATGCCAATGGCTTGAAACATATTGGACACTTAGCAGGTGCTTATTTGCCAGCCGATATTTATGTCCGCTACCTAAAGGCACAAAAAAGAGACGTTGTTTTTGTATGTGGAAGCGATGAGCATGGAACAGCCATTCCTATTCAAGCCACCAAGGAAGGGACCACGGCTCAAGCCATTATAGACAAATACCATCCCATCATTGAACAAAATTTCAAGGACCTAGGTATTGAGTTTGATATTTACCACCGCACTAGCGACCCCTTGCACCATGAAACAGCAAGCGCATTTTTCAAAGACCTAGAAGCTAAGGGCGATTTAGAAACTAAGACCACCGAACAATATTTTGATGAAGCCACGCAAACATTTTTAGCGGACCGTTACATCAAAGGCACCTGTCCTAATTGTAGTCATCCGGAAGCCTATGGCGACCAATGTGAAAAATGTGGCAAAAGCTTGAGCCCTGAAGAATTAATCAATCCAGTAAGTACTTTAAGTGGACAAGCCCCTATCAAAAAAGAAACTACACATTGGTACTTGCCTTTAAATAAGCATGAAGATTTTTTACGTCAATGGATTTTAAATGACCATGCAAAAGATTGGAGAGCCGCCGTGGTTGGGCAATGTAAAAGTTGGATTGAAGGTGGCTTGCAACCAAGAGCCGTCACCCGCGATTTAGAATGGGGCGTGAAAGTGCCGCTAGCAAGTGGCGCTGGAAAAGTTTTATATGTTTGGTTTGACGCGCCTATTGGATATATAAGTGCTACTAAACAATGGGCCTTAAATACTGGAAAAGATTGGACCCCTTATTGGAATGATAAAGAAACCAAACTGGTTCACTTTATTGGTAAAGACAATATCGTTTTCCATTGTATTATTTTTCCGATCATGTTGAAATTACATGGCAATATTTTACCAGAAAATGTACCTGCCAATGAGTTCATGAATTTAGAAGGCGATAAAATGAGTACTTCTAAAGGATGGAGCATTGAGATGGATGATTTTATCAATAAGTGGATTAAAAAAGACAATGGAGGTAATGGCCTTGCCGATAGCCTACGTTTTTATTTAACCGCCATTGCACCAGAATCTAAGGACAGCGAGTTTACCTGGAAAGGATTTCAGGAATCGGTAAACGGAGAATTGGTAAGCATCTTTGCTAATTTTGTGAACAGAACCTGGGTGCTCATGCATAAATTATGCAAAGGGAAAGTGCCTGCGATTCATACAGAATTTTTGGATGATGAAGACCAAGCCATTTTAATAAGTGTAAAAGAGAGCAAAGATAAAATTACTGAATTATTAGAGCAATATAAATTTAGAGAAGCCCAGTTTGAAGTGATTAATTTAGCACGCATAGGCAATCAATACATGCAAAAGAAAGAGCCATGGATACTAGCTAAAAATATTGATACCGACCCAACCGCTCAAGCCAAGATTGATAACACCATGCATGCTTGTTTGCAACTTTGTGCCAACCTTGCCATTTTAATTAATCCATTCTTGCCTTTCACAGCTAAGAAAATGTGCACGATGATGAAAGTTGTAGATAGAATGCTTGAATGGCAAAATGCAGGTGGCTTTAACTTATTAAAAGTGGGTTATAGCTTACGTCCTCCTGAATTATTATTTAGAAAAATTGAAGATGAAGAAATTGAAGCAGAATTAACCCAGTTGCGTAGCAACTTGACAGCTAAAAAAATAACTATGGATAATATTACTCCAGCAGCAAACCCTGCGGATGAAAAAAGCTTAAAGCCTGAGATTGTTTTTGACGATTTTGGAAAAATAGATTTACGCGTAGGTACTATTATTGAAGCCAAGAAAGTAGAAAAGGCAGATAAGCTTTTACAACTAGAGGTAGACCTTGGTACAGAAAAAAGAACCATCCTATCTGGTATTGCCATACATTTTGATCCAGCCGCTATTGTGGGTAAGCAAGTGGTGGTGGTAGCTAACTTAGCCCCTCGTAAAATGCGCGGCATAGAAAGTAAGGGGATGATATTAATGGCAGAAGATGTCAATGGTAAACTATACTTTGTTCAACCTAGTGAAGCGATTGCTCCTGGAAGTACGATTTCATAAAATTTGAAAAGATAAACTAAGTGCATAAAAAAAGCCCTTCGAAATTCGAAGGGCTTTTTTATAGAGGGTAAGAAATAATGAGAAAATATACTATTCTGTAGCGAACATTCGAGCAGAGCGATCTGAGAACCTAGGGATAGGTATATTTTCTAATTATTTTTTTTAGGGTGGAAATTATATACATTCTTTCAATTCTCTTTCAGTATAGGCTAGACCATGCTGCTTTAATACATCCTCAGGTACCCCTGACCACATATTAGGCACATTACCCATATAGCCTAGATCTTTCACCCCAATTTCTGCTGTATAAAAACCAGTGGCCACCAAGTCTCTCATGTTATTAAAGAAGCTGACCCCCTGACTTAGTTCTGGTTTGGCAAGTTTAGGATAAGCAATTTCATCCACCACAGCTATTTGCTCGGTAGGTGTGCATTCAACAAAAGATTTGCCATGTTTTTTATTACAATGTATATCCAACCATTTTAAACCTCCGCGCGCTGGAACTTGATAATGCGGCATGTCTTTTACGATAAACTCGATGAACTCAGGCACTTTCGCATCAGTAGCAGAACCACTCACTGCATCTTTTGGAATAATAATATCCGAAAGCACTGTGATGGTAGCAAATTCATGCGCCGTGAAAAAATTAGGTAGCGCTTTTAATTTTACTGCATAATCTTTCTCCTCTTGCATCAGCGTATCTGTGTTCACCTCTTCTACTGTTGTAGCGGTGTTCTTGCATGCCTCAATCAATACAGTGGCTGAAACTGTACCAAGGAACATCGCTTTGATGGATTTTCTTCTGTCCATAATAAAATAATTTAAAAAATTTATAAATTTTAATGAAGGAAAGATTACAAATTTTGCTTTTGTAATTGATCTAAAATATATTCAGAAGCACGCATAGACAAAGCCAAAATAGTCCATGTAATGTTTTTATCTGCTTGAGAGGTGAATACCGATCCATCCACACAGAATAAATTACTACAATCATGCGCTTGTCCCCATTTATTTAAAGCAGATGTTTTTTTGTCTGATCCCATACGTACTGTACCTGCTTCATGGATGATACTTCCAGGATTGGATAAACCATATTTAGTAGTTTCATTATCGTTATCTCCCCAAGTAATGATCGCACCCATTTCATGCATGATTTCACGGAAGGTTTCCTTCATGTGTTTGGCTTGCTTCACTTCATACTCTGAATTCTTACAATCAAATTTTAGTACAGGAATGCCATATTTATCTACTACTTCTGGATCAATACTACACTTGTTTTCAAAACGAGGTACCGCTTCTCCTCTTCCAGACATGCCTACACTAGCCCCATAAAAGAAACGAATGTCTTCTTTCAAAGACTCCCCATATCCACCTGCTTCCTTGGTTTTAGCATTCACTTGGAACTTGCCATTTAAACCTTGCATACCCATGCCAATACCATAACCAGGCTGACCCATACCACCACCGTATTCAATATGGTACCCACGTGGGAAGTCTAATTTTTTATTGTCTAACCACCATGGCGTGTATACATGTAATCCGCCAACACCATCTTCATTGTATCTTTTACGCCCAAATAAAGCAGGCACCACACCGCCCAAGCCAGCACCGGTAGAATCATGTAAATAATGTCCTACGACGCCAGAACTATTGGCTAAACCATTGGGATGCTTTGTAGATTTTGAATTGAGTAATAAACGTGCTGTTTCACAAGTACTAGCGCCAAGAATAACCACTTTGGCATTGATTTGATATTCTTGCATGTCCGATTTATTGACATAAGAAATACCCACTGCTTTCCCTTCTCTATCAGTAATTACTTCGCGTGCCATGGCCCCTGTGATCAAATCTACATTGCCTGTTAATAGGGCAGGTCTTACTAAAACAGAAGAAGAAGAAAAGTCACCGTATACTTTACAAGAACGATTACACTGTCCACAATAAAAACAGGCCCCACGTTCGTCATTTATTTTTTTAGTTAAAATAGATAAACGAGAAGGTATCACTGGGATATTAATTCCAGTAGCTGCTTTCTTAAACATCAATTCATGCAAACGAGGTTTGGGAGGAGGTAAGAAAATACCATCTGGATCATTCTCTAAACCTTCATTGCTACCATATACGCCAATCAATCGATCAATTTTATCATAATATGGCTTAATGTCCTCATAGCCTATTGGCCAATCATCCCCTAGGCCATCAATGCTTCTTCTTTTAAAATCACGTGGTCCAAAACGAAGTGAAATACGGCCCCAATGATTGGTGCGCCCTCCTACCATTCTGGCTCTCCACCAATCAAATTTATCACTACCTGGTGTTTGGGTATAAGGTTCGTCTTCTATTTCCCAACCCCAATAGGAAGCATCAAAATCACCAAAAGGCCTCCTTTTAGTACTTGCTCCACGACGTGGCGATTCCCATGGATTTTTTAGTTGTGCTGAATTTTTTGCAGGATCAAATTCTGGACCTGCTTCTAGTAAACAAACTTTCAATCCCGCTTTGGACAATACATAGGCAGCCATTCCTCCTCCGGCTCCAGAACCCACAATGACTGCATCGTATTTTTTGGGAGATACTTTCACTTGAAAATTAGACATAAGGCAATCGTTTTTGCTATTGTAATTAAAGAATGAATTTAAAGAAAAAATGGGATGAAATGAAAAAAAGTCCCCCTCATTTTATAAGTGGAATTTTAAAATAAAAAAGGGCCCGTTTTGTGGGGCCCTTTTGAAAAAAATCATAAGAAAGGTTTAACTGCACCCCATAGAAGTACCGCAGTTTAAACATTTATAACAGGTGCCACTTCTTATTGTAATATGTCCGCAAGTGCTACAAGCAGGCGCATCGCTTTGCATGCTTTTCGCTGCTGCTGTTACTTGGTCCATTGAACCATTGGCTTCTACGGCTACTGCTGCCTTAACCACTGGAGCGGCCACTGGCGCTGTAACACGAATGCTGCTTAGTTCTGGCTTGCCTACTAATGTAATATCTCCTTCTTCGCCTAAGTTTTCTACGGTAGGCTTATCTAATACATGTACTAAATCGGTTCTACCTAAATATTCATAAGCTAATGAGCGGAATATAAAGTCAACGATAGAAGTAGTGGTTTTGATATTTGGATGATCGACCATTCCAGAAGGCTCAAACTTAGTAAATACAAACTTCTCTACGAACTCTTCTAATGGCACACCATATTGTAAGCCAACAGAAATAGAGATTGCAAAGCAGTTCATTAAACTACGCAGTGTAGAACCTTCTTTGGCTAAGTCAATAAATATTTCTCCTAAAGTGTTATCGTTGTATTCGCCTGTTCTTAAGAATAATACTTGACCACCAATGCGTGCTTTTTGTGTGAAACCACGACGCTTCGCTGGTAAAGATTTACGCTCTACAATGCGAGACAATTGACGCTTGAATTTAGTATCGGTAGATGCAGACATTCTTTTTTGCACTTCTTCTAATAACTCATCTACATTTAATTTGCTAAGATCTACCAACTGTGAGCCGGCATCAGCACTTACTTCTTCTTCAGATTCAGCATCTACTTTTTTCTTCTTATCAGACTTCGTACTTAAAGGTTGGCTTAATTTAGAACCATCACGGTACAAGGCATTTGCTTTTAAACCTAAGGTCCAACTCATTAAATAAGAATCTGCAATTTCTTCCACAGTGGCTTCGTTAGGAAGATTAATTGTTTTTGAAATTGCGCCAGATAAGAATGGTTGACATGCTGCCATCATTCTAATATGACCATGTGCATGAATGTATCTTACTCCTTTTTTGCCATTTTTATTGGCACAGTCAAATACAGGCAAATGCTCGTCTTTCAATGCTGGTGCACCTTCTACAGTCATGGTACCACAAACATAATCGTTGGCTGCATCTATTTGATCTTCTGTAAATCCTAAAGATTCCAATAAGTTAAAGCTCCAATCCGCAAACACTTCTTCTTTAAAACCTAGTCTTGTTAAACAGGCATCACCTAAAGTGAAACGGTTGAAAATAAATCCGATTTCAAAGGCCGATTTAGCAGCACCATTTAATTTTGCAATTTCTTCTGGTAAAAATCCTTTCGCTAATAAAGATTCATTATTAATATGTGGCGCACCTACGAAACTTGCATGTCCTACAGCAAAGTTTACAATCGCATCATTTTCTGCTTGAGAATAACCCAAGTTCTTTAAAGCTTGTGGCACCGATTGGTTGATAATTTTAAAGTATCCACCACCAGATAATTTTTTAAATTTCACTAATGCGAAATCTGGTTCAACACCTGTGGTATCGCAATCCATTACTAAGCCAATAGTTCCTGTTGGAGCAATAACCGTTGTTTGTGCATTTCTATAACCATATTTCTCGCCTAATTGAACTGCATCATCCCAAGCCTTAGTTGCAGCCTTCAATAAATAATCAGGCGTGTATTGTGCTTTAATTCCTTGAGGCTTAATTTCAATGCCTACATAAGCACCTTCTGCATCATAAGCAGCAGCGCGGTGATTACGCATAACACGCAACATGTCTTCTTTGTTTTCTTCGTATCTATCAAACGCACCTAAGAAAGAAGCCATCTCTGCAGATGTTTTATACGCAACACCCGTCATGATTGCAGTGATTGAACCTGCAATACCACGTGCTTGCTCACTATCATAAGGAATACCACTTACCATTAACATAGAACCAAGGTTGGCAAAACCTAAACCAGTCGTTCTGTAGTCATATGATAATTGCGCTACTTCTTTAGAAGGAAACTGCGCCATTAAAATAGATACTTCTAATACAGTCTGCCATAATCTTGTGGTATATTCAAAACCAGTAACATCAAAACTATTGTCAGACTCATCGAAGAATTTACGCAAGTTGATAGAAGCTAAGTTACAAGCGG
>Ga0114977_10002358_pt1 | contig 12167 bp, 8 predicted proteins | sample S_130805_MF_Meta_FD_87026 | JGI IMG/M metagenome (GOLD analysis project Ga0114977, IMG submission 87026) | Freshwater microbial communities from Lake Simoncouche, Canada to study carbon cycling - S_130805_MF_MetaG | ecosystem: Environmental > Aquatic > Freshwater > Lake | place: Lake...
ACACCCACAGCGGCCCCGCCGGCGCCTCGCCCCACCTGCTCTACAACATCTCCAATCCCGGCTTCTCGCAGCCTCTCTTTGACCACATCCTCGACGGCCTCGCGGGCGCCATCGAAGCAGCGGCAGCGGCACTCGCGCCTGCCCAGCTCCGGCTCACCGCCGTCGCGATTCCCGACGCAGAACCGGTCGCCTTCAACCGGTCGCTCGAGGCCTACAACCGCAACCCCGATGTCATTCACCGGTACCCGGGCGAGACCCACCTCGCGGTCGACCGGACCATGACCCTGCTCCTTGCCACCTCGCCCAAGGGCAAGCCGCTCGGCTCGCTCAACTGGTTCGGCCTGCACAACACCTCCGTCCACTTCGACCAGGGGCTGCTCCACCACGACAACAAGGGCGCCGCGGCTGCGCTCCACGAGGCGGAGATGCGGGCGCAGAACCCCGACTTTGTCTCCATCTTCGCGCAGGCCTCCTGCGGCGATGTCTCGCCCAACTACCGGTACGACAGCCGGCGCGGGCTGGTCATCGGCCGCTTCGACGACGACTACGAGAGCGCCGCCTTTGCGGGCGCCGTGCAGCACCGCGCCGCCGCCGTCGGCTGGGCAAAATCGACCGAAGAGACCGAGCTCCTCCGCGGCCCCTGCGGCGCCGCCACCGTCTGGAGCGACTTCGGCGACACCGCCGTCGCGGAGCGATTCGCGGAGGGCCACACGGGCGCCCGCACCCGCGCACCACGCAACGGCCTCACCATGCTCCAGGGCACCGAAGAGGGGCCCGGTCCGCTCCTCGCCTTCGCTCCGCTGCCCCGCCTCCTCAACACCGCCGCGGGCCTCCGCCACGGGCTCCGGCGCCGGCTCGGACGCATCTCGGACGCCCCCTCAGAGCGGTTCGGCGCCCAGTTCCCCTTCATGGAGCTCAGCCCCTCGGGTCAGGCACCTGCGAAGGTCTTCGGCCTCTTCTCCATGGCCACCAGGCTGCTCCCACCGCAGCTCGACCCGACCGTGAAGCGGGCCAAGCAGCTCCGCGAACGGGGCGCCCTGATGGAGGCCAACTGGGTGCCACGCCGGCTGCCCGTCCAGGTCGTCCGCATCGGCTCGCTCGCCATCGTCGGCGTGCCGCTCGAACCCTCCACCGTAGCCGGCCGCCGCATGCAGCGGGCCCTCCAGGAGCAGCTCCGCAGCGACGGCATCACCACCGTCATCTGCAACGGCCATGCGAACGGCTACGCCGGCTACATGGTCACGCCGCAGGAGTATGTGGTGCAGGCCTACGAGGGCGCCAGCACCTGCTTTGGCCGCTGGACGCTCGGCGCCGTCCAGACGCTCGCAGCGACCGCTGCAGGGATGATGGGCCACGACGGCGAACGGTCGCTGCACCACGAGCCCGTGCTCTTTGACGAGGCCTTCCTCGCCGCGCACGCCAGCCCGCATGCACGGGCGACAGCGCCCTAGAACTTCTGGCGCCCTAGAACTTCTGGCGGAGCGTGGCGGGCGGGCGGTGGCCCCACTCGCTGATGAAGTTGTAGTGGCCGGCCTGCCAGGTGGCGTCGTCCACTTCGCGCGCGCCGTAGCCATACTCGAACTCGAAGCCCGACGGGGTGAAGGCGTAGAAGCTGACCATGTGGTCGTTCGGGTGGCGACCGATGGTCTGAGCGACGCGCACCTTGTTGTCGAAGCAGCGGTCGAAGGCGGAGCCCACATCGTCCAGCGTCTTGGCCTGCAACATGAAGTGGTGGATCCGCTTCGGGATGTTGTGACCGAGCGCCAGCGAGTGGTGGCGCGGGTTGATGTGCATGAAGGTGATGGCCACCTGGAAGCCGTAGACTTCGGTGGTGATCCGGTCGCTCAGCTTGCAGCCGAGGAGGCCGATGTAGAAGGCCTCGGAGATGGCGAGGTCGGTGGCGCGGACGACACAGTGGCCGAGCCCCTGATCTTCGGCCGCAAAGCCGGCCCGCACAAGCGGCGAGACGAAGGGCGTCTCGGCCATCTGTGGGCCGCAGTAGAGTTCGAGCCGGTTGCCCGCAGGGTCGACGAAGTGGACCATGTGGTCCACGGCGCGGAGCGCCCGCTCGTGCGGCGTGGAGCCATGGATGGCGACGCCGTTGTCGGCCAGCTTGCGGGCCAGTCCGTCGACCTCGTCGCGCGAGGCGAGCTGCAGGCCAACGAAGCCAAGGTCATCGGCTTCGCCCAGCAGCACATGCAGGCGGTGGGCGTAGGAGTCGTGGCGGGTGGAGAAGCTGCCATCGCTGTGGCGTGCCGAGATGCCAACGCCGAGCACGTCGGTGGCGAGCGACTCCCAAGCGGCGAGGTCGCGGACTTCGAAGCCCAGGTAGCCGAGCTGTTGGATGGACGACATGGGCGGGCTCCGAAGGAGGGTTCGAGACTAGAGGAAGTAGTCGGTGGTGCGCTGTTCGAGGAGCACGCCACCATAGTTGATGGAGGGCCGCTCGGGATTGTTGGCGTAATGGCCGCGCGCGGTATGAATGTCGAGGAAGAAACCCTGGATGGGGTTGCTGGTGAAGATGGCCGAGCCGCCCATGCAGAGGAAGAGCTCATCGACAACGGCGGAGACCCGATCCACCACCTGGGCGGAGTCGAAGCGGTAGGCGACCCGGGTCTCGATGGAGATCTCGCGGCCCGTCTTGGCGGCATCGGTGATGTCGGCGATGTTGCGCTGCAGGATGAACTTGAGCTCCGAGAGGGTGGAGCGGGCGCGGGCCAGCGCCATCTGGGCGTTGGGATCCTGCGCGGTCTTCACGCCCGAGGCGCGGCTGATGCGCTCTGCGGCAACCTCCTTGAAGGCGTTGATGGCGCCCTCGAGGATGCCGATCGCGGTGGTCGAGACCGACCGAACGAAGAGCTGGCCGAAGGGCATCTTGAAGAGCGGGCCGTCGTTGAGCGCGTGGCCCGGGCTCCGCAGCGTGAAGCCGTCGGAGAAGCGGTGGGTGCGGTACTCGGGCACGAAGCAGCCATCGATGACCACATCGTTGGAGCCGGTTGCGCGGAGCCCCATGACCTTCCAGGTGTCTTCGATCCGGTAGTCGCCCTTGGGCACCAGGAAGGTGCGCATGTCGGGCGGCTTGCCATCGAGGCCGGGGACGAAGGCGCCGAGGAAGGCCCAGTCGCAGTACTTGGAGCCGCTCGAGAAGCCCCAACGGCCGCTCAGCATGTAGCCGCCCTCTACCCGCTCCACCTTGCCGACCGGCATGTAGGAGGAGGAGATGAGGACCTCGTTGCTGGCGCCCCAGACCTCGTTCTGCGCCTTCTCGTTGAAGAGGGCGAGCTGCCACTGGTGGACGCCGACAACGCCGAGCACCCAGGCCGTCGAGGGGCAGTACTGGGCAACCGCCATCTGCACGTCGAAGAAGACCTGCGGGTCGTGCTCAAAGCCGCCCCAGATCTTGGGCTGCAGGATGCGGAAGAAGCCGGCCTCGTGGAAGGCCGCGATGTTCTCCTCGGGCAGCTGGCGCACCTCGTTGGCGGCGGAGGCGCGGGCACGGAGCTCGGGGCCCATGGCGTGGGCACGGGCAACGAGCTCTTCGTGGGTCGGGATGTAGGCGGCAGGCGCACGGCCCGGAAGGTTGGCGGTTTCCATCTGCATCGCTCCTCAAGGAGAGGGTTCGGGCGGGACTGCCGGCCGAACTAGAACGCGTTCCAATTTTGCTTTAGACACGGTAGCGGTGGCTTCGCAAGGTTGGCTGTCACGCCGCCTGCGTGTCTCGCCGCACGCCTCCACCCCATCGGAAGATCCATGTCTGAGCCAGCCCGTCTGCCACGCGCCATCGACACCTTCGTCAACATCAACATGGGCTCCATGGCGCGGCCCCCCTGGCTGGTGCGTGTTGCAGAAGACTACTTCAAGCGGCCCGACGCCATCTTCAAAGATGTCGAGATGGGCGAGCTCATCGACGACATGGACCGGCTCGGCGTGGAGCGCTCCGTCATCTCCACCTCGGCGCTCGATGTGAACCCCAAGGCGCTCGCCTTTGCGGCGGCCCACCCCGACCGCTTCGTGCTCTCGGTCTCGGTCGATCCCCGCTCCGGCATGCAGGGGGTGCGGGCGCTGGAGGCGCTGGCGAAGAACGAGCCGGTGGTGCTGGCCCGGGTCATCCCCTTCATGGTCGGCGTGCCGCTCGACGACCGCATCTACTACCCCGTCTACGCCAAGTGCAGCGAGATGGGGCTGCCCATTTCGGTCAACACGGGCATCCCGGGGCCGCCGGCGCCGGCCCGCACCCAAGACCCGCTCCTGCTCGACGAGGTCTGCCTCTTCTTCCCCGAGCTGACGGTCATCATGGCCCACGGCGCCGACCCCTGGTGGAACGTCGCCATCCGGCTCATGCTCAAGTACCGCAACCTCTACCTGATGACCTCGGCCTTTGCGCCGAAGTACTTCCCGCAGGAGCTCATCACCTTCATGAACACCCGCGGCAAGGAGAAGATCCTCTTCGCCTCCGACCACCCGGTGCTCTCGATGGAGCGGACGGTGAACGAGGCGCGTGAGATGACCAACCTCAAGCCGGGTGTGCTGGAGAAGTTCCTCTACGACAACGCCTGGAAGGTGCTGTTCGAGAAGCGGTTCGGGCCGGCGACGCCGCAGGGCTAGGGGTCAAAGCGTTTCGAGCAGGCGAGCACACGCTGGTGAAACGCGTCGTTGTGTGAGCGAGAGCCGTCGTAGGGGTAGATGGCGACCCGGTGTTCGATCATCGCCATCCGCACGCTCTCCTGAGCCGCTCGGAGAAAGCGCCAGTTCGCGTGGATCTTGTAGGGCGCCGATTGGCCGCGGAGCAGCGCGTAGAAGGCATCACGTTGCGGCAAGTTGTCGAAGTACTGCTCCGTGTACCACTGGGCGATGCCCTCCTTGGTGTAGGTGGAGGCAGATGTGAAGGCATCGTTGCTCCAGTCCTGCCCGGCCAGATCGAGGCCGCGGTGGCTAAGCAGATGGCCTAGCTCATGGACATAGACCACGAGGGCCAGGTCGAATGGGTCAACGCCAAGCGCCTCTGCGCAGAGGGCGATGCGATTGTAGTAGAGGGTGATGACGCTGCGCATCCGGTTCTGCTTATCGAAGGCGAAGTGGTAGGTTCCGAGCAGGTCCTGCTCACACCGCTGCATCATCTCGGTGAGGTCAGCCGGGATGAGGCCGAGCTGTGGGAGAAGCGGTTGCGCCGGGTCGAGGAGCGGCGGAACGGCGCGCATGCCGTAGACGTTCGGGTAGTGGCGATCGATGCGATCGAGCACCTCTGCGCGCGTGCGTCGGCGGGGCGGTAGTTCCCGGTCCTGGCCGGCCGCGTATTCGTCGTCCATGTACTCACGGCGGACGAGCTCTCTCAGCATCGGACGTGCGCGCTCCTCGAGCGTGTCCATGAACCGATCCCACCCTGCGCACTCCTCATCACTCACGACGCGGCGAACGAGATCGCCGGAGAGAACGGGAATGAGCTCGCTCCGGTCGAGGTCACGGGGAAGCGCAAGGGCCATGATGCCAGAAAGGCGAGCCACGACATCGTCCAGCACAGGACCACGGTGGGATGTACGGCCGGGACGACGCCGGATCTCGAAGGCTGATTCGAGGTCCGCAACGAGGTGAGCGTTGCGCAGGGTGAGAAGGGAATGAACGTGAGGAGAGGGCAACGAAACAGGCATGGGGGACATGAGACTCCAGCTACAAAACGAGGGGCGCCGAGACGGGTCTCACCACCCCACCGGCGGCTGCACCCATCACGCCCTCTCAAGTAGAACCCGATGGCCGACCTGCAAGTCGAATCCCGAGATTCTTGAAACAAAATTTCTCATACATTCATTGGTTTGGAGTAACCGTCCAACGATGACGAAAGCGAAGCTGAAAGTTCAAAAACAAACATTCGGAGAAACAGTCCGATTTAGAAAAAACGGACTCCTCTCTCGCCGCCCATCACCCGTGAGAATTGCGGCACTGCTACGCCGTTGGTAGGCCATCTCCCTCACCCTTTCTGGAGTCTTCATGCGTCGTGCGAACCTGACTCTCGGACTCTCGCTCCTGCTCCTCGCCTCCGGCTGCAAGAGCAACGGCAGCTGGAGCGTTAGCAAAGAGGGCAGCGGCGCAGACGCCTCATCGGACGGCAGCGGCGACACCGCCGGCAGCGGCGAGGCGAGCGGTGAGGGCTCCGGGAGCGGCGAAGACTGCAGCTTCGGTGCCTGCTCCTGGGCGCGCCCCTGCGAGGGCTCCGGCTGCCCCACCCTCACCGACCTGCGCCAGGTGATCCCCGGCCCCGGCCTGCCCGCAGAGATCGTCGACCAGCCCGCCAACAACAACCTCGATGTGGCCCGGTTCAACGGCCGCACCTACCTGGCCTTCCGCACCGCGCCGAGCCACTTCGCCAGCCCCGAGGCGATGCTCTACGTGATGAGCTCCGAAGACGAGACCAACTGGCGGTTCGAGGGGTCGTTCTCCTACGACCGCGACGTGCGCGAACCCCGCTTCCTAGCCTGGAACGGCCGCCTCTGGTTCTACTTCGCCACGCTCGGCACCAGCGCCGCCGACTTTGTACCCGGCGACATGTATGTGACCGAGTATCTCGGGCCCGGGAGCTGGACCGAGCCCCAGACCTTCTACGGCGCCGGCTTCATCCCCTGGCGGGCGCGGGTCATCAACGATGTGCCCTACCTCGTGACCTACAAGGGTGGCGCGAACATCTACGATGCCAATGGCGAGCCGCTCGAGGTACACCTGCTCACCACCGACGACGGGGTGAACTGGCGGCCCGCGGTGGAGGGCAAGCCGGCGGTGCGTGTGGGGGGCGACTCGGAGACAGACTTCGCGCTGCTGCCCGATGGTTCGCTCGTGGCGGTGACCCGGAACGAGGCGGGCGACGAGACGGGCTTTGGCAGCAAGGTCTGCACCGCGCCGGCCGCCAACATGGCAGACTGGAGCTGCAGCACCGACCCCAAGAAGTATGACTCACCGCTCGTCTTTGCCCATGGCGGTGAGGTCTATCTGGTGGGGCGTCGCAACCTGAACGAGACGGGACAGTACGACACGGCCAGCCCCGCGCTGCCGCCGGCCAACCGGTCGCTCGCAAACGAGTGGACCTACTGGAACACGCAGAAGCGCTGCTCGCTCTGGCGGGTGGATGGCACTACCCGGACCACCGCCTTCCTGCTCGACCTGCCGTCGAAGGGCGACACCTGCTTTGCCTCGGTGGTGCCGCTCGATGAGCGCTCCTACGCGCTCTACAACTACAGTTCGCCGGTGGAGGGGAACGACTGGGTCTGGGTGCAGGGACAGCAGCGGGCGACCAACCTCTACCGCATGGTGCTGACCTTCCCCACGGCGCGGTAGGCGGCCCCCAAGCGGCCCCCAAAAGCAGCAGCGCCGCACGCCCCTGCGGGAGCGCGGCGCGGTGGAGAGCGGGGCGCGCCTTAGGGCGTGCAGGCGCCGTAGGCGGGGACCCTCCGCGACCCGATTCCCGGGGTTGCACCCTAGGCTGGTATGCGGTGACCCTTTGGGTCAAACCGAACCCGATCCCCAGGGTTGCACCCTGGGCTGGTATGCGGTGACCCTTTGGGTCACACGGAACGCGGGGCTCTTGGCAGCTCAGCCTAGGCAGCGGTTGGAAGGTGATTGCGGCATGGCGCGGTCCTTCACACGTTCAAGCCCCAACGGGGCGACATGTATCAACCCAGGGCAACGCCCTGGGATTCGCGCGCCGCACGCCCCTGCGGGAGCGCGGCGCGGTGGAGAGCGGAGCCGTTACCAGACCGAGGTCACGAAGGTGTAGGGGCCGACCGTACCGTAGCGGTAGCTGGTGGCATACAAACAGTAGGTGCCCGCCGCGGGGGCGATGAACTGGATGCGCGAGTCGCCGCTGCCCGCAGAATCGTCATCGGCCGCTGTGCTGACGCCTAGGTGGAGCCGCCTGTGACGTATGGGGTTTGTGTCAACCACGAGGGACTGATGCTAACCTCAGATATCTCTCCTGCTCCGCAGCCACGGCCCCTCCCATGCGCGCGCTCCACGCCCTCTTTGTGTTGCTCTCCCTGCTCGCCCTCGGGCTTGTCGCTGCGCCGGCAGGGGCCACGCTGCCCATCGCGGCCGACTGCGGCGCCGCCTGTGCGCCCGCGCTCTGCCCCGCCCAGTGCGCGGTGTGTGCGCCCACCGAACCCACCGCCTGCCAGCCGGCCTGTGATGGGAGCGGCGCGCTCGACTGCCCCGCCGTCTACTCGGCCGGCCTCGTGCCCAAGACCGAGTGGGAGGCCGGCGGCATCACCGGCTTTTCCGACCTGACCGGCCCCGTTCCGACGAGCTGCAACCCCGCCGATGACCTGTCGGCGACCGCCTGCGTGGTCTTCTGCGGCGCCACCTGCACCCGCTGCATGCCGGGCTATGCCGGCGCCGACTGCAGCTTCTCCGACGCCGTCACCTGCAGCGGCCAGGGTTTGGCGCAGGCCGACGGGAGCTGCCTCTGCAACTACGGGGTGACGGGCGACAACTGCGAGCAGTGCGACATCGGCTTTGCCGGTCCCGGCTGCATCTACTCCGACATCAACACCTGCTTCTCGCTCGGCAGCGCCCAGGAGGATGGCAGCTGCCTCTGTCTGCCACGACGGGGCGGCGCGCAGTGCGCCGAATGTCTGCCGGGGCTGGCCGGGCCGGACTGCGAGTTCAGCGATGAGCTTACCTGCTCGGCGCGCGGGCTGGCGCTCGACAACGGCACCTGCCGCTGCAACACCAACATGGCGGGCGACGCCTGCGAGACCTGCCTGCCCGGCTTTGCGGGCGACCTCTGCAACTTCTCGAACGATGTGACCTGCCGCGGGCGGGGCATCGCGCAGGCCGACGGGAGCTGCGCCTGCTTCGACACCTTTGCCGGCGCCGACTGCGGGAGCTGCGTGGAGGGCCAGACGGGGCCGCAGTGCCAGTACAACGACCGCTTCACCTGCAACGACCGCGGGGTCGCGCAGCCCGACGGCAGCTGCATCTGCAGCGGCAACTTCACGGGGCGGCGGTGCGAGCTCTGCCAGCCCGGCTGGCTGGGCGACGCCTGCCAGCACTCGAACGAGACCACCTGCAACAACCGGGGCATCGCCGCCTTTGACGGGAGCTGCAGCTGCGGCGACACCTTCGCGGGGCCCGATTGCGGAGGCTGCACGGCGGGGCGGGCGGGCGCCGACTGCACGCTGACCGATGCCATCACCTGCAACCGGCATGGTCGGGTGCAGGCCGACGGGAGCTGCAGCTGCGACGAGCGCTATGTGGGCGCGGCCTGCGACGCCTGCGCCACGGCCGGGTTCAACTATCCGGCCTGCCCCGTCTGTACGCGGGAAGACAACTGCGCGGGCCACGGCAGCTGCAGCTCAGCAGGCTCCTGCCTCTGCGACGACGGCTACAGCGATGTCGACTGCCGCAAGTGCGAGGTGGGCTTTGCCCGTGAGATTCTCTACGCGCCGGAGGGCAGCGGTGCCACAGACGGCAGCGGCGCGGGAAGTGGCGCGGGCAGCGGCGATGGCAGCGGGGTGGTGCCTCCGCCTGCGCCGGCTCCGATAGGGTTTGCCTGCCTGCGCTGCCCCGGGGCGATTCCCTGCAACGGGCAGAATGTCTGCACGCTGTCGCTGGCGACCGACGGAACAGCCACCGCCATCTGCGCCTGCGACCCGGGCACCTATGGCGAGGACTGCAGCCTGACCCGGGCCTTCTGCAACGACCATGGCACGCCGATCGGCGGCGGTGCCTGCGCCTGTGACGAGGGCTATGCGGGGCGGTTCTGCACCATCGTGGGGCTGGAGCAGTGTGGTGCCAACGCGGTGATGAACCCGGACGGGAGCTGCACCTGCAACCCCGGCTATGCGGGTGCCCGGTGCGACAGCTTCTGCGGCGACGGCGTCGTGGGGACGAGCGAGGGGTGCGACGACGGCAACCAGACGGCCGGCGACGGCTGCAGCGCCCGCTGCTTCATCGAGCAGGGCTTCTCGTGCGAAGATGCGGTGCCGAGCACCTGCATTGTGGATGCGGATGGGGACGGGGTGACCGACGCGGAGGACAACTGCCCGACGACGCCGAACCCGGACCAGAACGACGGCAACGGCGACGGCTCGGGCTATGCCTGCGACCCGGTGGAGATTTCGTCGGACACGGGCGTGAATGACAACGATGTCATCGACCGCGACACAGGCGCGGAGCTCGAGGAGGAGGACACGGCGGTAGAAGACACCGGCACGCTGCTCCCCGACACGGAGGGGAGCGCCGCGCCGGCGCCCGCGCCGAAGAAGAAGGATGATGGCTGCGCATCGGCGGGCAGCAGCAGCGCAAGTTGGCTGGCGATGACGCTGTTGGCGGTCGTGGTGTGGCGGAGAAGGCGGCTTCAGTAGCCGATGAGCACGAGCTGGTAGGGGAGGCGAAGACGCTGGTGGCCATAGAGGGCCTCCGCGATCTCTCGGCACTTCTCGTAATCCCGGGTGAACGCGGGCTTCCCGCCGCTGTTGAACCGATAGGCGTTCGGGACGGCGATCATCAGGACCTCCACCTCGACCATCACGGCCGCCTGGATGAGGTCGCGGAAGAAGGCATTTCCACCGGAGAGGGCTCGTCCCGCCTCGACCTCGATGCCGCAGCGCCAGCCTGCGTGGTAGCCGTCAATTTCGTAGCGCAGCGTGGGCTCTCCGTTCTCGCCGAAGAAAACGGGGCGGTGGATGTTCTGGCCCGCGCGTTCTACCTCAAAACCCAGCGCTGCAAGCCCTGGAGCAACGACGCTTAGCACCTGGTCACTCGTGAGGCCCTTGGACAGCAGCTCTGTCCCGATGCTCGCTTCAAGCGCACGGAACACTTCGACGACATTGGCCACGAAGGCCGGCGGCGGCTGCGTGCGCGGGAACATCGCGTAGCGGATCGTGGATGGCTGACTCATGCGGAACCCCCGGAAGCAAGAGAGGCGAGCTTCTCAGACGGGGTGCATGCTGGCAAGCACCCTACCCTCTCGCGAGGGTGATCTCGGTGATCTCGGGCGGGGCGCCCACGCGGAAGGGGGGGCCCCAGCAGCCCGTGCCGCGGGAGACGTAGCACTGGAGCTTGCCGAAGTGGCCCAGCCCTGCGGCCAGCGGGTTGAAGAGGCCGACGAAGAGGGGGCCGGGGAAGAACTGGCCGCCGTGGGTGTGGCCGCTGAGCTGGAGGTCGAAGCCGGCCTCTCGGGCTGCCGGGATGGACTTGGGCTGGTGGGCCAGCAGCAGGCGGAAGTCGTGCTGGGCTGCGCCGGCGAGGGCCTTCTTGGGGTCGGAGGCGTGGTCGGGGTCGAACTGGCCGCCCGTGAAGTCGGTGACGCCGCCGACCAGGAGGCGGGCGCCGCCCCACGAGACGATGCGGTGCTCGTTGTTGAGCACGGTGAGGCCGAGACGGGCGACCTCTTCGCACCAGGCGCGGTGGCCGCTGTAGTACTCGTGGTTGCCCGTGACGAAGTAGACGCCGTGGGGGGCGGTGAGGTCGGCGATGGGGGCGACTTCGCTGGCGAAGGTCTGCACGCTGCCATCGACGAGGTCGCCGGTGAGGGCGATCATGTCGGCGCCGAGCTCGTTGGTCTTGGCGACGATGGCGGCGAGCTGGGCCCGGTTGAGGGGGGCGCCGATGTGGATGTCGGTGATCTGGGCGATACGAAAGCCCTCAAGCCCCGGCGGCAGGTTGGGGAAGCGGAGGGTGACCCGCTTGTAGGGGGGCAGCTGCATGGCGGAGCGGAAGCCGGTGACGGCGAGGCCGCCCGTTGCGAGCGCAGCCGCCATATGGGTCGCGTTGAAGAACAGCGCCCGGCGCGCCGGCGAGGGGAGCAGCGGCTCGGCGCCGAGCCCGGTGGCCAGGCCGAGGATGCGGGCGCCGGCGCTCCAGACGAGCCAGCCGAGGTCGCGGACCAGGACGAGGAAGAGGAAGGTGAAGAAGATGCCCATGTAGCCATAGGCGGCGATGGTGAGGGCGTTGCCCGCGGCGCTGATGTTGCCCACCTTCCGGATGAGGAAGATGCTGCCCATGCTGAAGAAGACGAGAAGGGCCGCGACGAGGTAGGGGAGCGCGGCCGGCCAGCCCTGTCCGTAGCCGCCGAGCCGGAGCGACGAGAAGATACGGGAGGCAACATAGAGGTGCATCCCGTATCTTCTCGTCGCTCCGGCTCGGCGGCTACGGACAGGGCTGGCCGGAGCGACGAGAAGATA
>Ga0114977_10002359_pt1 | contig 12163 bp, 10 predicted proteins | sample S_130805_MF_Meta_FD_87026 | JGI IMG/M metagenome (GOLD analysis project Ga0114977, IMG submission 87026) | Freshwater microbial communities from Lake Simoncouche, Canada to study carbon cycling - S_130805_MF_MetaG | ecosystem: Environmental > Aquatic > Freshwater > Lake | place: Lake...
CACCCCTAGCAAGGCAAGCAGTCCAGCAATCACCCATCGAACGGACCAGCGGAAACAATCAGTAAGCATCCTCTCTCCTGCACGCATTTGCCGCCACACGAAAGCCGGAATTCCTCACGCCCCTTCACCCGCACCCGCTCCCCCGCAATCGCCTTGTCCTCCCCATCAAGCCGTCAGCGTCGCCACTTTCAGATAGGGAATCCCCGGAAAATCCGGCGGCAGCGACCCCGCCTCCCACGTCAGCACCGGTCGCCCCGCCACCGCACTCCCACGCGTCACAAGGCTCCGGAACTGCCCCGGCGTCAGCGCATGGTGATTCGTCGACACCATCAGCCACCCACCCGGCTCCAGCACCCGCAGACACGCCGCCACCATCCCCGGCAAATCCCGCTCCACCCGCCACACCCCGCCATCCGCATTCCGCGAAAACGTCGGCGGATCCAGCACGATCCCATGCCAGCTCCGCCCCTTCGCCGCAAACCGCGGCAGCCATTCCCCCGCATCCCCGCGACAGAAAAAATGCGCCCCCGCATCCATCCCGTTCAACCCGAAATTCCGCTTCCCCCACTCCAGAAACGGCCGCGACAAATCCACACTCGTCGTCACCACCCCGCGACTCGCCGCCAGCACGCTGAACGCACACGTGTACGCAAACAGATTCAGAAACCGCTGCCCCGGCTCCATCCGCTCCAGCAACCGCGCCTTCTGCACGCGCTGATCAATGAATAACCCCTGGCTGTACCCAGCCCCGAAATCAATCTCATACTCCAATCCCAGCTCCCTAACCCGAAATACCCCGTCCGGCACGTCCCCCGCCATCGGCACCGGGCTCTGCTTGTCATGCTGATCCAGCCGCTTCCACGACAACGACCGCCATCCCGCCTCCGCCCGCGTCCCCTCCAGCCACTTCGGCCACGGCTGATCCCGCGTCTGCACCAGCCAGTGCCCGTCAAACGAATCCACCGCCACCCCCGCCAACCCATCCGCCTCCCCATGCACCACCCTCAACGCATTCGTCTCCCCATCCGGCAGTCCATGGGCGGCCCGCCGGGCAACAGCACCCAGTAACAGCGCAACTGATGATTTCTCCAGCATCGGATCGACAGGCTTCCGGGGTTGCCTCGCGCACAATCATCCCCAGATTCCCACCCATTCCGTGATCCCGCTCCATCATGCAACTTGAAGAACTTAAATCCGCTGTCGCCACCGCTCGCTCCTCAGGTCTCCTCCTCGATTCCAGCGCCGCCAACCTCCTCGAACTCTCCGCCGGCAGCTCCGATCCAGTCGTCCACAGCTCCATCGCAGAACTCGTCTCCACCGCCCAGTGGACCGAACTCAACGACCGCTTCTTCAAAAAACTCGCCTTCGGCACCAGCGGCCTCCGCGGCCGCACCATCGGCAAAATCATCACCTCCGCCGAACGCGGCAACGCCGCCCCGGACAACCGCCCCCAATTCCCCTGCGTCGGCACCAACGCCCTCAACTTCTTCAACCTCACCCGCGCCAACCGCGGCTTCGCCAAGTTCCTCACCGATTACTGGAAACGCGAAGAGCTCCCCGGCCGTCCCTCCATCGTCTTCAGCCACGACACCCGCCACTTCGCCCGCGAATTCGCTGAATTCTCCGCCAAAATCATGACCGAAAGCGGCGTCGATGTCTGGCTCTTCTCCTCACACCGTCCCACCCCGGAACTCTCCTTCGCCGTCCGCCACGTCAACGCCACCGGCGGCGTCATGCTCACCGCCAGCCACAACCCTGCCCACGACAACGGCTACAAAGCCTACTTCAAAGACGGCGACCCCATCCTCGAACCAGTCGCCACAGGCATCCTCGACGAGGTCAATGCCGTCGAATCCGACCAGTACACCCCACTCCCACCAGAACAGCGCGGCCAACTCCGCACGTTCGGCTCCGAAATCGACGACGCCTACCTCGCCCGCCTCAAGGGCGTCATGCTCCAGCCCAGCCTCCTCGAAAAAGCCAAGGGCCTCAAAATCATCTACACCGCCATCCACGGCACCGGCGGGGTCTTCGTCCCCACCGTCCTCAGCTCCCTCGGCTTCAACTTCCTCACCGTCCCAGCTCAGGACATCCCAGACGGCCGCTTCCCCACCGTCGTCTCCCCCAACCCGGAAAACGCCTCGGCCCTCCAGATGGCCCTCGACCTCGCTGAACAGGAACACGCCGACATCGTCATCGGCACCGACCCAGACTGCGACCGCATGGGCGTCGCCGTCCGCGACCGCTCCGGCCGCATGCAGCTCATCACAGGCAATCAGATCGGTTCCCTCATGGCATGGTACCGCCTCAAAACCTTCTTCGACCTCGGCATCCTCACCGAATCTAACAAGGACCACGCCGTCGTCGTCAAAACCTTCGTCACCACCCAGCTCCAGGACACCATCGCCCACTCCTTCGGCGTCCTCTGCGTCAATACCCTCACAGGCTTCAAATTCATCGGCGGCAAACTCGGCAAATACGAAAATGCCCTCCCCACAGACATCCGCGCCCGCTACCGCTCGCTAACCGACTCCGAAAGCCGCGACGCCCGTCTCGCCCACAGCCGCTTCTTCGTCTTCGGCGGCGAAGAAAGCTACGGCTACCTCGGCGCAGACTGGATCCGCGACAAGGACGGCAACGGCGCAGTCGTCATGTTCGCAGAACTCGCCGCCTACGCCGCCTCCCGCAACCTCACCATCCCTGACCTCCTCGAAGAAGTCTTCTCCAACTTCGGCGTCTTCGTCGAACACACCGAAAGCCCCGAATTCCCAGGCGCTGACGGCGCTCAGAAAATCCGCCGCCTCGTCGAAAGCTACGCCGCTTCCCCTCCCACCTTCCTCGACGGCACCGCCGTCACACGCATGACCCACTTCGGTCAGCAGGATGTCTTCGACGAAGAAGGCGACCTCATCCCGCGCGAAAACATGCTCATCACCGAACTCGCCGACGGCCGCCGCTTCGCCGTCCGCCCCTCCGGCACCGAACCCAAGGTCAAATTCTACTTCTTCGCCAGCCGCAAACCCGCCCCAGGCGAATCCCTCCCCATCAGCGACATCCCCGCCATCCGCACCGATGTCCGCGCCTCCATCGACAGGCTCTGGACCGAAGTAAAAGCCGACATCGCCCGCCGCCTCGAAGCCTAACCCCACCGTGCGGCCTGAGACAGCCCGCCTTACCGTTAGTGTCTTATGAACAAGGAATCTTCTCCGAGTCCAAGGCGCGAGGAGGGCGCGACCTCGCACCCCCGAAACGCGGCTACCAGGCTCCTCCCCGCCCTCGGCGGGCTCCTCGCCGCAGTCCCGTTCCTGCTGCCCTCCCTCACATTCTCGCCCGCCGCCCTCGCCTCCTTCATCGGACTCATCCCCCTCCTCCTCGCCCTCCAGTCAGCCCGCGCCCTCCCGTCCCGCCGCCGCTCATGGTGGTCAGGCTTCCGCATGGGCTGGTCCTTCGGCGCAGTCTTCTTCCTCGCCTCCCTCTGGTGGCTCGGCCACGTCACCGTCCCAGGCATGCTCGCCCTCTGCGCCTATCTAGCCCTCTACCCAGCCGTATGGGCCGGTTGCGCCGCACTCATCCGCCCCCAATCCACACGCGCCTCCATCACCTCCGCCCTCGCCGTCGCCGGCCTCTGGTGCGGCCTCGAATGGCTCCGCAGCTCGCTCCTCAGCGGCTTCCCCTGGAACGGCATCGCCGTCCCCCTCGGCTCCATCCCTGGCCTCCGCGACTGGGCCCCGCTCATCGGCGTCACCGGCACCGCCTTCTTCCCCGTCGCCTTCCAATCCCTCCTCGTCCCTCTCTCCCGTCCCCGCCCTCAACTCCTCGCCGCCCTCACCCTGACCGCCACCGCCTTCCTCCCGCTCGCCTTCCCTCACCATCCTGACAATTCCCTCCCTCCCCTCCGCGTCGCCCTCCTCCAGCCCAATGTCAGCATGCAGGACAAAATGTTCGGCGACGACTCCTTCCAGCAGCAGCGCTACGACGACCTCATCGCCTCCAGCTTCGCCGCCATCAACGCCTCCTCCCCGGACCTCATCGTCTGGCCCGAATCCGCACTCCCCGGCCGGTTCCACGACGCCGTCAACATTAAGGCGTTCGACTCCCTCCTCGCCTCCGGCTCCACACTCATCACCGGCTGCGACGCCGACTCCATCGAGGGCGCCGCCCCCGGCGACTGGAACCCTCGCAACTGCGTCGCCCTCCTCCAAGGCGATTCCTCACAATTTCTCCTCCACGCCAAGGTCCAGCTCGTCCCCTTCGGCGAATTCATCCCTTTCCGCCGCCAGCTGCCGTTCCTCGAGAACATGATAGGCAACCTCATCCCGCGCGACTTCGTAAGGGGCACCGTTATCGCCCCGTTCCCCGCCAGCGGCCCCATCCCCGCCATCATCCCGCTCGTCTGCTTCGAAGACTCCGTCGGTTCCCACGTCCGCCGCTTCGTCCGCCCCGAACCGCAACTCATCGTCAACGTCACCAACGACAACTGGTTCCACCAAAGCCCCGCCGCCCCGATCCACGCCATCAACGCCCGCTGGCGCTGTCTCGAACTCCGCCGCCCCATGATCCGCAGCGCCAACACCGGCATCACCTGCACCATCGACACCAACGGCCGCATCTCCGCTCTCCCCCCATTCACCAACGGCGTCCTCGACACCTCCATCGCCCCAACCTCCGGCCCACCCACCCCCTTCGCCCGCTTCGGCAATCTCTTCTCCGCAGCAGCCGGTGCCCTCGGCCTCGCCGCCATCATCGTCCTCTCACGACGCCGCCTAGCACCCGCCGCCTCTCCATGACCCCCGCCCCCTCTCTCGAAACCTCAGAGGAAGTCATGTTCTTCGACACCGACGCCGGTGCCGTCGTCCACAACATCGCCTACCTCCGCTTCATCGAAACCTGCCGCACAAGGCTCGCCGCCTCCCTCGGCATGGACCTCCGCTCCATGATGGCCTCCCAACACTTCGCCGTCGTCGTCCGCACCGAAATCGACTACCGCCGCCCAGCCCTCCTCGGCGATCTCCTCTCCATCCGCGGCTGGCTCGATTCCCTCGAACGCGCCCGCTTCTGGTGCCGCTTCGAAATCACCAGACCCGCCGACAACGCCCTCCTCGTCACCTGCCGTCAGGCCCTCGCACTCGTCGAAATGCCCAAAGCCAAACCGCTCCGCCTCCCCGCCGCATGGCGCACCCAATGGCCCGACCTCTTCCGCCCCACCGCGCCTCCCTGACACTTCATGCCGACCGAAGTCTCCACCTTCCTCCTGCTCACCGCAGCCCTCCCCGTCTTCCTCCTCATGGGAACCGGGGCCGCCCTCCGCCGCCTCGGCGTCCTCACTCCCGCAGGCGACACCTCCATGATCGGCCTCGCCGTCAACGTCACCTACCCCTGCTTCATCCTCCAGAACGTCGTCGGCAATACCGCCCTCCGCCGCCCCGAAAATGTCTGGATCCCCTTCGTCTGCGGCGTCCTCTTCATGCTCCTCGGCGGGCTCCTCGCCTACGCCGCAGCCCCCATCTTCCGTCTCCGCGAACCCGCCACCCGCCGCACCTTCGCCCTCGCCTGCTCCATCCAGAACTACGGCTACCTCCCCATCCCCGTCATGTCCGTCCTCTTCCCAGGCGGCAACTGGATGGGCGTCCTCTTCGTCTACAGTCTCGGCGTCGAACTCGTCCTCTGGACCGCTGGCGTCTGGCTCATGCAGCCCTCCGCCCACGGTGCCTTCCGCAAAATGCTCAACCCAGTCGTCGGCTCCATCATCGCAGGCCTCCTCCTCAATCTCATCGACTGGCTCCCTCTCCTCGCACCCGGCGCTCCCGCCGCATGGGCCATCCAAACCATCCAGCGCGCCTCCCGCCTCCTCGGCGACTGCGCCGTCCCCCTCGGCCTCCTCCTCGTCGGCGCCACCCTCGGCGACCTCGTCGGCCGCAAAGGCTGGCTCAGCGACTCCCGCGCCGCCATCGGCGGCATCGTCATGCGCCTCGCCATCCTCCCCCTCACCATGCTAGGCGGCATGCTTCTCCTCCCGTGGGCCTCCCAGGACTTCCGCCACGTCATCGCCGTCCAGTCCGCCATGCCCGCCGCCGTCTTCCCCATGATCCTCGCCCGACGCTACGGCGGCAACGAAGCCACCGCCATGCGCGTCATCGTCGTCACCACCCTCGTCAGTCTCCTCACCATCCCCTTCGCCGTCAAACTCGCCCTCCGCGTCCTCGCAAGCCCCTGAATTCCTCCAAAGGGCAACGCCTCAAGCCCTCTCAATCCCCTCTCAACTCCCTCACAACTCCCGGATCATCAGCCCCCGGAACCACACCTCATCCCCGTGGTCCTGCAGCATGATCCGCCCCTTCGCGTTCACCGCAAAATCAGGCACCCCCTTGAACTTGCTCTTCGCGTGCACCGCCTTCCACTCATCCGATCCCACCGTCATCGACACCACTTTCGCACCGTTCAGCCAGTGCTCGATCGATCCGCCGCGCACCACAATCCGCGACTCGTTCCACTCCCCCGGCGGCTTCAGCCGCTTCGCCGCCGCATCCGCCGCCACCAGATCATACAGCGCCGCCGATTGCCGCTGCGGCCCCACCTTCGCGTCAGGATGCTTCTCGTCATCCAGCACCTGATACTCCGGCCCCAGCAACCCTTTCCCCGCGTACTCCTTCATCCGGTACTTCACCCCGCTGTTCCCCCCAGCCGCAATCTTCCAGTTGAAACTCAGGTCGAAGTCCCCGTACTCCTTCGCCGTGAACAGATCACCGGCCTTCCCCGCCCGGTGAATGACGCCGCCTTCCTCCACTTTCCAGCCCTCTCCCGGTGCCTTCCCGGCCGCATCCGTCCAGCCACTCAGGTCCTTGCCGTTGCTCAATGGCACCGGCTCACCACCCGTCAGCACTCTCACACTAGCCAGAAACAGGAAAAAGGCAGGCGTCTTCATCGTTCAATTCATCGGAGTTCCCAACCTCAGTCCAGCGGCTTCACCGCAATGTCCTTGTAGTGAGCCTCGCAACCAGGATCATGCGCCTGAAACGCAAACGTCCCCGCACTCACCCAGCGCCCCTTCTTCTGATCACCGTCCCCTCGCGGATCCCCTTCCTTCTCCGTGTAATCCGCCGTCACCTTCCCGTTCACCGTCACCGTAATGTGCTTGCCCACCACCTTGATGTGATAGTCAAACCACTCGTCGTCCTTCACAAACACATCCTTGAAATCCTGCACCGCATACAGGCTCCCCGTCCGCCGCGGATCCTTGTCGAACGAGTTGTTCACCTGGCACTCATACCCCTTCGCAGGCCACCCGTCCTTCTGAAACTCCGTGTGAAAATAAATCCCGCTGTTCGCATTCTTCTTCGTCATCACCTTCGCCTTGAACTCGAAATTCCGGAACTTCGCGTCCTGCACCTTCCCCGCATAAAACAAATGCGCCCGCCCACCCTTCACTTTGATCGCCCCGTTCTCCACCGTGAACACCCCCGGCACCTCCTCATTCGACTTCCATCCCTCAAGGGTCTTCCCGTCAAACAGGGAATGCCAGCCAGTCGCATCATCCGCAACAAGGGTTCCCGCAGCAGCAGCCGCGCCTAACAGGGTCATGAAGGCAAGTCGTTTCATTTCAGTGGGGGGTTGATCGTCATTAACCATCCCATCCCAGCCGCCCACTCCCTGCAAAGCGCTCGCTCCTCCCGCATCCGCGGGCGCTCCCTCCCGCCTCCCACCCCGCCGGATTCCCCATTGCCCTCCCCTCCCGCCACTGGCACGTATCCACTCACCGCTCGCGCCCGCCCATGGAAACCTCCTCGGATCCCATCCGCATCGAACCCGCCACTCTGGAGGACCTCTCCGAACTGACGGACCTCGTGATGTCCCTGATGGCCATCGAAGCCGACTTCCACCCAGACGCCGACAAACAACGCCACGGCCTCCGCCTCATCCTCGAACAACCCAACCGCGGCCGCATCTTCGTCGCCCGCAATGACCACAAGGTCATCGGCATGGTCAATCTCCTCTTCACCATCAGCACCGCAGAAGGCGGCTTCGTCATCCTCATGGAAGACGTCATCGTCAGCCCCGAACACCGCGGCCACGGCTACGGCTCCAGACTCGTCAACTACGTCAAGGAATTCGCCGCCAAAAAAGACTTCCGCCGCATCACCCTCCTCACCGACCGCGTCAGCAAGGAATCCCAGCGCTTCTTCCAGAAAAACGGCTTCGTCCATTCCCAGATGGTCCCCATGCGCCTCCTCCTCGACAAGGACCGCTCCGCAGAAACCTGACCACCACCACCTCCGCATGGACGCCCTTCTCTCCAGCCTCCCAGGCCACGTCCAGGCCATCGCCGCTTTCCTAACCGACCGCCAGCCGCTCCCCTCCGCCCCCGGACGCGTCTGGCACGGCCCCCTCGAAGCCTCCGCCGCCACCACCAGCAACTGGCTCGCATGGACGCTCCTCCTCTCCCTCCTCCTCACCTTCTCCGTCATCGGTGCCTGCATCATCGCCCTCCGTCAGCGCCCACGCTCACCCACCCCGGAACAACTCCTCATCGAAGAAGTCCTCCGCGACCCCCATGCCGCCGAACACGGGCTCCCGCCATCTCCCCTCCAGCCATGGGAACGCCCACCCGATTGGTGGAAACAGAACCAGCCCTGATTAGACAACAGCCCCTAACCGTTAACACTCTCACTCCCCCGGCGCTTCCCTCAGCCCCTCAATCGCACGCTCCGCCGCCGCCGCCGTCACCCCCCCACTCACAAACGCATCCCCCGCCGCCCTCAACAGCACAAACTTCAGCCGCCCATGGTCGAACTTCTTGTCCCGACCCATCTTCTCCAGCACCACCGCCGTCCCGATCGTCTCAGGCAGCACTAACGGCAACCGCCACATCCCCAGCAGCCGCACCAGCCGCCGCGTCACCGCCGGATCCAATCCCGCAAACTCCTCCGACAAACGCAGCGCCGCACGAATCCCCAGACTGATCGCTTCCCCGTGCAGCATCTCCCCGTACCCCGCACTCGCCTCAATCCCGTGACCGATCGTGTGCCCGAAATTCAATAACGCCCGTAATCCCTTCGTCTCAAACTCATCCTCACTAACAATCGCCGCCTTGATCGCCACATTCCGCGCAATCAACGCCTCCAGCCCGTCCCGCCCGGTCTCCCCCGCCAGGACCTCCAGCTCGTCCAGCATCGCCGCATCCCGGATCGCCGCATGCTTGATCACTTCCGCAAATCCCTCACGGTACTCCCGGTCCGGCAGCGACCCTAGCGTCTCCGGATCAATCAGCACCAGCCGCGGCTGATGAAAGGTCCCGATCAGGTTCTTCCCCTCCGCCGTGTTGATCCCCGTCTTCCCTCCCACCGAACTGTCCACCACCGACACAATCGTCGTCGGAATCTGCACCACCGGTATCCCCCGGAAAAACACCGACGCCGCAAACCCCGCCAGATCTCCAATCACCCCGCCTCCCAGCGCCACCGCAAACGCCTTCCGGTCCAATCCCGCACGAATCATCGCCCGCGTCACCGTCTCCAAAATCCCAAACGACTTAGACGGCTCCCCCGCCGGCACCGTGATCACTTCCGCCTCAATCCCAGCACCCGCCAGCGACGCCACCACCCGCCCCGCATACAGCGGCCCCACATTCGCATCCGTAATCACCACGCACCGACCCGACCCCGGAAACATCGCCCGCGCCCGCTCCCCGCACTCCCCTAGCAGGCCTCGCCCCGTCACTACCTGATACGATTTCGCCCCAAGGGCCACCAGTGTTGTCAGCATCCCTCCGCCATGACGGCCCCCCAACCGCTTTGCAAGCGCGTGCCCGCTCCCCATCAACCCGCCCCCCCGAAAACACCGCGCCCGCCACCACCTCTCGGCAGTCGCGGGCGCAGCAAGCCTTTCCAGCAGCTCCCCTCTCAGCCCTCCACCGCCGCCGTCTCCCCCTCCGCAGGCGGTGCCTGCTCCTCAATGCTGAACTTCAGCGCCTTCTCACCCTCGCGCCGAGTCACCTTCACCGTGTCGCCTTCCTTCACATCCCCGCGCAGCAGATGCTCCGCAAACGGATCCTCCAAATGACGCTCCACCGCCCGGCGCATCGGACGCGCCCCGTACTGAGGATCATAACCCTCCGCAATCAGAAACTCCTTCGCCGTCTCATCCAGCTCCACATGAATGTGCTTGTCGCGCACCCGCTTCAGCACCTTCGCAATCTCCAGATCCACAATCCGGACCAGATCCACTTTCTCCAGCATGTGGAACACAATCAGATCATCCAGTCGGTTCAGGAACTCTGGCTTGAAATGCCGCTTCGCCTGCTCCGTGATCTTCTCCTTCATCGAATCATAGTCGTGCGCCCCAGTGCCAATCGCACCAAAGCCCATCACGTTCTGCTTCTTGATCAGCTCCGCTCCCACATTCGATGTCAGGATGATGATCGTGTTCCGGAAGTCCACCTTGCGACCAAAACTGTCCGTGATCGTCCCCTCCTCCAGAATCTGCAGCAGCAGATGCATCACGTCAGGGTGCGCCTTCTCCACTTCATCAAACAGCACCACACTGTACGGCCGACGACGCACCGCCTCACTCAACTGTCCGCCCTCTTCATAACCCACATACCCAGGAGGACTCCCGATCAGCCGGCTCGCCGTGAACTTCTCCATGTACTCGGACATGTCGATCTGAATCAGCGCATCGCCATCCCCGAACATGAACTCCGCTAGGTTCCGCGCAAGGAACGTCTTCCCGACACCCGTCGGCCCGAGGAACAGGAACGACCCGATCGGCCGCCGCGGATCCTTCAAATCCGCACGGCTCCGCCGCAGCGCCTTCGAAATCGCCACCACCGCGTGATCCTGACCAATCACCTTGCCCTTCAGCTCCTGATCCATCTTCAGCAGCTTCTGCGTCTCCTTCTGCTCCATCCGGTTCAGCGGCACCCCAGTCCACTTGCTCACCACAGACATGATCTCCTCAATCCCCACCGTCACCCGCTTCTCCTCATTCCCCGTCCTCCAGGTCTCCATCAGGGTCTCCAGATTCTTCCGCGCATTGCGCTCGCCGTCGCGCAGCGCCGCAGCCTTCTCGAAATCCTGATCCTTGATCGCGCCTTCCTTCTCATTCCGGATCCGCTCGATCTCCGCCTCGATCTGCTTGAACTCAGGCGGCCTCGTCATCGCCCCAATCCGCGCCCGGGCCCCGGCCTCGTCCATGATGTCGATCGCCTTGTCAGGCAGGAACCGTCCCGTCAGATAACGCGACGACAGCTTCACCGACTGCACAATCGCCTCATCCGTATACACCGCCTTGTGGTGGGTCTCATACTTCGGCTTGATCCCCATCAGAATCAGAATCGCGTCGTCCTCGCTCGGTTCCTCCACCTTCACCGTCTGAAACCGACGCTCCAGCGCCGCATCCTTCTCGATGTACTTGCGGTACTCGTTCAGCGTCGTCGCCCCAACACACTGCAACTCCCCACGGCTCAGCGCAGGCTTGATGATGTTGCTCGCATCCATCGCCCCTTCCGCCGACCCCGCACCCACAATCGTGTGCAGTTCGTCAATGAACAGAATCACGTTCTTGTTCCGCCGGATCTCATCCATCACCGCCTTGATCCGCTCCTCAAACTGACCGCGGTACTTCGTCCCCGCCACCATCAGCGCAAGGTCCAGCGTGATCACTTTCTTGTCCCGCAGGATCTCAGGCACGTTCCCAACCACAATCTCCTGCGCCAGTCCCTCCACAATCGCCGTCTTGCCCACCCCAGCCTCACCAATCAGCACAGGATTGTTCTTCGTCCTGCGGCACAGGATCTGAATCACCCGCTCAATCTCATCCGCACGCCCAATCACCGGATCCATCTCCCCCTTCGACGCAATCTCCGTCAAATCTCGCCCAAACGCCTTCAACGCAGGCGTCTTCCCTTCCTTCCCGCCACTCTTGCTCCGCGGCTCAGGCGCACCACCGGATTCCTGGAATCCTTCGTCTTCCGTCTCGCCTTCCTGAGGCGTGAAATTCGGATCCAGTTCCTTCAGAATCTCGTTCCGCGTCCGCTCAATGTCCACCTCAAGGCTCTTCAGCACCTGCGCCGCCACACCCTCACCCTCACGCAGCAATCCCAGCAGGATGTGCTCCGTCCCCACATAACTGTGATTCAGCGCACGCGCCTCCTTGCTCGCCAGCGCCA
>Ga0114977_10002361_pt1 | contig 12154 bp, 9 predicted proteins | sample S_130805_MF_Meta_FD_87026 | JGI IMG/M metagenome (GOLD analysis project Ga0114977, IMG submission 87026) | Freshwater microbial communities from Lake Simoncouche, Canada to study carbon cycling - S_130805_MF_MetaG | ecosystem: Environmental > Aquatic > Freshwater > Lake | place: Lake...
CTGTTCGTCAAGAGTTCCAGTTTCTTCCCCAACCTTAAACATCTGTCTCGCAGCGCCTGGGAAGAGATTGGTTGCTGCGAGTGGACCAGAGAAACCAGATCCCCGCAACATTTCTTCGCGCGCTACTTCGAGACGTTCGCGGTACACCGTATTGGCGGTGGCTTCTGTGGTTGTCTCCATTCCGTCGGGGAGTGGAACACCCGCACGCACCATAGCGCCAAGAATGCGACAGAAGCGTTCAAGAATGGCGTACTCGATGATTCCCTTGATGACGGGAATCTTGAGAATGGCTCGATCTTTGAATCGTTGTCCTTTATCGGTCTTGATCATCCAAATGGCTAAGGCGATGATGCACATGAAAAAAGTGATCGGTATGTAAATAAGATCAGTGAAAAGTGATGCTACTGCCAACAACATGCGTGTCGGTAATGGAAGGTCGGCATTGAGCTCGGCAAAGAGTGGTTTGAATTTTGGTAACACATATCCGGCCAAGATGACAACAGTGACGACGGCCATCACCATGACGACTCCTGGATACGACAAAGCGCTGACAACTTTTGAACGTGTCTCTATTTCTCTATTGAGATAGGCCGACAAACTGTCAAGAGTTTCATCAAGTCGCCCAGTGAGTTCGGCGCTGTGCAAAATGCCGACGTAATAGTTTGGGAATACTTGCGTGTGCTGAGCAGCGGCCATTGACAGAGTCCCACCGTTACGTAACTCTTCAATCATTGCCGTGATTGCTCGTCGCAATGCGGTGTCTTGAGTTTCGTCGCCGATTGTCTCGAGTGCGGTTGTGATTGGGATACCAGCGCGAACGAACACTGCAAGTTGGCGTGTGAAGTGCATCAACTCTTTCTTTTTCACCTTTTCTTTGGTGATTTCAAATTGAAGAAGCCCGCGCTTTTCAGCAAGTTTGGTGGGATAGAGGTCTTGACTTAAGAGATGTGCACGGGCATCGCCGATACTGTCGGCTTTCGTGTCACCTTCAATGGTGACCCCTTCGTTGTTTATTGCGCTGTAAGCGAACCTAGGCATCAATATTCCAATCAGGCCACGTACAAAGTTCTGATGACTTCGGCGACTGTGGTGATGTCGGCTTCGACAAGGTTGATTGCCTCAGCGATCATCGGCCGCATACCTTCGTCAATTGCTAATTGGCGCACTCGTTCAGTTGTCGCATGTTCAACAATGAGTTGGCGAATAGCTGGCGAAATCTTGAGCAACTCATAGACACCGATGCGATCGCGATAACCGGTCTGTGAACAGTCTTGACAACCAGCACCGTGAAAAAAAAGCTTCTTCTTGTTCTTCGGAAGGTGGTGTTGAAATAGTGCCATTTCTTCGGAGTTTGGTTCGTAAGGCTGTTTACATGAATCGCAAATGCGGCGAAGTAAGCGTTGACCAATGACGCCCATCACCGATGAAGCGATGAGGAATGCTTCAATACCCATGTCAAGCAATCGATGCAGAGCAGCGGCTGCATCGGTGCCGTGAAGTGATGACAACACAAAGTGACCAGTGAGTGCAGATTGGACAGCGATACGAGCGGTGTCGGCATCGCGGATTTCACCAACCAAGATGACGTCGGGATCTTGACGTAACAACGCACGTAGCCCGGTCGCAAATGTGAGGCCCGCTTGTTCGTTGGTTTGAACTTGGTTGATTCCGGGGAACACATATTCAACGGGATCTTCAATAGTCGTGACATTCTTGCCAATGTCATTGATCTCCATGAGTGATGCGTACAGAGTGGTGGTTTTGCCAGCACCAGTGGGGCCAGCACAAATCACCATGCCAAAAGGCGAGCGCACCATTTGCGAATACATCTCGTGAGTGTCGTTGGGCATTCCGAGTTCGCTGAGACCAATTGTTGAACGTCGCTTGTCAAGAAGTCGCATAACAAGTTTTTCGCCGAAGACAGTCGAGACCGTGGCGACTCGTACGTCAACTTCGCGACCGTCAACTGTTGTTGAGAATTGACCGTCTTGGGGCCGGCGACGTTCAACGATGTTCATGCCGGCCATGATCTTTAGACGACTGACCAAACTTGAGTGCAGGTGCAAGGGGAGCGTTTGTGCTTCAACCAAGTTGCCATCGATGCGATAACGAATACGCAAGACATCATTGAGTGGTTCGACATGAATGTCAGATGCCCGGTCGCGAAGCCCCTGGCTGACGAGCGAGGTGACCATTTGGACGACCGGCCCATCGTCATCGTTATGTGACTGTTCGGCTACCCGAGCCTTAGTTGAGACGTCAGGGGCAGTTGACTCTTTGAGGACAGATGATTCTTTGGGCGCGGACCGATTAAACACGGGTGTCTATCGGTCATGGGATCGCCCTCCTCAACCGACTGGACCCCTTCTTAACAATCCCTTGACGAACTGGGAATTTCCAGACCGAAATTTCTGGGAGTAAGGTCACCTCTGTGCCGAACGTTGAAGTTTTTCTGCCCGATGATTTGCTGGAAGCGGCTGCGAGCCGAGACCTTCCCCTATCGGAAATGCTGCAGGTTGCGGTGAGGGCTGTCGTTGAACGTGAAAAATCTCGTGAAGGTTTAGAGGAGTACATCCGCGAACTTGAAGATGAACTATCGGAAAAGTGAGTTCTCAAGCGGCGAGGCGCGGGGCAACAATTCCGGCGATGGCTGCGAACTGTAAGCCAGCAGCAACCACAGTGAACGCATGAAAAATCTCGTGGAAACCAAAAACCTTGGGCCAAGGATTGGGTCGTTTCGTTGCTAACGCAATTGCGCCGATGGTGTAACACACACCGCCCGACAAAATGAGTGCAAAACCTAGATGGCCAAGTCCACGCCACAACGCCGGCAAGGTGACAATGGCCGACCAACTGACAATCATGTAACTTGCGCCATGCCAAATTGTTGGCACTTTGGGTAACCAATGAATGGCGATACCAATGACAGAACCGCCCCACACACCGACAAGAACCGCCCATCGGGTCCAACCATCAAGACACAGCACCGCAACCGGCGTGTAGCCACCAGCAATGGCGAGGAATATCGCCGAATGATCGAAGCGTTGCATGAGTGCTTTGGCTTTGGGCCTCCACGGCACGCGGTGATAGAGCGCGGATACACCAAACATCGTCGCGGTTCCGACCACATATAAGAGCAGGGACAACAGCAAGTTAAAAGGCAAATTGACCACGATCAATAAAACAGTGCCAAGCACAACCATGATCGGGAACGAGACCAAATGCGACCAGCCCCGTAAGAGCGGTCGTAGGGCGGGGTCGTAGGGGTTACTCACTTCACCATTGTGACCGACATCGAAGGAAAAGTATGTTCATCACAGGGCTACGCTTTTGGTCAATGGGCACAATGGAAGTAAAGACAACGAAAGTTTTGACATGATCGTTCATCTTGTTGATGGAACCTACGAGTTATATCGCCAGCACTATGGCCAAGCGGTGCGTTCTTCAACGCCTGCACCAAATGCGGCAACGATTGGTGTCTTGAATTCGACAATGCAGTTGCTCACTGAAGGCGCAACGTATATCGGCGTAGCTAGTGATCACGTGATTGAAAGTTTCCGCAATGACTTGTGGGCCGGCTACAAAACTAGTGAAGGTATGGAGCCCGAAATCTTGGGACAGATTCCGATCATGGAAGAAGCCTTGCGCTCGATGGGTGTCACAGTGTGGCCGATGGTTGAGTACGAAGCCGATGATGCTTTATCTTCGGCAGCCGCTATCGCCGATGCAGACCCACGCGTCACACAAGTGCAGATCTTGAGTCCCGATAAAGATCTTGGTCAATGTGTGAAGGGTACGCGCGTCGTACAGATTGATCGTCGAAAAATGGGCAAGGGTGAAAACGGCTTAGTTGATGAAGCAGCTGTGCTTGAAAAATTCGGCGTTCCACCTTCGGGTATCGCAGATTATCTCGGACTCGTTGGCGACACGGCCGATGGTTTTCCGGGTCTCTTAGGTTGGGGTGCGAAATCTGCAGCTTCAGTCTTGGCGCGCTACGGACGCATTGAAGATATTCCTGATGCGGCTGGCCAATGGGATGTACCTGGTCTGCGCGGTGCCGCCAAGTTGGCGACTGTTCTCAGCGAAAATCGAGACTTGGCATATCTCTTCCGTCGCATTGCAACCACCATCAACGATGTCCCAGTCGGCAAAGTTGATGACTGGCACTGGAGCGGTCCGACCCCTGAATTTGCCGAATTTTGTGCCGACCTCGGAATCCCGCGATTGGCCGAAAAAGCTGCTGGTCTCGCTCGGTCCCGAGGCAGGTAGTCTTGCCCCTGCAACATTTGGCTCCTGTCAAGTGTGGTGACGGTCGGGTCCTGTGCAACGGGTTCCCGTGAATCAGGTCAGGACCGGAAGGTAGCAGCCTTCAGCGGATTCGCTCGTGTGCCGCAGATCGCCTGGCCGCCACCACACCTGGCAGGAACCCGATGTTGACACCCTGGAAGGGTGCGAGAGCGGCCGAATCGGCACGCTTGGAAAGCGTGTGAGGTGCAAGCCTCCGTGGGTTCGAATCCCACCCCTTCCGCCATGCCAGTGAACGACAGTTACATCGAGGCAATGAATGCAGCCCTTGATCAGGCGCGTGATGCTCTCAATCACGACGATGTTCCCGTCGGTGCTGTTGTTTTGCACGAGGGCAAAATTATTGCGGCTCGTCATAACGAACGCGAGAATTTTCAAGACCCCACTGCTCATGCTGAAATTTTGGCTTTGCAAGATGCCGCAAAGCACCTCGGTCGCTGGCGCCTTGACGATTGCACTTTGGTTGTCACGCTTGAACCTTGTGTGATGTGTGCAGGCGCATTATTGAATTCGCGAATCGGCTCGTTGGTCTATGGGGCCGCCGACCTTAAGGGTGGGGCAACAGCCAGTTTGTACAACGTGTCAGCCGATCCACGACTGAACCATAACTTCCCGGTGACCCACAATGTTTTAGCCGCCGAGTCGGCTGCTTTGCTCGAGCAGTTCTTTGCCTCACGCCGATAACCTCGGATATCGGAAGGGTGCCCGAGTGGCCTAAGGGACACGCCTCGAAAGCGTGCGACGTGCAAGCGTCCGTGGGTTCAAATCCCACCTCTTCCGCCAGAGATATCAGCAGTCGAGTTCACCATCGGGTGCTTGCAAGTCGATGAGGTAATTGTCGACCGCGTCGTTGACGCATGAGTTGAGGCCGTAGCCGGTGTGTTGATCGGCAGTCACCACAATCAAGCGTCCATTTTCAAGTGCTTTGACCATATTGCGGGTGCTGTCAAGCGGAGTAGCTGGATCACCCGTTGTACCGATCACAACGATGGGTCCGGCGCCAATGCCAGTGATTTTGATTCGTGGATCAATTGCCTTGGGCCAGAACACACATGTGTAATCGCCGGTGGTACCTGGTGAAAGCCTTGGTGCGTTGGCTTGATACTGCGGTACTAAAGCATCTGCTTCTTCAATTGTTTTGCGTTCAGGGCTATCGGCACACAAAATATTGACAAAGGCTTCAAGTTCATTGCCGTAAGTTCCGTCTGGTTGACGTTGAAAGTATTCGTCAAACAACGCCAATAAGCCGGTGCCATCGCCATCTTGTGCCGACGCAAGAGCGCTTTCAAGAGTGCTCCAATACGAATCGGAATACATCGCTTCAGAAACGGCAGTAAGTGCCATGCCACGGGTGAGGTCAGGCCGACCCGATGACGTCGGAATTGGATTCTCATCAAGTTGCGCCATCAGGTCATCGAACGCACCTTCAGCATTTCCGCCGTTGTAAAAAGCACAGTTTGCGTCGCTTGAACACTGAGCCAAAAAGGTGGTGATTGAGTTTTCAAAACCTTTGTTTTGTTGCAATACGCCTAATAACTCATCGGCATCTGGATCTGACGCCCCATCCAAGACTGCTACGCGAACGGTGTCGGGAAACATCGTCGCCCATGTGGCCCCAAGTTCGCTGCCATACGAAAAACCGAAGTAACTAATTTTGTCTTCACCAAGCGCACGGCGAATCATGTCCATGTCGCGCGCGACATTGTTGGTACCTGCGTACGGAAGTATGTCGCCGCTCTTATCAAAACAATCTTTGGTGAATTCTTCAGAAGAGGCGACACTGTCGGCGCGCTCTTGAGGGGTATCGGGAGTGATATCACCCGAAGCAAAGAAGTGGTCGTAGTCATCGGTGCAGTCAATTGCTGGAATGGACTTACCCGTTCCACGTGGGTCCCAACCGATGATGTCAAATGAACTAAGAATTGCGGGTGAATAAATGTTGTCGGCAGATTCGGCTAAAAATGATCCGCCAAAGCCAGGGCCGCCGGGGTTCACTAGCAATGAGCCAATGCGGGCATTGGCATCAGTGGCTGCATGCTTGACGATGTAGAGGGCAGTGGTGTCTGAATTGACATCGGAGTAATCGATCGGAACATCGATGTAGCCACATTCGAGTCCGTCACTGCATGAATCCCACGAAATTGTTGGAGTTGCAAAGTCTGCTGTTGAATACACCCCGTTGGACTGAACAACAGAGTCATCGGGTGCATCAGATGTTGCAGTATCACTCACTGAAGTGTCTTGGCTGACAACTTCAATATTTGAATTACTGCTGCAGGCAGTTGCTGCAAACCCGAAGGCCATGAAAATGGCAACTGCTGGGGAAAGAAATCGTTTCACTTCTTCAGAATAGATGAAAAGCGAGTGTCGTACGAGTCGTTAACAGGTTGTGACGTCTGGGCCGTCGGACAAGGTGAGCAAGTATTCGTCGACGATTTTGGTGACGCATTTGTCAGAGCCGTAGGTGGTGTGTTGCTCAAGTGGACTAATCACTAAACGAGCGTTCCCGAGTGCAATGACCATATTTCGCGTACCCTCCAAGGGCGTGGCGGCGTCGCCAGTGCTTCCGACCACCACCAGACGGTTATCGGTCTTTGCACTCATTGCCACTCCACCACGCGGTGCAACTTTCCAATTCGCACAGATCAACATTTCTTGGATCCAACCAGCGCCAAGCCGCGGCGCAACTGCTTTGAGTCGGTCGGTGAGGTTAAGTACTTGTTTGGTCGTGACATTTTGGTCGCGATCGAGGCAGGTAATTCCAAAGTAAGCATCGATCGAGTCATCCATCTGCCCAGTGCTATTGCGACCAAAATACTCATCAAACAAAATCAATAAAGGCTGTCCGTCACCAAGATCGGCAGCTGAGAGTGCATCTTCCAGTAGTGGCCATTGAGAGTCGCCGTACAGTGTTCCAGCAATACCGGTTTGGGCGACGCCTTGATTGATCGCGATTCGGTCGTCATTTCCAATTGGCTGTTTGTCGAGAGAAAGCATGATGCGATCAAACGCGTCTTTTGCTGATTCACCGACTTTCATAAATGAACAGGGAGAGGTATCGCATTTTGCGAAGAAAGCGTTGAGTGACGATTCAAAACCGCTGGCTTGCAAAATGAGATCATCGATATAACCCTTACTGGGGTCAATCGCGGCATCAAGTACCGCGGCACGAACAGTTTCTGGAAAAAGCGTCGCCCATGTCGCTCCAAGTTTTGTGCCGTAAGAAAATCCCAGATATGAAATCGTGTCTTCGTTAAGTGCTCGTCGGAGTACGTCCATGTCGCTAGCGGCGTCAACTGTGCTCACGTATGGGAGAAAATCACCGCTTCGAGTCATACAAGCAGAAGCGAAGACACCAGCTCCTGTCACGAGCTGGTTTGTTTCAGTTGCATCATCAGGAGATGGATCAAGACCGAAGTAGTCATCCATACTGTCAACACAGTCAATATGCGGATCAGATTGACCGACTCCGCGAGGATCCCAGGCAACAATGTCAAATTGATCAATAAGTGATTTGCTAAAAATTTGATCGGCGTATGCAACGAAATCTAACGCGGCCGCTCCAGGCCCACCAGGGTTGATGAGTAACGTACCGATGCGTTCACTTTGCTGATTTGCGAGATGCCGTGTCACCGGAAGTGTAAAAGTTCCGAGTTTTGGGTTTTCGTAGTCGAAAGGCACGTCAAAACTTGCGCATTCAAGTCCACCAGCGCAATCTTCCCATTGCAAAGTTGTTGACCATTCGCGAACTGCAACAATGCTCTGTTGTTTTGCTTCAGCTTCAGGTGAAACACCGTCGCTACAAGCGACAGTTGTGACAAGCAGAACAATCCCTAGCCACACCCGACGATCCATATGGTCAAAGGTAGCCTGCACCTTTATGCGTATGGGACCTCACATGATGATGCCAGGTGATTCTGAAGCAGTCAAAGGTCGCAAGATTGATCGAACGTCTTTGGCTCGGGTGTGGGTTTTCGCTCGTCCCTACAAGACGGCAATCATCGGTTTTCTTTTGTCCATCATTTTTGCATCGGCGGTCGGTCTAGTACCGCCCTTTGTATTCCGGGCAATCATTGATGAAGCAATTCCTTCAGACAATCGTGGTCGTATTTGGTTCTTGGCAATGTTGGCCGTCGCCGCCGCCTTATTTGATGCATTTTTAGCGATTACTCAACGTTGGTATTCGGCACGAATTGGCGAAGGTCTCATTTACGATCTGCGAGTTGCTTTGTTTGACAAGGTCCAGAGAATGCCCGTTGCATTTTTTACACGGACTCAAACTGGATCGCTGATTAGTCGACTGAACAACGATGTAGTTGGTGCGCAGTCGGCCGTCACATCAACCCTTGGAAGCGTTGTCAGTAATGTTGTCGTACTAGTGATGACATTGGGCGCGATGTTCACACTCGAATGGCGACTGACACTCTTATCGCTCATTGTGTTACCGGTCTTTGTGATTCCGGCAAAGCGCGTTGGTCAGAGATTGCAGACGATCGCTCGTGAACAAATGGATCTCAATGCCCAAATGAACACGCAGATGAACGAACGCTTCAATGTCTCAGGTGCACTGCTTGTCAAATTGTTTGGTCGCCATCAAGGCGAAGTCGATGCATTCAGTGGGCGTGCTGAACGGGTGCGCGACATCGGAATTCTTTCGGCGCTTTACGGTCGGGTGTTTTTTGTGGCACTCGGATTAGTCGGTGCACTTGGTGCAGTAGCGATTTACGGGATCGGTGCACAACTTGTTGTTTCAGGAAATATCACCCCTGGAACTTTGGTGGCCTTAGCGACATTGGTTGGTCGTGTCTATCAGCCACTGACTGGACTCACGAATGCTCGCGTTGATCTATTGACATCATTTGTCAGCTTTGATCGCGTCTTTGAAGTTCTTGATGCACCGGTCTCGATTGTTGACAAGCCTGGTGCGATTGACCTAGTGAATCCACGTGGGCGCATCGAGTTTGATCATGTGACCTTCCGTTATCCGCCGGCTCGAGAAGTTTCGGTTCCGTCTCTGGAAATGCCGGGCGCTCCTTCGGGCGATCCTGATGTTGATGTGTTACACGACATCTCATTAGTTATTGAACCTGGTGAAACAATTGCGATTGTTGGCTCGTCTGGTTCGGGCAAGAGCACGCTTGCGTCATTGTTGCCACGCCTGTATGACGTGACCGCAGGATCACTCAAAATTGATGGACACGATGTTCGCGACTTAACGGGGACATCGTTGCGATCAGCAATCGGAGTGGTTTCTCAAGATCCGCACTTGTTCCACGAGAGCATGGAATCAAACTTGCGTTATGCCAAGCCCGATGCCACAACCGAAGAGATTGAAGAGGCGTGTCGGGCCGCACGGATTTACGACACCATTGCGGCGCTACCAGATGGTTTCGCAACGATTGTCGGAGATCGTGGATATCGCATGTCGGGTGGCGAAAAGCAACGTTTGGCTATTGCCCGATTGTTGTTGAAAGATCCGGCAATGATGATTCTTGATGAAGCAACTAGTCATTTAGACAATGAAAACGAGGCATTAGTGCAAGACGCACTTGATGATGCCCTCAAAGGTCGAACTGCCATCGTGATTGCTCACCGATTGTCCACGATTCGTGATGCTTCACGAATTGTTGTCATCAATGATGGTCGCATTGTTGAGCAAGGTTCACACGACGAATTGATGGCCAGCGATGGCGCTTACGCTCGCCAAGTACGTGCGGGCGAAACAGTTATTGATTAGCGGCGAGACTGAGCGCCACGAATCAATGATCCATTGAGTGCTCCGGTGTGTTCACCATCAACAAAAGAAACAATACCGTTCTTGATGGTGTAGCGATATCCAGTTGCAGTCTGCATCAAGCGACGACCACCAGCGGGGAGGTCGTGAACGATGCGCGGTGGGGGAGTTCCGAGAACCGACATGTCAATCACGTTGATGTCAGCTTTGTAGCCAGGGGCAATCACGCCACGATCAAGTAACCCGACATGATGTGCGGTGCGTTGAGTGATGTGGTTGACCATAAATTCAAGAGGCAACTTTTCACCACGCGTACGGTCTTTTGACCACAGTGCGAGTGCAGTTGTTGTTGCGCTTCCATCACTGATCGCACCGCAGTGTGCACCGGCATCACTGAGACCGATGACGGCATTTTTGCGCAACAACATTTCGCGCGTATCGTCAAGGTTGCCATGGGCAAAGTTGAACAGCGGCATGTATAACAAACGATTGCCATCATCTTCAATGAGCAAATCGATCACGAAATCAACAACACCACGGCCTTGTGCAGCAGCGCGAGCGGCCACCGAATCTTCGGGTGCCGGTTCGTAGTTGACTGGATTTTCCATGGGGTACAACTTGTGGAAGCCGCCGAACATCTCGCTAGCCATTCCTTCAATGCGGGCAAGTGCAACGGCGTGTTCGGCAACGATGCGTGCTTTGCGCTCTGGATCACGCAATGACAACACGATTTCGTCGAGTGGACGCCCGGCAATCTCAACAAAGCTTGGGCATGGCAATAACGGATTGACGGTTGCGGTCAACCCGAGCAACACACCAATAGGGCGCACTGCAACTTGTGTCGCGAGTGATAAACCTTGAGCGACGCCTTTATCGACCCAAGCACCAACTTCACGCCAACGATCGGGAAGGGGTTCGGGTTGCTGCACAGTCATACTGAGTGGACGGCCAGTCGCTCTCGCCATGGCTTCCATCAGTTTCATTTCTTCAACTGCAAAATCTGTATCGGCAGAAAGATATGCGTCAGAGATGAGCTGCACGACACCGCTACCGGTTTCGGCCATTGCGGTACACAGAGCAAGTAGCTCGTCGGCTGATGAATAACGCGTGCCAAGCGGTGCACCCGCTTTAGTGCGATGGACATAGGTGCGACTTGTCGTGAAGCCAAGTGCGCCAGCCTGCATACCTTCGCGCACCATGATCGCCATGCGCGCTAATTCGTCGACAGTCGGTGCTTCAAGTGGGTCAGCGCCGCGTTCGCCCATGACGTACGCGCGCAACGGCGCATGAGCAACCTGCGTGGCGACGTCGATTGCGTATTCGCGACGATCGAGTGCATCCATGTAGTCGGGGAAGGTTTCCCAATCCCAGGCCAGGCCTTCGGCCAATGCGGTACCTGGAATGTCTTCAACACCTTCGAGCATGCCGATGAGCCAGGCATGTTGATCGGGAGTCGGTCGGGCGGGGGCGAATCCGACGCCACAGTTGCCCATGACGACCGAGGTGACTCCATGAATACTTGATGGGGCCAAAATGGGGTCCCAGGTGGCCTGGCCGTCAAAGTGGGTATGGATGTCGACGAAACCTGGTGTCACGGTGAGTCCGTCGGCATCGATCTCGCGGGCGCCAGTTCCGGCCAGGCGGGCACCAACCTCGGTGATGACCCCGTCGTTGACAGCGACATCGGCCAGACGGGCTGGTGCGCCCGTGCCATCAACCACCGACGCATTGCGAATCACTAGATCATGAGCACTCATCTCGTCATTGTGCCACACCACCTCAGCGAGATCTCCTTGGTGCTACTGGTGGCAGGAATGGTCGGATATCCGACCATTCCTGCCACCAGAAAGACTAAGGACTTGAGTCACATCGACTCAGCATTTGGACCTTCTGAGTTGCAAGTTGAAATTGACGGGGCTATCTTGACATGAGGCGACGCAAGATTCGTCGTTTACTCCCCACAAAGACATATCGAAAGGCACACATCATGGCAAAGGCAGTCGGTATCGACCTCGGCACCACCAACTCCGTCGTTTCAGTTCTTGAAGCCGGCGAGCCAGTAGTTATTCCCAACTCCGAAGGATCCCGTACGACCCCCTCGGTTGTTGCCTTCTC
>Ga0114977_10002366_pt1 | contig 12142 bp, 8 predicted proteins | sample S_130805_MF_Meta_FD_87026 | JGI IMG/M metagenome (GOLD analysis project Ga0114977, IMG submission 87026) | Freshwater microbial communities from Lake Simoncouche, Canada to study carbon cycling - S_130805_MF_MetaG | ecosystem: Environmental > Aquatic > Freshwater > Lake | place: Lake...
AAACCACCACGAACTTCTTCTGGCAAAGTTTTAAACACAGACAAAGCAGAAACTTTAGAACCAGTAATCTCCTCAAGGTCTTTCAACAAGCCAGTACGACCACGAGTAAACAAACTAGTAGAAAGCCTGTCGGCTAAAGTCTCAGTAGCTACTTTAGTTCTACCAAACTTTTGTAAAACATCTAAAGGAGTACCAGCATCAGCAGCAATGTTAAGTTCTTTTTGTACATCAGCAAACCTACCAATAGGAGCCTTTGCAACAAGGTCATCTATAAGACCCTCTCCCCTTGCACTCTTAGACAACACATTAGCCAAGAACTCTTCTTTGTTAGCAACCTGCAACAACTTGGTAGAAGCAGCCTTACGACTAATAGAAGAAGGAGCACCAACATAAGACAAAGGATCAGTAGCAATATCCACAGCCAAAGCAGCAGACATCTTACCAAGACGCTCTAAAAGACCATCACCTTTTGATACTTTAAGACCAGGAAGATTTGAAGCAGAAGTATTAATGTCACCAGAAATAAGACCCTTGATCTCTCTTAGGACCCCGCCTTTTGCCCGTGCCATCCGCATTTCCGGAGTAGCAGCACGCGCTGCCTCCAGGACAGTAGCTTGTACAAGACGTCCAGGGATACCTAGGATGTTTAATCCTCCAGTAATAAAACCTTTGGCTTTGTCTGTAAAGCCTTTGTCCTGCTCTTGCGGGGTGCCTTCCCCCAGGGCTTGAAGCAGTTCTCTGTTCTTGCTGTATCCGCCGATGTTAGCAATCAGTTTTTCTTGCTGCGCATCTTTTATAACTTTTTGTTGGCGAAGGTAGTCTGCTACGCTTGCCATGTTATAGTCCTAAAGTTTCTCGTTGTTTCTGATCTAATCTATACTTAACATACTCGGCTTTTGTTTTTGCTCCTGTATAGGCTTTGATGGCGTCTTTTTCATCATCGTTAAGGCCTTCCCAATCTATACCAAACTGTACAGCATCTAAAGGATTAGTTTGATAGCGAGCAGTAGCACGAGCTTCTTCTGCTTGCTGCAAAGCAATAGTAGACAACGCGTCACGTAGTTTTTCATCCCTGCGTATTTTAGATTCAAACTCAAGTCTAGATTTTTGATTAGTGGCAGCGTTACGAGCCTGTTGATCCACAAGATTATACTGACTCTTGTAAGCTTCTCCCATTGGGCTCAAATATCCAGCAAGTTCTCCAGCTGCCTGTGCATCAATCAACCCGTTAGCGCTCAAGTAATCAGCCAACGACTGGCCCTCAGCCTGACTGTACTGACCAGCTAACGCTTGCTCACCAGACACAGGAATCATCCCGCTCATTCCGTCACTAGGGGCAGCAGCAAGAGCATCCATAGCGCTAGCACCCTGAGCATAGATGTCGTTTATATTAGCAGCTCCGGTTTGCCCGCGTTCTTTAATGCCACCAGCAGCTTGTGCGTATTGTCCTGCAAGGAGGTCCATGGCATTAGCAGTAGAAGCAGCATACTGTCTGCTCAACGATGACTGTGGATCCAAGACCTCTGCTCCTGGGTATGTCATAGCACTAGCTAAGTAATCAGCATTAGCTATCTCGTTCATTCTTTTGTAGTAAGCAGCAGTTGGGTCTTCTTCCACTGCACCAGTAGTACCAGTAGTACCAGTAGTACCAGCAGTACCTAAAATGGTTTGCCAATCTTCTGGAGTATAACCATTAGAACCACCTGAAAGTTTTGCTGCAGTTGCAAGACCAGCAACTCCAGCTACAGGTATAGCAACTTTTGCCCATGTAGGAGTTTGAAGTCTAGCAGAATTAACAGCATACCTAATACGTCCAGGTCCTGTTGTCTCTTTAGCGGCCTTACGTGCAGCGCGATCTGCTTCCATTCTAGCTAGACTCTCACTACGATTAAGAGCTTTAACATCTTTTTTAAGAACAATACCAAGTCCTTCATCACCAGAAGCTGGTACTTGTTGAGTCATTCTTCCTGTTTTTGGATCTCGAACAGAAATTCTTTGTCCTGTTTGAGTATTGTACAACGGCAAACCTTCATCTGACTTAGCAAACCGTTTATCTTGTACGTACTTCTTTGCTTTTCTTTTAGCAACGGCAGCAACGTCATCAACTTTCTTAGAACCTTTTTTAACAACGGTCTCAACAACGTCATCAGCTTTCTTAGAACCTGATTTAAAAATAGATGTAAGAAGGCTGCCAACTTTTTTGCCGCCCTGCTTTACTAAGGCGCTAGCAAGCTTATCAACAGTATCACTTTTTACGCTCATCAGATACCACCCCAATAGTTTTGATAACCAGATTGAACTTGTCCAGCAGTATTAGCAGCCTTCTGCATAGTTTCCCACCTTTTTAATCCAAGTTTAGACATATCCATAGTTGTTCCCGCTTGCGTTTTCTGTTTCTCTAACTGCCCAAGCAACTGATCCAGGTTCAACCTATTAGCTTGACGCTTCTGAACAAGGGGTGCTTGCACCATTTGCTCTGCACCAAAGGCCGCTGCTGGGGAACTACCAATACCAGAACCAGCCATTTGATTACCAATATCCACAGCAGCACCAGCAGCCTGACGCTGCGCAGCCTGGCCAATACGGGCATATCCCAACTGCCCCTGCTCCTGATCTTTAGCAATATCAGCAAGAGTTTGCTGATACAGTTTATTAATACCAGACATCTCCTCACCATAGTAGTCCATCTGTTCAGGTGTTAAAGGTAACTGTGCAGGTGGTGGAATAGTAGCAATAGGAGCACTAGGAGAAACAGGAACAGGAGGTTCAAAAGTACCAAACTCAGGACGCACAGGAGCACTAGTTGCACCCATCCCGCTACGTCCTCCCGCATCCGTACGGTTCTGGTTAGCAGCAACCATTTTAGCGTATTCTTCCGCAGTCATACTCATGTTGCGAGTAGCAGGACTTGCAGGTCGAGCAGGATAAGGATAAACAGGTGTAGATGGTGGTCTGTTTAGAATTATATCTTCTGCTTCACCAAAAGTTTTTGCTTCAACAGTATTGCCGAGAAGCCAAGGGATAAATTTCTTAGCAACTTTAACAGCAGTTGATGCAGTAGCTGGAGCCTCACCAAGGAATGGAAGGAACTGAGCAAGTTTAGTAACTTTACCAGCAACGGGTCCGCTTAATGCTGACGCACCGCCAAGTAGTATATTACCTATTGCATTGCGAGTATTGCCCTTGCTGGCGTCTTGCATTGCGTTTCCCCAATAAGATGTTGGAAACACACTTTCTATAAAGTCAATAGTACCGCCACCTTTTTCACCTTCTTTTGGAAGAGAACTTATTCTATTTGACGGCCTTGCTAGTACATCACCAGCCTCATTTACAGTATTTAAAAATGTAGAATAGTCACTAATCTTTGGAAGGCTCAAGTTTTTCTCGTCATACAACCAAGCGGTGTATTGTTCCGGATATCGTTTCTCTACCTGAGCAGCCTGTGCCTGAGCTTTTGGAGAAGCAGCTGAGATCATAGCTTCTTTAAGATATATAAGCTCAGGTGCCCGTTGTCCAGTCATGGCATCTACCCACATCCCACTTGGAAGTTGATAGAAGCGCTGTTGTGTTTCGTTTGCCATAAGAATCTCCTAATATTAGCCGGAACTGGGGACTATAGAGCAAACTCGTATAGAGCCACACCAGTGGTTGAGACGGTAGATCCCCAAAAACGCAATGCCCCAGGGGAGGCATCGCTGATCCTTGGCAACTGGATATCGCCAGGAGTGCCGCCAACAATCTGATACCCGGCTGGACTGATCTGGTAAAGAGTTTTAGGCGATAACGAGTTAGTAGCAAGCATGGTGTCAGTACCTGGAATATCTACGTACTGTGATAAAGAATCACTAGTAAGAGTTATGATGTTGCTTTGGTTGGTTATGCTACCATCTACTCCGATGATACGAAGATCGTATACGTAATCTGACCCTACTGCTGTAGGAAATAAGTATGCAGCTTCTCCAGTAGTTAAACCAAACCAAGACTCCGTAACGCTACGAAAAGATGTGATGGTATACACCGCAGTAGCAGCACCAGTTGCTATATCTATAGCTGCTGCATACTCCGCAAAAGGACCAGACGTTTGTGCTCCTAACCACAAAACTCCATTAGCAACAGCACGAACAGTAGTTTTAGGGTTAGCGTCCAAGAAAAAAGGATTAAAAGGTAGAATGCCAACAACCTCGATAGCCAAGGATCCAGTGTGTGCTACCCTAACGTAAGCAACGTTGCCATTCCAGCCAGTACCAAAGTAAAAATAACGGTGTGTTGCATCACTTTTTCCAGCAGCCATATACTCATTAACAGTTGCAGCAAGAATAGTCTGTGTAGTGCCGTTGATTGTTATAGTTACATCAGACCCAACCCAAGTGCTACCTACAAAAGACAACCATCCGTGTGTTAAAATACCGTCTCGTATAACAAAGTCAAGAGGACCACCTTTGTATTTGCCAGCATAAGTTGTTCTCTGTGACGGGTTGTCAAGATTAACAAACGCAAGGTCGACTTGGCTAGCGCCTACAACCAAGGTATTAACAAAAGAACCAAGACCAGACAAGTCAAGTATACTCCAAGACGTCGCTGGGTTTAAAAACGGATAACCACCAGTACCATCTAAAAAGTTAATATCGGTAGCATAGATAGGATACCCGGTCACAGGAGCCAGGACAGGCGGGGTGATCAGGTCCCCGATAGGACCGATCGGGACGAACCCGGTATCGACAGGAGCAACTACAGTAGTAGTTGTGCCAACAATACCCTGATCGACAGCATCATAGATAGAGTCTTCAACTTTTATTCTAGCTGGTCCGAGATTAACTCTGTTCTGGTCTGGCTTGGTCATGGCTTCTCACCGCGCTCCATAGTTCCAGCAGAAGACCAGTATGAGAAACCCTTAAGGACTATGTTGCCAGTGAAAGAAAACTTAGCAGTCATCACTGTCTGCGGCCCTATACCGGCCGGTAAGACCAGTTCGTAATGACCTGAAGTATAACTCTTGCTTACAGGTACAGTATAGGACGGCACAGGAGACGGGTTAGGAGACGGGGTTCCTGTAGTGAATATAGACTCTGCTTTGGTTGTGACAGATGCCACAGTACAGGTTGTTGGTGTGAAGAACGAAAATCCTACACGGAACCAGTTAGTTTTTTTAGCTCCGGTGTGATCACCAAGTACAGGCGTGGATACCTCAATAGTTATAGGAGCATTATTAATACGTCCCTTTTCTGCTTCTGGTCCTGCTGGCACAAAGCGCCAGACCTGGCCTTTAATAACCATGAACATTTGTGTTGCTGTACCAACCATGGATTGAATATCTCGAGCATTAACAGCAACGATCCCGCCCTTGCCTGGATACACCAGTTCTGTCCAGCATCCGTATCCCTGTTCTCCATCGGATCCTAGAATGGAAAACACTAGCATGCGCATGTTGCGCCAAACAACTAGGTGCTTACCCATGGCTGCTACGTGATCATTGTAGTATGACTGCTTTGGACGTACAGGACCAATTCGATCAATGGCGTCAAGTTTGCGTCCGTCTGTAGCATAAATAGCACCAGACTTGTCGATAAATATTACGTTGCTAGCTTCTGGCCATAGGCAAGTTTGCGAACGGTAACCATCACCGTCATTTGCTCCTTCTGCAACACCAACGCCGCCACGAATAAGTTGGTGACGAACGGAAGCAAGATTAGGCGTACCAGCATAGGACACAAGGTTTGCAAGATTTCCCGATAGTGCGAACACTCCGTCTGTTGGTCCGCCGTGTGTTGTTACACAAATAAGATAGTTGTCAATTTGATGCATACCGGCAATACGAGCGTCTGTACCAGATACAGATACAACGTTACGTGGATCAAACTCGTCAATGTCTCTTATAGAGTAGTAGAAACTTCCACGATGTGCCTCTGTGTTGCCATCAGTTAAAGCTGGCGTCCCTACTAATGCGCGGTTAAATCCAGGACTAACCTTACCGTCACCATCTGTAGCTTGAAAGGCTTTATCTGAACGATACTCAATATCGCCGAGGATTAACCTGTTGTCCCACATTGTCCCGATGTTTCCTCGTGGCATGATACTACGTCCTGGTAGAAGGGCGCTGTTTAAATCAAGGTACGTGTATGGGTGAAAAGCTGTTATTGGTGATGGATTACCATAAGGACCTATGCCGGTGTATGGGTATTCAATAACAAAAGTTCTGTCTGCTCCCTGTGGTTCAGCGGTTGTAGCACTAAACGGTACAATAGGGTAGCCGCGTTCTTCTACTCCATAGACAACACCATCTACAGTTACCTGTGGCCAGTTGGCAATAGGGACACCATCTTCGTCATTAACAGCAAAGTTGCGTTTGAATGTTGGCCACCTACGGAAGTTTGGAAAGCTTATAACTTTTATAGCACCATTTTCTACACGAGGATCCACGTAAGCTACAAGCATAGCGTGGTCAATTGCTGGCATTTGTGCATCATTAAATGTGCGCATGTCAAATATAGGGTCACCGGCTACAAACTTAAGTGAGCGACGGCATCCTATAAGTACAGCTGGTACATTGGCGCGTGATTTTAAACTCTCGACAACTGTCTCTTCACCAGTTCCATCATAATCTACAAGTGTATCAGGTAGAAGGTCTTGTCCAAAGTCGGACTCTCGACCAGGGAAAGGTGTTTTAATGTACTTATAGACAGGTAAGTTTAGACCAGTAACAAAGCGAAAGCCAGGGTTTGGATGAACTAGGATAGGATTCAATTCACCAAATGCAATACCTGTGTTCTCTGCTTCAGTTATCTGATACCAACTTGTGGTATTCACTGTAGCATATCCTGTATCCTCAGCTGGTACATAGCACCACCAGATAGATCCATCGTTTTTGATAGCAACAAGGTAGGTCTGTCCAGAGGACTCTAATGGAAATACTTCTTTAAATGCTGTAGCGTCTTGTAGCCAAAGCTCTTCGTTTTCTACAGCCGCACTCATGGACTGCATAGGCCATTGGCTTTCAAATGTTGTAGTGTTCTTTGGTATAACACCAAGAAGTTGTGACCATTGACGGCCAGAGAAGTCGTCTGGAGAACTTGACTCCTGGATTCCTCCAGCAAAGTCCGTAATAGTTTGCTTAATCATTACGCCGTCCTAAACAACGGAAGATACTTGCGGCTTTCTAAACCACTGCCACCCATTTGAAGTGGTTCTGTAGAGTTGCTAAGCATATACTCAGAGTACATGGCGTCGTATAGCTTCTTCTCACTTGATTGGCATAGCTCCACAATGTTTGATGGAGCATTAGAGTAAGCAGCTACCTTCATAGCTACACGATAAGACAAGATAGGATTGTATTTATCTGGCATTGCTGTAGTAGAAGAATCAGAAGTAAGAGCAGTAGATGTGGCAACATAACGAATACGAATCGTCATATCATCAGATGGAGCTGGTGAGATACGAACAGTTGTTGGTGACTGCATTGTATAAACATACCTTGCAGAGTTGATTTCTACATCTATGACGCTTGGCACAGTATAGATGATGTCCCTAGAAGACACATTGTCTTGACTTCCTGTCAAACCATCTACGTTTTCTACTACAAACATCTCAAGGATACGACCAGAGAGGCCACCTGGGAATGTAAATGTGCTAGTGTTAGCAGGAAGAGTAACCTGGTGGATGAGCTGTGCCCATTTCCAAGAACGTTCCTGCAACAAAACTTGATACTCTTCGGCAAGCCAAGCATTGATAAGTGTATCAGGAATAGTTTTGCTATAGATTCCGGTAACGCTGCGAACCAACGAACGAAGATGCGCTCTTGTGTTTGAAGCAACAGACGTGTTTGTCAGCAAGAACACTGTTTTCATCTCTTCAATAGCTAAACCGTACTCTTGCTGCATTGCTGATACAAACGCAGCATCCTTGTTAGCCAGAGAAGCTAGGCGTCCGGCAGCACCAAAAACCAGGGCACGGGTGTAGTCCCAGCCCATACCAGGAAAAGGTGTTCTTGCAAAAGACCAGGTAGCACCTTCATACAGTTCGTCATAAACATCCATGATTTTATTGTTGATAACAGAATCAGAGATGCGGTCACTGTAGTCTTCTAGCCAGGTGCGGACATTGCCGATAAGTCCAGACATTGTGTTTGTAACAGCATAAGCGTTAGCCTGTAGGTCATACTTGTACATGTCAGAAACGAGAACATTGTACTCGTTCATAAAGAACTCTGAACGCTTTGTGTCGTCAGATTCAAACTGCAGAACCTTTACAGCAGCGCGGTACGCAAGAACTTGGTGGAACTGTGCTGGGAAAGCAGGGCTGCTAGAGTTACCCAAATCAGTAACAACGCCAGCCCAAGACCACTTGTGCATCCGACCTACCTCAAAGTAGGCCTCGTTGATCCAGCGACCCAAAAGGTCGTCAGAAATGATGTCAGTTGTATAGATGCCAGTTAGATCTCGCGTATAGGTGCGCAAGGTAGAAAGTGTGTAAGCCATGAATCCTCCGAAAGTCTTTCATTACAAGCCGACATTGGGGAACCGGGAAAAGGAAAAGTCCCCGCCGAAACGGGGACCCTCCTCTTTTGACCGGTTTTCCGGTATTTTATTTCAGGTAAAACCTGTTCGTTATTACGAACGGATTAGAAGGCCGTTTGCACGACGCTCTGAAACACCAAACAGAACCGTTGAAGCGATTGGCACGACTGTGTCAAGCGTTCCTTCGATAACCTGTGCTGGGTAGCTCTTCATGAACTCTCCGGCGCAATACGCAAAGCGTAGTGTCGAACGGTTCAAGAAGTACATGCGGTCATCCTGGCAATCTGGATCAAGGCGAACGGTGAGGTCACCGAACTTGATTTCAGTAAAGCGGGTGTTTGCTGTACCCTGCGGGTTGGTGTATTGACCCTTTGTTTGCAAGAAAGCCTCGAGCTCTTCGAAGCAATCAAAACCGGCGATAACGTCGGTTGGGCGTTTGCGTGAAGCACGATAGACTTCGTTAGCAATGGTACGCATTGCAGCAACGATGTCTTTATCAGCTTTTGCGATTTCCTGGCGAGTTGCCTGCCAGTAACCTTTGCCTGCTGTGTTTGGGTTGATTCCGCCGATTGCTTCCCACTGAGCGTTAACACTGTCGTAGTAAGCATCTGAAGATGCGTTACCGACGATCATGTCAAGGCTGAAAACATTTCCTGTGCTGTAAGCAGCGGCAAGGCCGTGCAGTTCAGCAACTAAGAAGTCTGAGTGGTCAGCTTGTGCAGCCTTGACGTACTCTTCAACCAAGGACACGATTTGCTCGGGGCCAGAGTTCTGAAGAATGTCGCGGTGCTTCAAACGGAATGGGGTAACAATTTCATTTGCCCAGTTGTAGACAGCTGAACCCATGATGTCGGTCGAAACCGCTGTGCTCATGGTGCCAGATGCGTCTGTGTAACCGGTTGCTCCAAGAGTAGAAGCACGAAGTGGGATTACCACGCCGCGGCCTGTTACTGACTTGGAAAGACCCTTGAAAAGTTCAAGAGTAGGGTGTTCCAACAATACGTTGTCAACGAGTTGCTTCTCGTAACGCTGAAGTGTTGTTGTAAAGGTCTGCACGAAAAATGCATCGCCGAGTGCGCTCATTTGATTTACCTCCCAGTAAATAGTTTTTGTTGTTTGCGCGGATATGAAGGTCCGATAAACATTCGTTACAGGGAGGTGCTAGTTACTTCAGTATTGACTGAGTATCTTGCATTGCTGCCCTGATCACAGATGTAAGATCAGAGTTGTCTTTTACGGCACTAGCTCCATCGGAACCAGAACCAGTCCTCGCGACAACCGACGTGGACTTTTTCTTCTTAGCACTAGCTGCTGCCTTAGCGGCATCAACTTTCTTTTTCTGAGATTCCTCATACTTAAATGCTTTGTAAGCGGCTTTTAAATTTGTCAATTCGTTCTCTGCGGCGTATGAAGCCAGTTCCTTACGGAACGCTGTACGCTGTTTAACAGTGAAGTCAAGATTTTCAGATTCGAGAATCTCGTCAATTTGACGGTCATACTCTGCAACGGCTTTCTGGATTTCCAGTTCTTCCTGAGCCTCGGCAAGTTCCTGTTCCCGGCGCGAACCGGTAACTTTCTGTTCCTGCTGAACTCTGGTAGTTTTGGTTTCCTGAGACCACTGACGCTTCACGTCGGATGTTACACCGAACATGTCAAGAAAGTCCTGATCCAACAAGTTCTCAACAGCAAGTTCTTTAATGAGCAACGCCATGGAGTATGTTGGGTTTTCCGTACTAGCAACAAACTGACTGAGAACAGTAACAGGGTTATCTTCCCAAGCTTGCTCAAGGGATTGAATCCCTTCATAGGCTTCGACAAGAGTGTCCTGTACTTCTTCGAACTCTTCAACTTGCTTCTTAAGCGCTTGCTTCTCACGGGTGTAATCGGCTTGGCGCTGGTATCCGGACTTAAGTTCTTTGAGTGAAACCTCAAGAACTTCTCCGTTTACCTTTACGGCGTAGGTCTCTCCAGCATCAGAGGGCTTGTCGTCCTCATCTTCTGAATCTTCGTCGTCTTCATCTACCTCTTCTGATACTTCTTCTTCAGTCTCGGACGCATCCTCAACTTCTTCCGTAGCATCTTCTTGAGAAGATTCAACTTCGTAATCACTGTCGTCATTTGCCTCGGCATCGGGCTCTGTGGAAAGGTTGTCCTGAAACTCAGGATCCAGATCCGTCATAGCACCATTGATAAGGGCACGCAGTTCTTCTGACATATTTACTCCTTCTTCGAGTGTCCTCACAGATTATCCGCGCTGGGGTTCTGGGAAAAACTTGTTCGTGGTAAGCCGGAATGCTTTACCTAACATAGGCCGTGAGTGGGGAAGTTTTTTCCCCACCTGTTAACTCTTTATTGGACCACCGGTAACCCAGGCGTCGCAGGTTCTATCTCCTGCACATTTAAAGTCAAAGATTTCACAAAAGCCAAGGTTTGCTTTATCTACAATTTTTGGAGCTACATTGCCAGGCTCGTCTCCAAGGCCCTTCTCAATGCACTTAATCATCTGTGGTGTTTGAATAAACGCAGCACAGTTGCCACAGCGGGCAGATTTTGCTTGAACTAGATCAGTATTAAACATGTCAGCCTTGGCTTGCCAGAACTTGTCATTAGGAAGTTCTGGATTCATAGGACCATATCTGGCTTTATCTATGCAAACTTGACGATTCTTGATGTTTATTGATATGTCTCTAGTAGCAGGAGGACAGGAGTTTTTTTCCTGTACTGACTCCATTGCCCCTTTGGCTACTGCTGCGAGATCGTGTTCCATATTCTTAGCAGACATTGGGGAATAACTTATTGTTTACTCCTATATTTGGCTCCATTTTTGTACTACAGTGTTGACCAGTTATGGAACATCAAATCCTTATAGCAGCATAGTTTGCAAAGAATACAGCTTGCCGCGAAACCTAACTAAAACTACAACAGTGACAAAAGCCACATGGCAGTCTATTTAGATCATACCACCAGCGGTAGCACCAGGCAGAGGAGCTCCGCCCATATCCATAACCTGCTGTGTAGCGTCATTGCCCATAGCCATAGGTGGCGTTCCTGCCATCTGCTGCATCATAGCCATGTCCTCAGGAGTCATACCAGGCTGCCCCATCATCTCCTGTCCAGGAGCCATGCCAGGCATGACCGGAGGAGCCGGTGGGCGAACCAGGATCTGCTCAGGGTTGAGACCCATGTAAGACAAGGCAGCTCTTGTAGCTGGCTCTGGGTCGTAACCCATCTGTGCAATAACAGGAACAATCTGTGTTAGCATCTCTTGACCCTGACGATACCTAGTTGCAGGGTTGATGGCCTGTGTAGAGCCACCTTCTACGTCAATGAAGAACTCGCCTTCGATGTCGTCCTCAGAAACTTGAAGCCATGTAGTGGCGCTAGGACCAGCAATGCGGACAGCTTTAGCGTTGTCCATGAACTGTTGGCAGAGAGCCAACATGCGGAGAGCAATCTCACGAGATGCTTTCTCTACGTTAGTCATCTTGTCCATAGCGCGGGTAGTGGAAGCACCCTCAACAGCGGCAGCTGCGGTAGCAGGTGTGCGGTTAGCAGCAGCAATGTTACCAACCTGGAAGTCTGTAACACCCAGGATGCGCTGCATATAGCCCTGGAGTTTGTCTTCCATGATG
>Ga0114977_10002367_pt1 | contig 12138 bp, 6 predicted proteins | sample S_130805_MF_Meta_FD_87026 | JGI IMG/M metagenome (GOLD analysis project Ga0114977, IMG submission 87026) | Freshwater microbial communities from Lake Simoncouche, Canada to study carbon cycling - S_130805_MF_MetaG | ecosystem: Environmental > Aquatic > Freshwater > Lake | place: Lake...
CTTTCGGAGCACCCTTGGGAGGCGTTATGGCCTTGGCAGGCTTGGAAATTTTGGTGGGCATGGTGCCGTTAGAGAGGTTGTGACAGCCAAAAAGAATCAACCCCCGGCTATCGCCGGAATGATGCTAATCTCGTCGCCGTCCTTGATGACGGTGGTCTGATTGTCGAGAAAGCGGATGTCTTCCTCGTTCAGGTAGATGTTCACAAAGCGTCGAACCTCACCTTTTTCGTCGATCAGGCGCTCGGCGATGCCGGGAAATTGGTTCTGCAGCTCAGCGATCGCTCCGGCGATGGTGCCAGAGCTCACCTGAACAAGTTCAACGTCGTGGGTGAGCTTGCGCAGCGGCGTGGGAATGCGGACGTGTACGGCCATAAGATCAGTTCCTAAAGTCCCAGAGAATCCGGGAATCTCGCCCGAAGGCAAGAGCGCTATCATCGACCTCAGTGGTGACCTCAGTGGTGACCTCGGCCAACGTCGATAACTAGGCCGTGGGTTTTGTCAGGCAGCGACGGCGGCCGCCGCGAACTTCGGAGCACCATACGGCAACTCGTCAGGAATCGGAGTATAGTGGGAGAATGCCTCAAACATCCGGGTGAAGTCCTTATTCACATCGCCCGACAAGCAATCGGTGAGGTCATTGGCCAAATCCGGAAATTGGTCGGTGATGGTCTTGAAGCTGATGTTCGGGTCGTAGAAGGCATACACCAGCTTGCGCATGTTCTCGATGCTCTGACGGGTGACCCGACCATACTCGGTGAATCGCTCCGGAGAAACGTCGCCGGCCTGCAACGCTGCATGAATGGCGTCCGCGGCGGCCACCCCGGTCTTCAGTGCAATCATCATGCCACTAGAGAACACTGGATCCAAGAAGCCCACGGCATCGCCCACCAGCACCAATCCGCGGTCGGCACAGTATTCGGAGCGGAAGGTGTACTCGGCCGTGAGCCAGTACTGATCGCACACTCGACCCGTGGACAAATGGTCTTGGATCCATTTGTTTTGCCCGATTTCTCGCTGAAAAATGGCCTCAGGGTCTTTGAGACCTTCACGGGTCAGATACTTGCCGTCGGCCACCACGCCCACGCTCACCCGATTGTTGTGCTGAGGGATGTACCAGAACCAACCCTTGTCCGGGATGAAAGCCACTGTGGTGCCTCCCTCGTCGATGCCGGTGTCCCGCTTGGCCCCCTCGTAATAAGTCCACACGGCAACCTTGTTGAGCTTGGGATCACCACGCCTCCAAGCGTTACGCGTGGCAGCGATGGCCTCGCGCCCCGTCGCGTCCACGGTGACTGGGGAGCGAACCTCCACCTCTCCATGCTCACGGGACTTGACCCGGACACCATAGTAAGTGCCCACGCCGTCCTGCAGCAGTTCGGTGACTTCCGACTCTTCCCAAACCGTGACGCCGTGCTCTCGGGCATTGTTGAGCATCATCTGGTCGAACTCGCTGCGCAGTACCTGCCACGACTGCGCCACGGTTTCACGATCATACCGGTTGAAGAAATAGAAGGGTTGCGAAGCACGGCCCGAAGGGGAAACGAACTGCACGGAATACTTCTTCATGAAGCTCGACTGGCGGAGCTTAGGAATCATCCCGATCCGCTCCAACGGCGGATACGTGAAGGGGATCATCGACTCGCCAATATGATACCGGGGAAACTTCTCCCGTTCTACCAGCAAGACTCTCCGACCGTGCATGGCCAAGGCGGTCGCCGCGGAGCAACCAGCTGGACCTGCCCCAATGATCACCGAATCGTAGTTTTCCACCGTTTTCATACGCAGACGTATTATTTCCTGGAGTGACAGGTACTCCAGTCCGCGGGACATGCAAGCGGCAGATTGAGGAAACTCGACCCTCCGAAGGTGGACCTGCCCTGCAAATAGCTGCGCCGCCGTAGTTCACGGCGGCGCAGCGCTAAGAGAGGGTTATTTCTTAGGAGCGTCAGCCTTCTTCTTTTGCTCGGCAGCCTCCTTCTGGAGACGCTCGGCATCGGTCGACTTGATTACCTCGATCTGGGCGCCCTTTTTCAACTCATCGGCACTCGGAACCTTGATAATATCGCTGGTGACGCTGCTGGGCAGCGGCGGTGCGACCTGCGGCTTCACGTTCAGCAAGTCCACCTCGAAGATGAGGGTGGAATGGGGCGGGATCTTCGGCGGAGAACCGTTCTGTCCGTAAGCCAAATCCGAAGGAATCACAAACTGGTACTTCGAACCCACCGTCATGAGTTGCAACCCTTCGGTCCATCCCTTGATCACCCGGCTCAGACCAAAGCTGGCAGGCTGTCCGCGAGTGTAGGAACTATCGAACTCGGTCCCATCGACCAGCGTTCCGCGGTAATGCACCTCAACGACATCATCGCCCTTGGCCTTAGCGCCCTCAGCCGCCTTGAGCACCTTGTACTGCAGACCACTGGCCGTGACCTTGACGCCTTCCTTGGCCTTATTGGCTACCAGAAATGCCTCGCCCACCACCTTGGCCTTCTCACCGTCTTCCTTGCGCTTTTCCTCAGATTTTTTGCGAATCTCGGTGCTGTAGTTCCGCAAAATAATATTAGCCTCACCGTCGGTGATCACCGTCGGCTTGCCGCGGAGCGCCTCCGAGAACGCCTTGATGACGATCTCGGCATCGTGCTCGTAGCTGCCACGCGACAACTGGCGTTTGATGTCTCCGGCCAACAGCACGCCCATGGCGTAGCTGTGCTTCTCGAGATCGGTCTTGAACTTACCAGCCCCAGGGTCGACAGCCGGTGCATTGGTAGACGCGCCCGAAGCGGGAGCTGGAGACACCTTGACGGCGTTGTTCTGCCCCAGCAATGAACCGGCCAGAACGCCGGACAATAGGAAGATCGGAAGTGTTTTCATTGTCAGCCTGCATGCTCCACCCCGTGCTCAACGGCGTACTTCGGGGCAGTTGTATTGCGAGGACTTACCAACCCCTTCTTGCAAAGTCGAGCCTAGGCCGCAGCGGTGGAACTTCATGATGAATCACCGAGCGAATGAAAAAGGGGGGCGAGCGGCTTAATACTTGAAAGCCCTTTTCACAATCCCCTCCGCCGTAGGAATTCATCCATACCAAACAGCACCACACACAACGGCAGCGGCAGCGGGACCGCGCCGGCGCGAGCATTGAAGGCAAACACCACACCACACCCTCGCGCGCAGCGCGAAAACCCTCTCCTCCCTTGCCACCTTCCTGCGAGCGCAGGCGCGGTCCCGCGGAGCCAGCCCCGGAAATGCAGCCCAGACATTCGTCGATCACGGGAGTGCGCGAGCCAGAGCCCGTGCCGGTTTGCCTTGGCCGCAGCATCGACGAAGCTCAGCGTTGCCACTGATGACAGACCTCAGGCCCATCCAAAACGGTCCGGGAATAGCAAGGGTGCGTCATTACCATCCAGGTCCGGCGACATGGCTGCGTTGGCTCACCTTACTGTGCCTGTTGGCTGGCTGGCTGCCGATTTTGTCGGCACCGGTTGAGGTTGTTCCGGGCAAAGACCGCACCTTTCGAGCTGGAGTCACCTACCTGGTCGGAGGACCGGTCCGCTTGGAGGGTTCCGTGCGCTTCGAGGCTGGCTGTGTAATCAAGTTTCTGCCGGGGCGTTCGGCGGGATTGGAGTTGGGGAAAGACGCCCGGGTTTCCTGGCAGGCCACACCCGAGGCGCCCATCCTGTTCACGGCCTCCGACGACAATTCGGTGGGAGAACCCGTGCCAGGCTCGACAGGCAATCCCTCCTCGGGCCCCTACGCGGACGTCGCCTTGTCGGTGAATGGCGCACGCCTCGAGTCAGGCCAGTCCCGCTGGAATGATTTCCGCATCTCCCACGCCCGGGTGGCCCTGCGTTGGAGCGGAACGACCGCCGCGCTGTGGCATTTCCAGGTGCAGCATTGCCTGGTCGGCATCGAATCGACCCATAGCACCTTAGGGCTCCGCAACGGCCTCTTCCATCGAGTGAAGGCACCCTTCAGCGACCTCCGGTCGAGCCGAGTGAACGGCCAGCAACTCACCATTGCCCGTGCCGAGGTCCTCAACCGCAAACCGGTGGACTCCACGCTCGAATTGCTGCGCTGCGTGATCGGAGAAGTGGCCGATGTCCAGGGCTACACCCATGCCTCAGCCGAGGGAAACCCCAATGCCGTCATCCCGATCTCGGTCACCGATGCCTTTGTTGAGTTAGCCAGTTCGCTCTACCTGCCCCCGGGCAGCCGTCGGATCCGCCCCGGGTTTGGCCACGGCCTACTAGACCCCGAATTGGCCGTGGTGCTTCCCGCCATGACCGTCCTCCCTCCCGAACTGTTGCCACCGCTGGTCTCCCAGACGCTCTACCTGAAACCCCGCGCCATCCGGGACCAAGCGCTGCCGGAAGCCGGGGGGCTCAACCCTATCAAATTGGGTTTCCACCACTGGCCCATCGACTACTGGGTTGAGGCAACAACCGTGAGCAATGCGGTGGTGACAGTGGCGGCGGCGACGGTGCTTCGCGAAGCTCCAGGCCGAGGATTCCGCTGGCTCAGTTCGGGCTCGCTGAGGCGCGAGACAGATATTCCGGAATCGACCACCGCTCTAAAAAAACGCCCAGTCCCCGGCCGCGGAGATCGTGACGGCGATGGACGCAGCGATCTGGACGAAGTCCTCGACGGGACCGATCCGGACAACCGCTTCAGCACCCAGCCTCGCGTTCTCGCTTCCTTCGGATTCGATACCGACCGCTTCGAGTCCGGGGACGGCGCGATACCTCTGCCTGGATCCTCCGCCTCGCGCGAACCCTCCTTCGACCGCAGCGCAGCGGGATTTCACCGTTCCGGGCAGGTGCTGCTCTACCCGCTGATCTGGAACCGCGACGGAGTCACCCGCACTCTTCTTCAGCCACTCCACGGATCGATCGCTCTCGACTACTCGCCCGACTGGTTTCATGGCGCGACCAACGACGCCCCCGGTGCCGACTGCGTCCTTCTGGAGGCCCCAGGGTTGCGGATGGTCATTGATGCCGAAGGCCAACGTTTGGGCCTCACCCGGATCTCCGAGAACTTCCAACAAACCCTCTGGTCGCCGCTGCCCCGGTCGGCCACTCAGTCCCGCCCCTTCACAGGACGGACCAACTGGACCCTACGCCTCTCGTTCAGCGCAGACACCTTTGAACGCCTTCCGCGGGAATCCCACTCCCGTCCGCCCAGCCCGCGCAATGACCTCAACACCTTCAGCCTGGGCAACGCGCTTGACGGCCAATCGCCAGCTCTTGGACGACTGGACCGAGTCATCCTGCGCAACCACTTGTTGGCCGGAACCCTCGGTCACCCCGGCCCGCCGGACAGCCTCGTTCGGGGCGAACACCGCCCACTCGAAGCGGATGACACCGACCGAATCTCCGGGGAGTCGCTCCCCTCGGGCATCCGACTCACCTTCCAACGCGACTGGGAAGGCGACGGCGATCAGGGTGGCTTCTATCCCATCGCACGAAAGTCCTGGGGGCCCAATCCCACCGCTTGGGAAATCATCGATCGCGACGCCCGCACCTCGGTCTTCACTGACACGACCGTGCGACCGGGGCAGACCTACGGTTACCGAGTCTTGCGCTACGGACGGCCGCCCCTCGAACTCTGCGTGGCCCATGACACCCCACCCCCAGCAGACCGGGGCCGGGCCCTGTTACTCGTAGATGACACCCTCGCTGAACGCCTGACCGAAAGTTTGGCTCGCTACCGGGCTGACCTCATCGCCGACGGCTGGGAAGTCGTCCAATACCGCGTGCCGCGCCACGTGGATGCCGATCCGCAAGACTTCGACTGCCGGCGTTATGACGCCGAAGCACTCCCGAAAAACCGGGCCAATCTGCTCACTATCAAGGCGCTCATCCGACGCGAGTACGAAGCACATCCCGGCCGAACTCATGTGGCGGTCCTCATCGGACACCCCACCATCCCCCAAAGCGGTTGGGCCGCCGAAGATGGCCATGTGAATTGCCAAGATCCGGCGGGCATCCACCTGGGAGCCTGGCCGGCCGACCTCTTCTACGGCGACCTCACCGGAACCTGGACCGATACCCAATCCTTCAAGACCGGCTGCCCGGATTGCCCGCGCAGCCAATGCGCCTATTGCATCTTGGGCAACGAGGCCGGCGATGGCCGGTGGGACCAGAACGAACTCCCCCGAGAACCCGACGGCAGCGCCGGGCGCATCGAGGTGCCGCTCGGGCGCATCGACTTTGCCCGACTCTCCCACTTCGACAGCCGATTCGCCGATCTCAAGGGGAACCCAAAAAACGCCCTCGAAGTCGAAGTTGCCCTGCTGAATCGCTACTTTGACAAGGTCGGGCGTTATCGACGCGGCCTACTCCCTTTCCAAGACTCGGCGATTGGATACGCGAATGTCTTGGGCGCACTGGTGGATCGGAATTTGGTGCATATCGCGCCGCGCTTGGGCCAATTAGAACCCCTGACTTCGGCGGCTTGGAATACCGACCTCTTCCAGGATGGACCCACCATCCGCTGGGGCTTCCAGACCGACTACTCCCACTTCGGGGTCCTGGGTATGACCGGGGCGGCCAAGCCCGGACACAGCCACTTCGCCAAAAATATCGCCTGGAAACGGCCGGGCGATATTCCTCGAGTCGCCTTCCTCTTCGCTTTCGGCTCCTTTCTCGGCCAGTGGTACAGCGGCTATGGAGAAGACTTCCTGCGGACCTGCCTCGCCTCCGAGAACTCGGTGCTGCTGGCCGGCACCGCTTACGCCTTCGCACCTTGGATCACCGACCGCGTGCACGCTGGGGCCCCCGTCCACGCCTTGCTCACCGATTCAGCCGAACGCAACGCCTCGGTGAATGCTCGACTCACCTTCTTGCTGGGCGACCCCTGCTTGCTAGAACACCCTCTCCAGGCCCCGTCGGCGTTCGAAGCCAAAACCCAAGCCGGCGTCACCGAACTCACCTGGAACACCTCGCCCGAAACCACCGGCGGCTACCGTATCGATTCGGCCCCCGCCAACGACTCCGCCACGTGGACACAGGTCCAAGAACTCCCACCGGAGACCACGCGACTCCGTCTCGAATCCGGTGCCGGCGGCAAAACTTTCCGCCTTCGGGGCCTAGGCAGCGTAACCAACGGGTCCGGCCGATATCGGCAGTGGACCGCCCCCAGCTATGCGAGGCCTTGAACCCGCCTTGTCCGCGAAGTCCAGATCTCGCGTTTCGGTCTGGAGCCGTTGGCCTTGTACCTGCTAGCCATTTACTCACATTCGTTACACACCGCTTTAGATACCATGAAACTGTTTTATATCGGGTGGCTGCTCGGGATGACCTTGGGGTGGGTACAGATGGTTGCCGAGACACCAGACATCCTCTCAATCAGTTGGACCAATGGGCGTCCGTCCCTCGAGTTTCGCTTGCTCCCCTCGGTCTCAGAATACCGAGTCCGTGGCAGCAACCCGCTCGGGACGCCGGGCAGCACCGTGGCTGGAAAACACTTGGGCACCGTGTGGACCGCCGAGGCGGCCGCAGCCGGTGATTCTGGCTTCTACCGCCTGGAAGCCGTACCGCTGGCCGCCGACACAGTCCGCGCCAGCACGCTGCTCAACCGCATCGCCTATGGCCCGACACCCGACGAACTCGATCGCCTAGCCACCCTCGGCACCGACGCTTACATCGAGGAACAACTGGCACCGGAAAGGATTGCCGAAAATCTTGATGAAACCACTGGAAGCGGTCCTGTCTGGCGGAAAATCACCATCACAGGAACCGGCTCCTCCTCCAAACTCTACGTTTATCTCAGCGGTGCGGGCGATGCGTACCTGGACGATTTCCGACTCGTATCCGGCGCCTCAGACACTGGTAACGCACCCAATCTGCTCCTCAACGGCGACTTCGAGCAACCGCTGGCGACCGCCAACTGGACTACCACCACGAATACCGCCAACTCGGCGCGAACCACGGATTTCGTGCATGGGGGCAACGCCGCCTTCCACCTGGTCCAGGCGGCGGCCGGAAGCACCGCCACCGACGCGGTCGTTCAAACAATTCCAACAGCACTCAACGCCTCGACGAATTACACACTGAGTTTCTGGTACCTGGCCCAGCCTTCAAACCTGCAACTCACCGTGCGGCTCAGCGGCAGCGGCATCGCCATTACCGCTCCCTTGCAAGGCGATGTGGAATCACCGGTCCCCTACTACGCCCGACTTCAAGACGGCACGGCCACCATCGCCGACCTGCGGGCATGGCATGTGCTCCATGCCGTGCAGTCTCGACGCCAATTGGCCGAGGTTTTTCAACAATTCGTGGAGAACCACTTCGTCACAGAATACTCCAAGGGATTGACCTACTTCGATGACCGGGCCGGATTGCCCAATGCTTGGTCGGGCCCGGAATCCACCCGTCAAGAGTTCAAGGAAAACCTCCGCTGGCGGCAGGCCTTCCTGAATCCGCAGTGCACCTTCCACGACCTCCTGAAGATCAGTGCCGAAAGCCCGGCCATGATCATCTACCTCGACACCGTTCTCTCGCGGGGCGACTACGATACCACCACCAAGACCAACCGCATCGCCAATGAAAATTACGCGCGCGAATTGTGTGAACTCTTCGCCTTCGGCGTGGACAACGGCTACGAGCAGGGCGACATCGAACAAATCTCCCGCGCCTGGACCGGATGGACCGTCGAACTCCTGTCCACTAATCAGGCGGCCAATCCATTCGCAACGCGGACGACGGTGATGATTAACTCCGGGCTCACCAACGCCACGGAACGCAACAGCGTCACCAATCTCGCTGGTCTCTGGTCCTTCCGCTACCGGACGGACCGCCACGATACCCGGGTCAAGTGGGTCTTTCATGAACGGGATGCCAAAGGAAACATCCTCACCAACTCACCCAAAACGCTTCCGGCCCGGTTTGGTCCTCCGTGGGCCGGTCGATCGTATGGTCTGAAGCTCAACAACGGTTCCACCACCAACGGCATCCAGGACGGTTATCAGATCCTGCGGCACATGGCCGACCAACCCTTTGCCCAAGAATACCTTTCGGTGAAGCTCTGCCGCCTGCTGGTGCACGACAATTTCCACCACGGCTACGACTTCACCGATGCAGAGACCTCGCCAGAAGAGTCCTTAGTCCACGATTGCATGCTGGCTTGGGAGACTCCCTCGAACGGCGGACCCAAAGGCCAGATGCGAGAGGTGCTACGAGTCATCCTCAAGAGCGAGCTCTTCCGCAACCCGAACACGGCGGCGGCCAAGGTGAAGACACCGTTGGAGTTCGCAGCCTCCACCCTTCGGGCGTTACGGGCCGTGAAGCCTGACGGAGCCACCACCGCAACGGCGGACGCACCGAACTTGGTTGCCTCGGGCGGACTGCTCGACCGAGCCGGACGCATGCGCCTCTTTGACCGGGCCGAGCCAGACGGGTATGCCGAAGATGCCGGTGGCTGGATCAGCGCGGGCACCCTCAGCGAGCGATTGCGCTACGTGCAGTCACTGGCCTTGGCGGGCTCCGGCCTTGCGAGCGGAACCGGCGTCCGCAGCTCACCTGATTCATTGGGTTCGAGCCGGATAGATCCATCCGCACTACTAACCCTTCGGCTAACCAACGGAGCTAATCGTTCCGCCGAGGCGGTCGCCGACCAATTGCTCCGCCTGCTTTTCCCATCGGAAGGGGCTGGCAACCTCAGCCAATATCGGGCGATCAGCATCCAATTTCTTAACACCTCGGACGATGGCATCATCGCTTCCGAATTTTCGAGTCTGGTCCCAGGCACCAAGGAGTATGACGGCCGTGTCCGGGGATTGGCCGCCCTGCTGCTGAGTACACCCCGTTTTCAGGAACAATGAGGTCCGGCAACCCATCGTAGACACCAAGGCAACGACATCACGCCATGAACACGCCCCACATTCTCACTCGCCGAAACTTCTTCACCACCACCACCGGCCTGGCGGCGACGGCCGCTCTCAGTTCGTTGACCGACGTACCACTCTTCGTCCAGAAGGCGCTCGCGGAAGGCGGCCTCGGACAACCCGGTGCCAATGGTCGCGTCAAGAAACTGCTCTTCATCTTCCTGCGCGGGGCCAACGACGGCCTCAACAACGTCATTCCCCACGGCGACGACGCCTACGGCCCCAAGATCCGCGACAACATCGCCATCCCGGTCGATCCCACACAAAGCTGGAGCGTGCAAGGCAAGGCGCTGTTTCCCGAGGCGGGCACCAGCGGCGCCACCTTCGCCTATCCCTATTCGCTGCCGCTGGGCAATGGCTTTGCCGGACTGCATCCCGCTCTTAAATTCCTGACCCCGGTCTACAATGCTGGCGAACTGGCACTCATCCACCGGGTGGCCTACCCGCAACAATCGCGTTCGCACTTCGATTCCCAATCCTACTGGGAAACCGGCGCCCCCCGGACCAACATGGTCAAAGATGGCCTGCTCTACCGAGCCATGGTCGAGTCGGGGCGTCCGGGCAAAAACTCGCTGACCGGCGTTTCTTTCCAGAACTCGCTGCCGCTCCTCCTGCGGGGATCCCGCGCGGCGATGACGAATTTATCCGATCCGACCCGCTACGACCTGCTGGGTGTACCCAATACGGCTGACGGCAATCTCAAGGCCGCCCGCGCACTCGAGGCAGCTACCGGATCGGCATTCCCCAGCAAGGCCAACCGAGACCTGCTCCAGCAGCAGTATGAGAACATGCGGCGCACGCTGGAGATCTTCGCGGGCATTGACTTCAGCGAGACCGGCAACACCTTCGCTGACGGCGAGAACACCGACGGGAACAAACCGTATTATCTGTTCCCGACCACCAACGCCAAGAATGGAGCCGGACCGTCCGGAAACACCAACCCGGGCTATGTGGTTCCCACCTCCGCCTACGGCTACTTCAACCAACTCAAGTCGGCCGCACTGGTCCTCAACAAAACTGACGCTCTGGTCGCCGGCACTCAAATCGACGGTTGGGATACCCACAGCAATCAAGGCGGAGCCACGGGTGCCCATGCGAACTTACTGCAGCGGGTCGGTTGGTCGATTTACGCGCTCCGGCAGTATTTCCGCCAGTATGCTGACCAGTGCCGCTGGGATGACCTGGTCATTGTGACCTTGTCGGAATTCGGTCGCACCACCATTGAGAATTCAGACAACGGTACCGACCACGCCGAGGCCAGCGTCATGTATGTCGCCGGCGGCGGCATTAAGGGGTTGCGCACCGACGCCACCGGCAAGGTCACCCACAGTGGCGTCTTCAACTGCGGCCCGTCGGATCCGGTGCCCTGGCAAACCGGCATGACTGGCTCGATGTTCCAGAGCACCGGCCGCTACTTGCAACGGGCCACCGATTTCCGCTCGGTGATGGGCAAGGTCATCCGCGATCATCTCGGGGCCAACCAAGAGCAACTCAACCGCATCATTCCTGGCTACGCCGACCTGAACCAAAGCCTCAAAGCCGGCGGAATCCAGTCTCAGGACAAGGTCCGCGTCACCGGCGAGCCCGACTTGATCTAAACAGATATCGTCTTTCCGGGACGGGCTCCATCACGGTGAAGAGGCCCGACACTTACTGCCGGTGGATATTGAACCAGACGTTGCAATAGGCGCATCGGGTATCGCCCCTGGGCGAAACCTCGGAAGCATCCTGAATTCGCGCTCCACAAGCCGTGCATTGATAGACCTCCCGGGCAGTTTTCTCGTTGTTGACCCGTTCCGAGGCATCGGTTTGGGCATTTGCCTCCGAATCAGAATCCGAGTCCGGCCAGCTTACGGGCTCCAGCGCCTGTTCCCAACCCTCTAACCGAAAGAGCGACAGGGCCGAGCGGACAAAAGCGATACCCAACAGAAAAACCACCAAAGCGACACCGATGGGAACCGCACGAAAGGTCAGGTCCACCGAAGCGCCAGAGGCCCTAAGCGTCTTCAAGTATAAGAAAATGGTGACTGCGGCCAAACCCATCATGAACAACCCCATCACCAAATAGAGGTACCGAATGAGGGCGAACCCAGGGGAAGAACGACTCTTCGAAAGACATCTCAAAGAATGGCGCAGCGGATTCTTGAGCAGGTTCATTGGATAGATCTCTTTAACCAAGATGCTTACCCACCGACTCCTTGGGATGGAAGGGCTCTGATTCCACTTATGCTCCGACTCTCCCGAGAGGTGTCCACGATCCC
>Ga0114977_10002368_pt1 | contig 12138 bp, 7 predicted proteins | sample S_130805_MF_Meta_FD_87026 | JGI IMG/M metagenome (GOLD analysis project Ga0114977, IMG submission 87026) | Freshwater microbial communities from Lake Simoncouche, Canada to study carbon cycling - S_130805_MF_MetaG | ecosystem: Environmental > Aquatic > Freshwater > Lake | place: Lake...
CATTAACAGGATAATTATTGTTGTTGCATTTGTGGAGCAGTTTGTTGATTTTGTGCAGTATTTAAACGTTGATTAGCATTTTGAGCATCTTTGGTTTTATTAGCTAATTGTTGTTGTAGACGTTTAATTTGGTCATCAAATACTTTAATTGCTCTATTTTTACGAACATTTAAATCTGCTAATTGTGTATTGATATTATAGATATCATCAGTGGTATCTTCTGTCATTAAGTCTAATAGATTCATATGGCTCTCAAATGTTGCGTTAGTATTGATTTCGTTGCGATATTTAGCCAATTTTGCTAATCTATCTTCTTCTTTTTTAGCTTCAGATTGTTTTTTAAAATGGTCTTCAGCTCTTAGCATATCTTCTTCATTTTTGACTTTCATATTAGTCATATGAATGGATAATTTTGCTTGTTCTGCTTCAGCTTCTTTAGCTTTAGCATTAGCTTCAGCAGCTTTAGCATCAGCATCAGCTCTTAGCATATCAATAACTTTTAAAAGGATGCTTTGACTATCATTGCCACCGATATCTTCTGGTGGGGCACCCATATCACCACCTTCCCCTCCGGGTAATGTATCTTCACCTGCGGCACCTTTTGTAGTATCTTCAGCATTTGGTGGGGTTTCACCTTCAGGGGCACCACCTTCAGGATTATCTAATTTATTATCAACTTCTTCATCTTCTGGTAATTTAGGCCAGACAACATGTTTAATATCAAAAGAATTTCTGAGATTGAATAAAATTTCAGCCACATCGGTATGCTCATCATCTTGAAGCATATCACCTAATGCTTTTTTAAATTCTTCATCTTGTTCTTTATCAACATATACTTTAGTCACATTACCATCAGAGTCTTCAATACCATATGCAACGGTATTTTTCTTCATTTCATTATTTTTTTCAGCATCATCCAATTTTGAAATGACATCTGTACTTGCGAAAGTATTAGATTTTACATCTTCAGAAAGTTTTTTAATCTTTCTATTTTTTTTAAATTTTGGACCGTTGGCAGTTTGTTTAATAACCCCACCAAATAATGAACCACGAGCACCGGCAACATTTGCTGTGCAAATTTCACCATCTTCTTGTAAAAAATCAATAAATTTCATAATAAGCCTTTAAATATTGTATTACCAACAGGGACAATATATTTATGATAAATATTCATGCTAAATTTTAATAGGATTCTAAAGAATGTATCATCCATCACCCACACCATATACTACTATAGCTGAAGGAATTGTACAGGATACTAATGACCCACAACGTAGGGGTAGAATTAAAGTATTTTGTCCAGTATTTGGAGATATTCCTGGTACATTAGTAGAAGATTTGCCATGGTGTAGATATATTACCCCCTATGGTGGTATGGTTGATTCTGATGTAATGGGTAGGGGACCATCTGATACACCTACTGATGGTAGCGTAGCCTATGGAATGTGGGCTATCACTAAAATTGGTACCATGGTTGCATTGATGTGTTTAAATGGTGACCCTTCGCGTAGGGTATATATTGGATGTATGCCTCCAGCATATTCTGAACACACGATGCCACATGGTAGATTTATTGATAATGATGGACCATTATCATCATCTGAGAAACCTATTCAACCATTATATGATAATTTAAAGAAAGCCTTTGGTGAGGATAGAAAGAAATATGAATATCAAACTCGTGGTATGGATTATAGTGTTACTGGGTTAACACAAAAGAGTATTGATGCAGGATTGACAAAATCTAAAAAGAAAGATGAAAAAATCGGATATAAAAAATCTAGGATTCAACCAGATTTAAAATATATTGATAGAGAAGATAAAACAAATTACGATAGTCAAACATGGTCGTTTACTACACCAGGATTTCATTCTATATCCATGGATGATAGTCAGGATAATAGTAGAATAAGAATAAGAACAAGTAGTGGTCATAATATTATATTTGATGATACGAATGAACGAATTTATATTAACACTGCCGAAGGCAATAATTGGATAGAATTAGACCAGAATGGTTCTATAGATATCTATTCTAGTAAATCAATATCTATTAATTCTGATGAGGATATTAATTTAAATGCTAAGAAAGCTATTAGGATGCATGCTAATGATATTCATGTTAGTGCAGATAATAATGTGAATGTCACAGCGGTTGAAGATATTAATTTTAATGCTACTAATATTGCATCTACCGCTAAGGAAGAATATTCAATAAATGCAAAGAATTCTGATATGTTTATCAAGAATGCATTAAAGGTTACTGCTAAGACTATTGGAATACGTGGTAAGGAAGCATTAAGTTTAACCAGTAAGAGAAGTATATTAAAAGGTACTGAAACATTATTCATGAAAGGTAATAAAACTAGTGTTACTGGTTCAAATATTATGGATATGTTTGGTAAGAAAATCAATATTAAAGGTGATACTATTGTAAATATGAATGGTAAGGTGGTAGATGTATCAGCATCTCAAACGTTGATAACTACTGGTCCTAAGATTGTATCTACAGTTAAGACTGTTGAAATACCTGCTGCTGACCCTACTGCTCCTGCTGATGCAGAGCCTACTGAACAACCAGTTAAGGAAGTACCAGATGTTTTAAGTTCTATGACTGACGATGCTAAACAAACAGTTACTAAAGAAACTGGTTTAACAGAAGATAAATTTGGTGGTATGACTGGTTCTGCATTTAGTGATGCTATTCAAGGAGTATTTAATATTCCAGAATCTGGAGATTCAATGAATAATATATTATCATCATTATCTCCTTCAGAATTGAATAATGTTTTAAGTAATACATCGGATTTATCACAATTAATTAATAATGTTCCTAATATTACTAACATATTAAATTCTATGAATCCATCAGATTTGGAAGAATTAGTTAAAAATAACCATGAAATTGCTGACACATTAGCTAATTTAGATAATGGTGGTGATGTTTTAAAAAATATTCCTGATAATGGTGACTTGTTAACTAATATGGATGATGTTAACAATCTTATTGAGAATATGGATTGTGATGCGGTTGGTGATTTATTATCTAATGTATCTAGTGAAAACATGGATGAGGTATTAAACAATTGTTCTGATGATAATACATTATTATCTAAAATCCCTAGTAAGGATATGGGAAACATTTTAAATAATGCATCTACCGAAAAAACAGCAGCATTATTATCTAATAGTGACGATATTAATAATATTATGTCAAATATACCTGGTGATGAAAGAGGTTCATTATTAGAACGAATGGATTCTGATACGATTAGTGATATGTTAAGTGAAGCATCGGATGATACTGTTGGTGAAACATTGGCAACATTACCGAAAGATAAAGTAAATGAGGTAGTACAGAAATTACCAGTATCATCATTAGGTGGAGTATTATCAAAATTACCAACTAATATGTTAGATAGTTTGGATGATATGGACCATGTAAATATAGATGATGTTAAATCTAGTATTCCTACCGAATCATTTAATGATGTAAATATGACGAAGGCGGATATCGGTCAAGAGTTATCAAATATGGATTCATCTGATTTAGAAAATACATTAAATAATTTAGATAATGTTGGTGAAACATTATCCAACATTCCGGGATGTGACGCTGGGAATGTATTGCGTAAATTAAATAACCCTAATTCTTTATTAAAATCCTTATCTAGTAACCATGTTGGTAATATCCTCACAAATGCTCCAGGAGGAGATGTAACATCAATTAGTGGTAATGATATGGGTGAAGTATTATCTGGTATTGAGGGTGAGGATTTAAGTAATATTATGAATAATATGACTGGTGCTGATGTTAGTAGTCTTTTAAAAAGTATGCCAGAGCATCTTACCGAGGTATTTAAAAATATTCCGGGTTCCTCATTATCTGATATTGTTAGTAAAATCCCAGAAAAAGATATGAATGATATTATGGGAAGTATGTCAACAAGTGATATATTAGAAAAAGTAGCATCATTGAGTCCGGCAGAAACTGGAGATTTTTTATCAGCATTACCTAGCAATATTGCATCTGATATTTTAGATAATATGTCATCTAGTGATATGGCGAATTTATCAGATTCTGTATCACCTGCTGCATTAGGTAATATGGTTAGTGGATTAGAATATGATAGTGATGCTAGGGTCATTACCTCAAAAATTGCAGCATACCCATCAAGAATACCAAGACATGAACCATGGGGTAGAACCGATACTAAGAGTGATAATGATATGTCACCTAAATATGATTATGATTCTATCAAAAAAGATGAAACCCGCAACAAATATTGGAAAAGATAATGGCATTATATAAAGGTTTTTCGAGTATAGATTATAAATCTGGTACTATATCTAAAGGAGTATTTCCCTCATCTAATGAGTTAAATACCATGTCTCCTATAGAACAATCCCTAGGATTAGAATATTCTGGTAATAACACATTTATATTAACCGATATTCCTTTAGTTGAACGAAATATTATGAATCATATATTTACTAAGAAGGGTTCACGGGTAATGATGCCTACTTTTGGTTCAATAATTCCAGAATTATTATTTGAACCGTTAGATGATACGACTATATTTAGATGTAAAACAGAAATAGAACGAATAGTTAATTATGACCCACGGGTGAAATTAAATGAGATAATAACTACCCCGATATATGATTCTAACGTATTAAGTGTCACACTTAGCCTATATTATATAGAATTAAATGTGACAAAAAATATGAATTTGAATTTAGAATTTTTAGGATAATCCTAAAGAAGCTAGGGTATCATTTAAAGCAAATGCGGTTCTAGCACTTTCAGTTTTAGAATTTAATAATTTTTGTTGTGATTTATATGTCCAACCGGATGGAGTACGGGTGAATTGTCCAATTATATAAGTAGTATTTTGCGTGTTTGACGCATCTTTAGTTATTGTATTAAGGTTAAAAATTGCAATATCTACATTAGGATTTACAGTAGTATCAACAATTCTTGCAGTTAAGGATGTCATCCGACTAAAAGAATTACTTGAAAATTCAAACATTCCCAATAATATAGTATCATATGGTACTATAGTTAAATTAATATCATATGTTTCTTCGATACCACCGGTTCTTATATCACCATTATATTGTAAACCGGTAAACGAACCAAACGTGGCTCCCACTACTGTTTTATACATTTCACACAATCCGGTAGAACCATAACCAACAATTACCGTATCTAAATCCACCGCACCACCCCAAGTCATACCAAATTTAATAGTGTTATAGTTAATTGGGATTACTCCTGGAGGTAATGGTGCAGTTGTAGTGGTGGTAGGAGTCTCGGTAGTAGTCGTTGTAGGAGCAGCAGTGCTTGTTGTTGTGGTAGGTTCTGCGGTAGTAGTGGTAGTTGTAGCAACATCCTCATAGGCAACTTGCATCCACGGTCCATTTGGTTTATCTTTACCAGTATATATTTTTAACATATCTCTTTTATTATCATACCAGAGCATACCAATAATTGGATGTGGTGGTGCTTTTTCACCACAAAAATTCTCTAACAGATAATATAAATTATTCTGGAAATTTTGACCATACTCTCTAAAATTTTTACCATATAATGTTATAGGTAAATTACTATCCGAATCTAATGGTTCAATGGTATCATTCTGTGATACAGATAATATAGCAGTATCAGATGTTTTTAATTTATACATTATTATCCTTTATAGAATAAGCCAAATGTTTTTGAATTGGTATTATAAAATACTTTCCATAATAACGCATCTGTTGGTGTGGCAGTATTTAATAATAAAGAATTTGTTGAATATGTTGACATTAACGTTGTTGTTGAAGTAATATCAGTCGGTAAAGTAGCATTATTTTTTACATTCACCGTAACCATTTGATAGCCAATAGGCATAGTTTTATTATTATTAATAATTAAAACCCCAAAAACATCAGAATCATTACCAGTATTTTGCCCACAATATATAACATCCACAATTTCAAATGATTTTAATAAGGTTGATGGAATTCTTTGCTTATCCATTGTTGGTTTTGTAGATAATCCAACATTAAAGGATTTAGTTAGATGGTTAGTTATATTATTATGTACATAAACCGCTAATTCATTATCAGCAATATCAAATGTCACAAATGATTTTGACAATTTGCTATTAGATTGGTATACTGGTTTAACACCAGTTCCTAAAATTTTATAATCTTTATTCGATAGATAATAATGCATTACTGTACCAGAATCATTATATCCTGAATATATTAAATCATAATTAGTATCCTTGGTAATATAAGTATTTGGATTTACATAATACCCATTATTAGGTGTATCAATAATATTATATTCAGATGATATTAGTGCGGTTACTGGTGAATTAACTGATGCATTACCTACCGAATCATATATTTCATATTGTTTAGCATTTTGTCCATTATCAATTTTAAATGAAATATAATGGGTATCATCGATTTTTATTATATTCTCATTAATGTTTATATCTATTAATGATGTATCTATAGATGCCGATAATTTACCAGAGGTATCTACAGTGTATTTAACCAGTTTATATTGTGTTACCCCAATAGTTTTGGGAGGTAATTGCATAATTTGTGAAAATTTTGTATTATCCGATGAACCTATTAAACTTTTTGGGATACTTAAACATTTATAACTACCTAATGAATTGTTTAATTCTATTAGAGTTTTAGATTCAGTAATAACTTTTGAACTATTATAAACAACATATGACCCAAAATTTGCAGTATCTACAAATACATCATAAACATTATTCAAAGTATCTTTTAATGTAAAATAGGATAAATCTGAAAATGAATATTCTAATGATGGTGTTATAGGTAAAGTATATGGATAAAATAATATATTTTCATAATGATTGAAATTCCCAATTAGGTCAGCCACATTACCAGATAATCCATCAAATGCAGTAGTATTGAAAGTAATATTGAGTTTTACCGTATTTAACAAAAACGGTGGTGTTGTACCAGCAAATGAAATGGTTGCCGTAGTAGCGGTAGAAGTTATATTAGGTACTAATCCTGTTGGTAAACCATTAATAATAAAATCAGAACCATTAACTAATATATTTTTAAAAGTAGTTCCTTCAGCATTTACTATTATTGTACCAGTAACTTCACCAGGATTAATAGATGATTCAACTAGTCCAGCACACTTCCAAACTAATCGTTTGCCATTAGTTAAACTAGGTGTTGCCGAAGATGTACCACCAGGAATATAATCTACTTTTACCCATGGTCCTCTAGGATAAGATTCACCGGTATACAATTTTAGATATTTTAATGCAGAATCGTACCATAACATACCTACAGCGGGATTTGTTGGAGCATCTTCCCCACAAAAATTTTCTAAAAGATAGAAAAAATTGTTTTGTAATTCTTGTCCATAATTGGGTCTACCTTGACCGAATAATGTTAATGGTAATTTTGCATTTTTTGCAACAGTGGTCAATTGTTTAACTACAATTTCAGCATCTGCATCTCTATCAAGTTGTAAATTATATTGCATTATGTAAATCCTCGGAATCAGATAATCAATATTTATCATAATTCTAGTAATACTAATATTTTCATATGGTAAGAAAAATTATAAATAATGAATAATCCATTTCTTAGGACAATCGTTAATTATCATGGCTATCAATTTATCAAAAGCTGAATCTTGGGACCAACGGTTTACAACAAATAATTTTATCAATTTTGCAGCATACGACTATACTACGGTTAAACAAGCATTAATTGATTACGTTAAATTATATCATCCAGAACAATTCCAAAATTTCATTGAAAGTGATGAGTTAATTGCTATTTTAGAATCATTTGCATATATTGCGGAATTATATAGTTATAGAATAGATTCAGTAGCTAATGAAAATTTATTATCTACCGCCCAACGTAAAGATTCTATTTTAAATTTAGCAAAATTTATTTCCTATAATCCATCAAGAAATATTCCAGGCGTAGGATTAGTAAAATTAACATCTATTAGTACCACTGAGAACATTTATGATTTAAATGGTAATAATTTAGCAAATACCACAATATTATGGAATGATTCAAATAATCCTAATTGGAAATCTCAATTTTTTGCAATTATTGATTCAGTAATTAAAACTACCTTTGGTGATGTTACTCCTAATAATAGAGTACAAGTATATGACCAAATATTTGAATCATATACACTTAATAATGTACCATTAACTAATGGTGTAATACCATATCAAATACAATATCAAAATAAGAATATTGTTATGGAATTAGTATCATCATTATTAAATACTGATGGACCATATGAACAAACACCATCATCATATACTAATGGTAATAATTTTAATATTTTATATGGTACTGACGGTCTAGGTGATTCCTCTAATTATACTGGATTTTTCATTTTAACAAAACAAGGTACCTTATCAAAAACATCTTCTATTACATTTGATGGTGTAACACCACATCAAAAATATTCACCAAATTTTAAAAATGTTAATAATATAGACGTATGGGTTAATCAATTAACAACCAATGCACCACCAATATTATGGAAATCTGTAGATACTGTTAATTCGCAAAATATAATTTTTAATGATAATGAAAATAAAAACATATATCAAATTGAAACATTAGATAATGATGGCATCAATTTAATATTTGGTGATGGAGAATTCTCTAATATTCCTAATGGTAATTTTGAATGTTGGGTACGTATGTCGGACCCTGACCCAATTCCTATCCCAAAATCAGCAATAAGTGATATTAAAACCAACATTACTTATTTAGATGGTTTAGATAATACACAAAACGTTATCTTTACATTTTCTGCTGTACATGCCATTCAAAATTCGGCTGCCAGTGAAGATGCAACACATATTAAAAATAATGCACCAGCAGTTTATTCTACACAAAATAGAATGGTTAATGGTTCTGATTATAATTCTTTTTTACTACAGGATAATACCATATTAAAATTGAATTCTGTTAATAGAACATATTCAGGACAATCTAAATATACCGATTTTAATGACCCTAGCGATACATATCACAATATTAATCATTTTGGTACCGATTTATCTATCTATGCAGAAAATGATATTAAGACTATATCTAATATAAAAATATCATCAGCATTAACTATTTTAAATAATATTGAAGCAGAGCTTCTACCGTTACCAGAATGTGAATTGTATAGAACTTCCAATAATTTAACCACTAGACGAACATTATCTGATACTGAAAAACATGACATTTTGTTTAATTATATGGGTCAGAAGTATTGGGCAACAGATAATAATCCAAGCAATGCAGTATACCCGGTTGTTATTAAAATAGAAAATGATTCATATGTTGCTAAAAATTATAGTGAAGTAGATGATAATTGGTTATTCTATATCGATTATAAAAATGAAAAATATGAAATACGTTATAAAACAACTACTATTAAGGTTAATAGTAAATCTACTAAATTTTGGAATAATAATATAGATTCCGATAATATTACTATATTACATACCAATACATCAAATTTAAGAACTAAAAACAATACTACAATATTAAAATCAAATATTGTATTACCAGTAGTTAAAGAAGTATTGTTTAATACTCCAATAAAATTAAAAGGTTCTGTGGATGTACATAGTTTAAATGTAGCATTGAAAAATAATGAATACAAAGAATTATTGCCATTATTAAATAATAAAATATCCTTAAATATCCCGGATGTTGAAAATTATTTTGATGGTGCTGAGTATTATCGATTATTTGGTAGGGTGTTTGATGTACCATTTGATTCATATGATGTTAAATTTCCAACAATTGAATTAGATTATTCCTTTTTAACTATGGATGTCGATGTTATTAGTACAGCGGTTAATGCGAATACTACGCTACAATGGCATACTGAAAAACCATTAGCAATATTAGATATGTTTGATAATGCTTTTGTTGGAAGAATAGCCATATCATCAGATAAAGCTATCTTTAAAACAGATTATCCATTTACTACGGATGAAGGTAAAGCAAAGCTATTAACAATTTTAGCTACTGACCATACTGATACCGAAGCTATTATTAAAAATATAACCACTACTAAAATATCTGCTACTCAAAATAAATTAGTATTGGAAGTATCCATCACTGTTACTAATAATGATTTAAAAAATGGTATTCTAACATTATCACAAGATGCATTACTAGATACTATCGTAGATGTTGACCGTAGTTATGCTATGCCAGTATGGTCAGATACTTCTGGACTATCAAATAGCATTACGGTTACAAACTTAGGTGATTCATCAACTATTGATATCATTATTAAAGATTATGTGTACTTTTATAGACCGACTATTGATGATGTTTTTGAAATAGTTACCGAAGATATTCATAAAATTGGATGGTACCATGAGCATTTAAACAATATCCTACCTACAAAAGCATTATATAAAAGAAGTCCAGGTAGAAGCAATATTAATTATGTTTGGCAACATTCACCAACATCAGATAATAGAATCAATCCATCTTCATCAAATATTATAGATTGTTTTATTATCACCAGTGGATATTATAAAAGTATGTTACAATGGATTAAAGGGTCATTGGTTACTAAACCAACACCACCATTACCACATGAGTTAAGAGCTTCGTATAGAAATTTAATGAATAAAAAAATGATATCTGATGAATTGGTTCTTAAATCTGGAAAATTGAAAATATTATTCGGTTCGCATGCATCATCAGAATTACAAGCTAAATTTATTATCATAAAATCTAATAATGCCTACTATAATGATAATCAAATAAAATCTATTATTGTTAGTTCAATATATGAATTTTTTGATATTAATCTTTGGAATTTTGGTGATACTTTCAATTTTACTGAATTATCTACTTTTATCCACAATAAATTAAATTCAAATGTGAGTTCGGTGCTTATTAGACCTAAAAACGATTCTCAACATTTTGGTGAATTATTCCAAGTATTTGCAATGGAAGATGAAATATTTATACCCTCCATTACTGTTGATGATATTGAAATTGTTCCATACTTAGCAGCATCATATCTATCATGACCTATAATTTAAAAAAAACTGCATCTAAAACAACGGATTATGTTGTAGAAAATCACAAAATAAATAGAGAAACCATGATTTCCCTTATTGGGAAATCATATATTGGATATGGTGATGAATTACAACAAAATACCATCGATTTATTGTGTAATTTTCATACACAGTTAAATGATTATAGTAAAGCTATACCGGGACAATTAATTTATGATGGTACTGATTTAAGATTATGTATTGGTGATAAATCATTTATCAAATTATTATTGATACCGTGTGATAATGGTGAAGATAAACTACCTACTGGCAATGTAATAGTTACTGGTACATTAGGTGTTGGTCAAACATTAATAGTATCTAACACTATACAAGATGAGGATGGTATTCAAAGTGCAATATCATATGAATGGTTCCTTAATGGTGCATCTGTTGCAACTGGTGCAACATATATACCTACTGCTGCTGGTTCTTTAATAGTAAAAGCATCTTATAAAGATGGAATGAACAATAATAACTTTGTTAATAGTGCAACTTATAATATACCAGCGTTAAGCAGTAAATTAAAATGGACTATTAGCTCTCCATTTATGGAAACTGCTGCAAATGATGGAACTATTATGGGTGAATTGACAGTATATGCAAATAATTGTACATTCAGTAATACATTCCCATATACTACTATTACTGGTAAATCTACATTATTGAAACTAGTTGATGTTACTGATGTTACTGGAAGTGCAATAACAATATCATCAGTAGATTCTACTATTGTTTCAAGAACTTCCACCAAAATGGTTATAAAGGTTATTTTTAAAACTACCGGAACCTATGATTTCACATCAGGGTCTTTTGTATTAAATATAGATGCGGTAACATATTAAATCATGACAACATTAACACAATTAGAACGAACCTTTTCAATTTCAGACAATTTTGTATCCATGGTGGCGGATTCATCAGGAGATACAACCGGAACTGGGGATACAGGTACTGTCGATACTGGAACCGGGACAACTGGGACTGATACTACAGACACTGGTACTACAGGCACTGG
>Ga0114977_10002370_pt1 | contig 12137 bp, 14 predicted proteins | sample S_130805_MF_Meta_FD_87026 | JGI IMG/M metagenome (GOLD analysis project Ga0114977, IMG submission 87026) | Freshwater microbial communities from Lake Simoncouche, Canada to study carbon cycling - S_130805_MF_MetaG | ecosystem: Environmental > Aquatic > Freshwater > Lake | place: Lake...
CGCCCGTGATACTGTATAGCCCTAGAATGTAAATTGTGCATCGGGACGTATTTGAAATAAGGGCGTGTGATCCGTCTGCGTAATTAGGAGAATAGGTTATTGGCGTGCTTTCGCCCACAAGCCCGCTTGTGTCTATCGTGATCGTCAGCTTTGTTCCTGACGTGGCCGCGCCGACGTTCTGCGAATACCCCCCGTTTGAAAGCGTGTTGCTCGCGATCATCGTCCCGCCCGTCAGCGATGCCGGGTCAATCGTGATTTGCGCGTAGGCCGCGAAGGTCACGAGGAATCCCGACGCGACGTTGTAAGAGCCCGTCACAACCACATAACCGCGATTGATTATCGGCGTGAGAGCATTAAGCGCAGTCTCCACCGTCGCGGCGCTCGCGTTGTAGGCAATCGCCCCCGTCGTCGCGCCGGCAAACGTGATCGTGTAGGTTCCGCCCGTGGGGTAAAACTGCGGCACGCCCGAATCGCTCGTCACGGTCTGCTTTTGATAGGCGTCGTATTGGGCAAGCGTCGTGTCTGGCTGGAAAATCCGAAACTCCCCGTAAGCCTGGGGAAACGTGCCGCTCAACGAAGGCTTGGAAAGGATGATCGAGCTTGGCACCGTCTGCGTCGCCGGGACGGTGGAATAGGTGCGCGTGAACGAATCAAGATTGGTCTGCGTCGCTACCGGGTCAGTCTCGGCGATCAAGTAGCATTCGGGAAACTGCAAATCGGGCGAGCCGAGCGCGGTCGGCACGAAGTAGCCCGGCGCTTGCTTGTAACGGCGCGTGACGGTCTTGCTCGTCAAATCCCCGTTCGCCCTAAACGGATATTCGATTTGCGCCCGCCCCACTTCTTGGGGTTGCGTGCCGATATTGTCAGTTGCGGAAATGCTCATGGTTAGGCGTGCGGCTGTATAATTCCCGCGCCCGTCAGTCCGCGGGCGATCTGCTCAAGTGCGTTGGTCGTGCGCGTGCTTTGATCCTGCATGTCCCGCGTATATCGCTGATAGTCGGCGTCCCCGTATTTCGCCAAGGTCTGCGTCGAGCCAAGCCGGGCGTAGTCGGCGCTGAATTGCTGACGCGCCGCCAACTCCCTTTCTATGTTGTAGAGTTCGCTGCGAAACGCCGAGGTGGCGAAGCTCTCGCCCGTCGCGCCGACTGCGGCGAAGCTGTTGCGGTCCGCGCGCTGCGATTCGGCAAGTTGGTTCGCCACGCGATCCCGCACGCCTTTAAGCGCCGTGGCGGATTGGTCTTGGTAGCTCGTCCCCGCGCGGGCGATAGCGGAACTGAACATTTGCACAACCTCGCCCATACTCGCCGCCGCCGCGTCGCCGCCGTCTGCGATTGCCACGCCTGCGTCTTTGCCGGAATCCGAAACCGCCTTTGCCCCCGCCGTAACCGCCGCGCCGGTCGAATCGCCTGCGCTGCGCAGTCTTTCGGCGTCGTCCTTGAAGTCCACCGCATTTAGTTCCGAAACAACTTTCTGCTGCTCGGCAATGGCCGCGTCCCACGCCTCGCCGAAATCGTTCTTGAACGTGCTGGGCGAGGTCTTGGCAATCGCCTCTGTGATTGCGTCGCCGATACCCTGCCCGCTGCTCTTTAACGCGTCGAGATTGCCCACGTTGATTTCAAAGTTGGCCGGAAGAACCTTGTTGATGAGTTCGGCAACCCCCTTGACCACGGAAACAAGACCGTCCTGGAAAAGATTGATGGTGCCCGAAATTGCCCCGGTGAAAACGGCCCGCATCATTCCGCCCGCTTCGGTGATCGCATCGAGGATGCCACCGCCGAACTTGGACAGAATCCCCATGATTTGAAGGCCAACGAGTTTCAGCCCCTCCGTTGTGCGGAAATTCACAATCACCTCGCCGGCCCAAACCGTCGCCTTCTTCTTAAAATCGTCGATTGCGTCGCCCGCCTTATCGAGCGCGGCAATCGTGGTGGTGCTCATCACTTGGCCCGCCTCTTCCGCTGCCTTCGTCACGCCAGGCAATCCAACTTCGCCAAGTTCTTTCAGTGAGCCCATGAGCTTGGGGCCAACCTTCGCGCCCAAGATTTCCGACACGGCGGAAAACGCCGCGTTGCCGTCCGCCGCCGATGCCGCGCCCCGCGCGATGGCCTCGTATTGCTGCGCAAGCGGTAGCTTAATTAAGTCAGCCGATGCCAGGCCGAGCTTTTTAAGTGCCGCCTCCGCCTTCTCGTCTCCGCCCGCCGCGGCGATAACCGCGGCCTTGGTCTTCTCAAGTGCCTTGGTCAACTCCTCGTTGCTAACGCCGTTGCGCTTGTGCTGCGCCTGTAGTGCCTGCAAAGATTCGACGTTGATCCCAATGTTTGCCGACGCGTCCGCCAAGCTGCCGGCCAAGTCCATTGCGCCCTTGCTTAGTGCGGCAAACGCGCCCACCGCGAGCCCCGCGCCGAGCTTCGCGTATTCGTTGACGAAGTTGTTAAGGTCTTTCCGCAGGGATTTCAGCTCGGTTTTTATCCCGCTTGTATCCATGCCGAAAACCGCCGTAAGCGAAAAGTCTGCCATAACTTAGCGGGCGGCGTCACTTGCCGCGACGGGTGGCGCGTCCGCCCGGGGGCGCTCCTGCAAATGCTCGCGCCAAATCTCGGCTTCCGCGGGCGTCAGCATCACGGCCTTGCCGTGCGATCCGTGGTGAATGATTTCCCGGTAATGCTGGGCAAGTTGCTTGAGCGGGAGCGCGAGCGTTTCCGCAAACGTCATGCCGAGTTCACGGCGGAAGAGGTTGAGCAAATGCGCGTTCATCGCGAACGGGATCGGCTCGCCGTCGCCATCGCCCCGCGGCAAGTCGGATTGCGCCTCGCATAGTAGGCGAAAGATTTCGGCAATCGCCTCCGTCTGCCGCTCCTCTGCCGTAGGCCGCGCAAGCCACCGCAGGCGACGCCAGCCGGGAAACTGCGCCAACACCCGAACCGCGCCGTTGATGGCCGGAAACGCAGGGGAAAGCGCCGAGAACACGCGCCGGGAAACACGTCGCTTCTCCGCCCGGTTGAACTGCCCGAATGCGGGATGGTGCAGCCAAACGAAGTTCACAACATCGACCAGCCCCACGCCATCGCCCGTCACGAATCCGTTACGCATCGCAAAGAGTGCGTTGTAGCTGCCGAGCGTGATCGGGTTGAGCCGTTCGCCGGCCACAACGGGCGAGTAGGAAACAAACGCCTCCGCGCGCATTTGCAGCGCCTCGCGCTGCGCCGCGTGCAGGCGATCCGCCAACGATTCCGGCTTCGTTGGGTTGCTCATGCTAGAGCGCCGAGCGTAAACGCAAAAGCGCCCGCCGCATTACAAGTGCGGCGGGCGCTCCCAACAACAAACCATGAACAAACCATGAACAAACCAAAATCAGGTCAACGTCAGCGAGGCGGCAATCTGCTCTTGAATTTCGACCGTATAAGACTTGATACCCGAGGTAGAGCCTCCCTCTTCGCGGTCTTTGATATACCAGTTTTTCGAATCGTAGGAGAACGAAACGAACTTAGGCGGGGCGGCTTGATCGGAGCGGGCGCGGATCGTGCCGGAAATCGTTTCAAAGCCCTCAACGTGAGAAGCGGCGAGCGGCTTGCCGGTGCTCGTGTAGTCTTCCTCGCTGCGAGCCTTGGCGCTCCGCTTGTAGTCAAGGAGGACGTAGGGAACGCTGTTGATGGTGAGGTCAATTGAGCCCCGAACAAGGGTGCCGTCGTTTACAACTTGAGCCATAGAGAAAAGGATTGAGGGTTGCGGTTACTGTGCGGATTACGGTTTGACGGTGCCGCCGCGCACGATCTTGAGGACGGCAGTTGTGGCGCTTTTCGCGACAAAAAGCACGCTGGGATAGTCGCCGGTAACGAGGTCCGCAATCGGGGCAATCCCGCCCGCCGTGCTGCTCTGCGCGTAGGTCTGACCGACTACCAGCGTAGCGCCGGGGGTGAAGGTCGGATCGTCGTAGACGTATTTGATGGGCTGACCGCTGGACGCGCCGTGCAGCGCGATACCCGCCACCGTCGCAATCAGCGCCGTCGAGTTGCTGTCGGCCAACTTGAGAACATTCGAGTTTGCCGTATCAATATAGAGCGTCTGACCGGCGAGGATGGTTGCGCCGGCAATGCCTGCGGCGGTCAAAGCGGTGGAGCTGGCGAGAACGCTTGCGGGAGTTACAGAAATATCGGCCATGTTAGGTTTTTTTGAAAGGTTTTCGGGCGGTCTGCCCGCGTCTATAATCTCACCCCGGCGTCAACGTCACGCCGGCCACGCGTCGGCGCGGATGCAAAATTCAACGGAGAAATCGAGCTTCGTGTAATCCTCCATCCAGCGCGCATCGAGGTCGCGCGCCGTGCCCCGCGGACTGATCGCCTTGACGACGTAGAACGGGAGGTTGGCCGAGGTAAACGGAACCGCGCGCATTTGGAGCAACGCGCGCACGCCCGCGGCCCACTCCGAATGCACCGTCGACACGCCGGCCAACAGGGACGGTTGATCGTCGGGCCGGAACGTCACGATTCGCACCGTAAGCAGCCCCGTATAATAGTCGTAGACGTGATCCCCGTTCGGCAAAACGGCCTCGTTGATCGCCTCGCCCGCCTGAAACAGGATTTCAATCCGCGATTCGGGCAAGTCTTGCGTGATGCCCGAAACGAAGGAATCGCCATAGCCGCCCGCTACGAGCACGCCGCGCACGGCGGTTTCAAAATTGTTGTCGAAATTATATACCTGTTTTACGTCGGTGGCTGGCATGGTTAGGCGGTGTTATTGCGGGCGAAAATGCCCGGATATTTCTTGGCGCGACTCGCGACGGTCGCGAAGGCGCGCTTCGCAAGGTTGCGTTCAAAATACTTCACCTCACCTCGCATCGCCCGCGAGAGCGCACCGCCGCCGCCCGCTGCGGGAGCAATGGGCGAAGTGTTGCGCACGGTGAGCGCATAGCCCGCACCGCTGCCCGACTCCGAGCTATCGCCGTCCTCCGCGTAGCGCCGGCCCCGGTAGTTGGCCGCGGCGACGTAGCCGGGCGATGCCGCGGCGATGTTGGACCCGAACGAGGCCGCGACGTGTTGCCATGACTGCTTTGCCAGGCCGATTGCGTTAATCTTCGTATCCAGCGAATCCCGCCGCATTTCCTCAAGCCTTTGCCAGAGCGCATCGGGGAAATGATTTTCGATGTAGTAGACTTTCCCGCCGAACGTCGTAAACCGTTTGCCGGCGAATCGCGCGAGAATCTTGCCCGCGTCCGCCGCCTTCGTCGTCCGCGTCGCCGCAGTCAAAACCCGCTCCGCCACCCCCAACACCACATCCCGAAATTCTACCCGCGGGTCAATGTCCGCCAACTCCTCAAGCATTCGGTTGAAGTCACGCGCGAGCAATTCGATTCTGAGGGTGTCGGCCATTAGGTCGCCCGGCCAATGAGCACAAAGGCATATACGTTCGGATCGTCCGTGTTGACCGCTGAAACCGTATATTCCGCGGGCGTAGGCGTCGCGCGCTGAATCTTCTGATTCTTCCAGCCCAGCGGGACCGTCGAGAACTGCGAGCGCGCGACGTGCAACACGAGCACAACGCGAGCCTGCCCGCCATGCGAGGAAAACGCGCCCGCCTCCGCCTGCTCAAGAGAATTGCCCGTGCGGAAGTTGCCGACGTAACGCGATCCCGCGTGCGTGAACACATCGCCGGAAAGCGTTTCAAGCAGCGACACGCCCGCGTTTAAGATCGCGTCAAAGTCGGCGCTCATAGAAAAGAAAAAGCCCGGTGCATATAATTGCACCGGGCGTCAAGCTATCGAACCGCTACCGATTAGGCGGATTTGAGACGGTAGCCCGAGGCCGCACCGTCAGCGCCGTAGGCGGCGCCGTAGAACAGATCGTAAGAGGCCCACACCGCGCGGGACGAAACCGAGCCCCACACGTTGATTTGCACGGACAGGCCGAGCGAATCAATCTTGACGATCTGGCTTTCCAGCATCAACGCCTTAACGGCGGGGTGAATGTCGGGGATGCCGGAAGCCTGCGCGATAGCGTCGGGACCGCAAATGAATCCGTAGGTTCCAGAAACCGCACCCGTCCAGCGGGTGTTCAGATACACTGCATCAAAGCCGAGGGCGGGCGAGCCGTTCTGGAAACCAAAACTCGTAAGCGAGGTCGGGAGGAATTTCGAGAACGCAACGCCGTCGAGCAGGAGGTTCTTCTTGGGACTCTTGGCGATGGAAGCCCAGCCCGTTTGAAGGTCGCCCACCGCAAGTGCGGTCTGCGCAATCGCGGCGGAACCGTTGGCGAAGTTGGTTGCGTCAATCGGGGTCATGGCAACGTCCATGATCTTCTCGGCGAGCGTCTGCAAATTCTTGGCCGCGAGGTCTTCAAGTTTCACCTGCTCGTTTAGCTGCGCGCTCGTGACGTGGAACGGCTGCGAGTAATGGTTCATCGTGACGGACACGACGGACTCTGTAGAGTCGCCAGCCTCAAATCCGGTGGGGTTCGTCAGGGTGGTCGAGCCGCCCGTAACAACGGGGACGACAACGGCCTTAGTCTGCGTGTAGACGGCCTGAGAAAAATCCTTGGTGAACGAAGCGAGGGGAGCAAGACGCGCGCCCAGCGTGGTCTTGGCGGTGTTGGCGAGCGTGTCGATCAACAGGGTTGCGGAGAGAGTATTAGCCATAAAATCGGATGCTTAGTGTTTAGTGATTACGGGGAGAGTGATTAGCGGGCGGTCTGCATATCGGCATCGTGCGCCTTCCAGATCGCATCTTTGTTCTTCTCGAAAAACGCAGTCCGTGCCGCGCCGGTAAGGGCGCTATATTGCGCGAGGATGTTGCCCGCGGTCGGTGCAGTCGGGGCGGAGGCGTGGACAACCGGGAGAACACCAAGGTTTGCCGCGCTCAACTGCTCGGCGCTGGCGAGCTTGGTTTTCAGGGCTGCAATCTCGCCGTCCTTGCTGGTGATCGTCGCGCCCATCTCGGCGCGCAGGGCATTGATTGCAGACTCGTGGGCGACCCGCGCGCCGTCGAGCGCAACGCGCAACGTCTCGGCGGTAATCGCGGCGACCGGCTCGGCAGTGACGACGGCAACCGGGGCCGACTCAATCACTACAGCGGGAGCTACGGGGACGACTGCGGGAGCGGTTTCGAGTGTGGGCATAGTGCTAACTGTGTTCTGCGCGTCAATGCGCGGTTGCGTTGCGAGCGCCGCAGCCGGCGCGCTCTTGAATCGGTCCATGCTGACGGCGTTTTCGGGCGTCTTGGATTCCGTGACGGACGTGCAAAAGCCTTCGGCCATGCACTCCGCGGCGTTATACCACGTCTCCGCCACCATAGACTTAAACAGCGAACCAGGAGACTTGCCCGTGCGCTTTGCGTAAATATCAACGATCTGCTCTTCCAGCTTTTCGAGTAACGCCGCCTCAGCGCGCATCGTCTCCGCCGTGCCTTCCGCGTAGGAGGAAACTCGGTGAATCATCAAAAACGCATTCTGCGCCATGACGATTTCATCCCCCGCCATAGCGATTACGCCGGCCATGCTCGCGGCGATGCCGTCGATATAGACGCAGACGTGCGCCGGATGGCTCAAGATGCCGTTGTAAATCGCCAGCCCATCGAAAACCGAACCGCCGCCCGAATTGATGTGCAGGTTGATGCGCGGTGCATTAATCTCGTTCATCTGCGCGATGAAGCCCGCCGCGCTCACCCCGTAAGCGCCGATGGAATCGTAAATGTAAACGTCCGCCGATTGCTCGGTAGCGTTGGAGATTTCAAACCACTTTTTGCTGGTGCTCATTACAGAGAGGGGCGCGCGTCATGCGGCCTTGGCTGGCTTGGCCGGGGGCGCTTTCATCGGGTCGCCCATGGGATCGCCCGCTTGATCTTCGTTCGGGTCTGCCGCATCGCCCGCGGCATCGTCACCCGGCACGGGCAAGCCCGCCGCCTTAAGTTTATCGTTCTCCGCGCGCCGGGCCGCGATGTGGTTGTCCAGGCTGACGCCGCGTTCGGCGAGAATGTCTGAAAGGTTGATGATGCACGCCGCGTAGTCCTCGCGCTGGCTCTTGCTGTCGCGCCCGTAGTCCACCGTCAGCTTTTGCGGCATCGCAAAGGACCAACGCCACCAATCGGGCGACTCTGGCAAGCGTCCGCGCTTAATCGCCTTTGCCACCGCGTAGCCGACAAGGCGCTTGGCCGCGGGCCGGAACAGGTCTTGCCGATCCTCAACCGCACGCATCGCCTTAGACACAATCAGGCGGATATTTGCCCCGCCGAGTTTCGAGGAATCCCAAGACATTTCAAACGGCCAATTAGCGCCCGCGTAGGCGTTGCGAATCAAGCGATCCATGAAACTTTCCCACGCCTCGCCTGGTCGCTCGCTCTTGAGAAATTCCAGTTTGCTGCCACTGTTCGCGCGGAAATATTTCACGGTGCCGCCCGCAATATCTTCCGTAGTCACGCCCGACGCCGCCACCGCGGACCCGGCATTGCGCAGGAGGGTTTGCGGGTCGCTCACGTCGGGCATTCCCGTCTCGTTGTGCTCAACGAGGCCGATGCTGCTCGCCACCGCCGAAGCAAGCCGCTCGTAACCCTGCACGGTGCGCAGATCGCGCAAATCAAGAATCGCGTGCGAGAAGCACGGCAGGCCGCGCAGTTGGCCCACCCATTCCGGCTCATACAGAAAAACAAAATCCCGCGCCGACACCCAGCGGTCAAGTTTGCCCGACTCGTCCGCGCCAAGAATGCAATAGGCGACGGGTTGCCCGCGCTCGTTGATCGCTACGCCGTCCGTCTGTTTCAGCCCTTTGTATGGTCCCGACTCCACCTCGGCGCTGTCGGTCCGCGCGCCGATTTCATTCGACGCAATCAACTGAAACCGAGCGTTGCCGCTCGCGTCCTCGGTCAGCAAAATGCCCACGTCGCCGTCACGGTCCACGCTGACGCTGGCAAGGTGAAGCTGCGTCTGGAAATCGCCGCTGCCCGTGATTTCACAGAGCCCGTAAAACTCGTCCTGCAAGTAGGCCGTCGCGAGTTTTCCAAAGGCCGCATCCGTGCCGACGAATTGCGGAGCCCACGCGCGCCCGAACGAATAAACCGACTTGTCTACGATTGCCGCCTTGGCCGGCCCGAGGTTGGAAAAGATTTTCCGAGAATCGCTCATCAACCGCAGGCGGTCCGTGGGGTTTAATTCCTCGTGGAGTCCGCGCGTGGTCGTGCGCTCATAAGGACGCTGCGCCCGTTCCATTGGGTTTGCTGCGTCAAAGAGCCAGGAGGCAACGGCGCGGGCGATTCGTGTCTTGATGTTCATTCGTGCGGGTTGTGTTTCCGTTGCCTCAATTCAGTTTCGCCTGCGTCTTGCCGGATGGGCCGGACAAACCGCGTTCGCAGAGTTGCAACGCGAGTTCCGTTGCCATGAGCAGATCGGCAATCGAGCAGCCGGGCGCGGTCGAGAGATATACGCTCTTGCCGTTCACGCTCGTCCCCGTGATCTGCCCATTTTGAGCGTTCACGCTCGTCCATTTCGTCACCTGCAAAGCCTCCAACCACGTAGCGGGATCGCCGGGCGAATTGTTGTTTGCCTGCCGCATGAGCACGGCAACGAGTAGCTTGAGCATATAAAACGGGCGCGGCGTCAATTCCCACCGCTCGCCGCCGCGTCCGGTTCCGCCGCCGATAGGATGCGCAGCATGAGCGCCGCCGCGACCTGCATCGCCTCGCAATCCCACGCGTGATTCTCGCCCACCCGCTGCCAACGCCACACGAGCCGCCCGGTTCGTTTGTTGATCCGCTCGCGCTTTTGATCGCCGCTCAACTGCTTTACGTAGTCTTCGGGCGCATCGTCGGGCGTCTCCCATGATGCTCCGCGCCCCGTGCGCAGGGCGTGCAGCGTGTCCTTACACGGTTCCGATGACCAATGCACATACGGCGCGAGCCCGCCCGGCACCGCGGCCTGTTTCAGCTCGGAATAAAAGCGCCGCACTTCCTTGCCGCTGCGCAGATGATGCACAAACGATTCTTCGCCGCTGCCGTGCAACGCCGTCCATCCGTAGCGCACGCAATCCCCGTAAACCTGCGCCGTCGCGTGCTGTGCATCCTGAAACGTCAGGGCATCCTTCACCCCGTGCGCCTGCTGGACCTCGCGCACCGCCTCAATCGTCTGCGCCCGCGCATAGTATAAGAGGCGCGAGCTTCCGTCATTGCGCCACGCGCGGACGCAGACCCACCAATGGTCCCGCTGACGATCCGCCGTGAGTAGCCGGGCTACCTCGTTGGAAATCTTGTCCTTCGGTGCCGCCGCCACCTCTGCCAGCCGGTAGCCGTCGCCGTGGAGCACGAAGGTTTCAATTTCCTCTTCCGGCTTCCACGCCAGCGCGAGCCGCTTTTGATAAAAATCCCGCGTCGGCTGCATGATGCCGCGTTTCTTCTGCTCACGCGCGCCCAGCCATTGCGCCACCAACGCACCGAGGTCACGCGACACGAGGGCATTCCATCGGAACGAGCGCACCGCTTCGGGCGCGCTCGGATTCTCCGCCACGTATTCGCCGCCCGCATTCCACGCCGCCCGCGTCCGCGCCGTGTTGTCGTGCTCATGCCCGCATCGCCGGCACTTCCACCGCGCCGAGTCCGCCGCGCGCCCCACGTCGTAACTCCCGTCCGCCCGCTTCGCATCGTCCGCCCACACTACGCCCGCGTATTTCGTCGCGTCCCCGTCGCACCGCGCGAAAAATTCCAACGGCGAGAGCTGGGCGCAGCCGGCGCAACGCACATTCCACACGGCGCAATGCCCCGCGCCCCATGCAATATCCATGTCATCGCCCGCGACTCCGCCCTGGGACTCGTTGAATACCTTGCTGCTCTGCGTCTCCTCAAACTTGGAGACGCGCCCCTCGGCGTGTTCGAGCAGTCCCGGTTTCCATAGCCAAACCTCCGAGTTGAATTTCCACCGAATACTTTTGCTCTGAAGGTTGTTCAGGTTCGCCCCGTTCAAGAGCAAAAAGAAGTTTCCGAAATATGTCTCTGTCGTCGTCGCCTTGTGCCGATCCTGCGGCATGAGCGCGGCGACCGGGCGGCACGTCCGCAGGAGTTCGTTGAACCGCGTTTGCGCCTGCTCCTTGGCGTCTTCGTCGCTCTGCATCGTCCACATGATCGGCCCCGGCGCGTTGGCTATTACCCACGGAATCGCCGTCTCCACCATCAAGCTTTTCCCGGTTTGAATTGCGCCGTAGCACGAAACCTTCCGCACCGCCTCCGACTGGATCGCATCGAGCGGGGCCATGAGATAGCGCGAAGAACCAAAGTCCACCGGCCCCGGCACCGCGTAGGCCGCAGGCAAAACCAAGTTGTCCCGCGCCCATGCGTAAATCGCGCGCCGGTCCGGTGGAAGCATCGCCGCCGCCCAAGAACGAGAAAGGCCAATGGTTGTTATACCATTGGCCCGAACGTCACTTGACCCGACAACTACTCAACGCCTACGCCTCTGCCCACTTGTCCACGTCCATCTGCAACCGGGCAACAATCTCGTCCGCCATTTCCCGCCCGTATTTCCGCAACGCCAGCGCATCGCAACCCGCCATCTTCGGAGGCAACTCGTTCTCAAGTTTGCTGTAGAGATACGCCCGCAACTTCATCGCCATTCGCCCATGTAGCTCGTCCACCTCGGACCGGAGCACGCTCAAACGCTTTTCCCGTGCGACCCGCAGTTCTAGCAACTCAACTTCCAGCTTGGTCTTTGCGATCTTCTCGGACGCCAATTCACCCGACGCATGCGCCTTTACGTTCTCCGCCTTCCACGCTGCACACGCGGCAATCTCGTAGCCGAGCCCCGGCGCTTTGACCGGGAATCCTGGGCGCTTGCTGTAGGTGCGCCACGCCCGCTCCGACGTGCCCAACGCTGCCGAGAGTTCGTCCAGGCTCGCGGCGTGCGTCGGGGCGGGCGTCGCCGCGGGCTGCTGCGCTTTCTGATCGCTCATCGGACCACAAACCAAACAAAGGCGATGCCGAGGGTGATCGCAAAAGCCATTCCGATCACATCGGCTAACTTTTTATTTTCCGCTTCTTCGCCGTCTTCGTCCTGCCATTCCGTGTTATTCATAATTTATTTTTCCTGCGTTAGCTGATCCTGATTTTATTTGTCTAGATGGGGCGGATTGGGTTTTGCCGATGGGTTGCATAGATGAGGTCCGGGCGACACACC
>Ga0114977_10002371_pt1 | contig 12132 bp, 11 predicted proteins | sample S_130805_MF_Meta_FD_87026 | JGI IMG/M metagenome (GOLD analysis project Ga0114977, IMG submission 87026) | Freshwater microbial communities from Lake Simoncouche, Canada to study carbon cycling - S_130805_MF_MetaG | ecosystem: Environmental > Aquatic > Freshwater > Lake | place: Lake...
ACTAGTTCCAAAACACTATGATCTTCTTCAGGTCTTGGACCAAAATTAAATGGTTCACCGTGTAGCTTTGGGTTACTCTGTAACGCTAGTGCTAACGTGAGATAGCCGCTAAGTGGCTCTAGAACGTGTTGCCAAGGCCTTGTTGCGTTCGGATTTCTTAGCTTAACTAATTCATTTTGCGACCAACTTCTTACGCAATCAGGAATAATTCTATCATCTGCCCAATCACCACCACCTATAACATTTCCAGCCCGTGCCGAAGCAATTCTTACATCATTATTTTCTAATTGAAAATATGATCTGATGTATGAATTAATAGCAATCTCAGCTGAACCTTTAGAAGCGCTATAAGGGTCATAACCTCCTAGTTCATCTGTTTCAACATAACCTTTGGTCTGTTCGATATTTTTATAACACTTATCACTAGTAATTATTACTGCTGCGCATGGGCTATGTAACCTCCGTAACGATTCCAGAACATTGATTGTTCCCAAAACATTTGTTTGCCACGTTTCTATAGGATTTTCATAAGATTTTCGAACTAGTGATTGAGCTGCAAGATGGAAAACAAAATCTGGTTTTATATCAACAATTACATTCTCGACTTCTTGTCGATTTCTTACATCAATTCTTAAATCCTTAATTTCGGTAGAGAGTTTGGCGGAGACAAAATGTGAGGGATTTGTAGGTGGGTTTAGCGCAATCCCAACAACGTTTGCACCAAGTTTTACCAGCCAAGCTGTAAGCCAAGACCCTTTAAACCCTGTATGCCCAGTTATTAGTACCGACTTATTCTTAAATTTTTCGCGGAAGTTATTCTCCATACCCGTACTCATCCTAGGTTCTTGGTAAGTAAATTGTTTAATTCCTGAATTGGCTTTTCAATTTGCCTTGCATATTGTTCGCAAAATTTATTACGTGCTTTTTGAACCTCTAATCTATTCCACCATAACTCAATATCGGTCCATTCATTATTGATTTTTTCGCTTATTGATTTAGGTGAGAGATGCAAGATACCAATATCTACTAACTCTTGATAGTACAGTTTTGCTTCCGGCACAAGGTGATCAAATCCGTTTTGCCAAAATGCCATAGTTGGCAAATTTAAAGCAAGAGTTTCTAAAAACCCTGTTGAATCATAACTATGAACTACTAAGCGGCTTTTGGAAAGAAGTGTGAAAAATGAGCCTTGATTATAATTAAGTTTTAAATTATCATCAAATTCTAACCACCTCAAGTCTTCTCTAAACTTTTGAGTTTTAGATAAACCATGCAATCTGACCACTGTATTTCTCCTTATTGATTCACTAAGGTTTGAAATAAAAATTTTCTGATCTTCAAAGTATTTAAGATGCTGATTTACAGTATCCCATGTATTTCTTCGATAATCAATCGGCAACTGATTTAGTAAGAGTCCTCCTTTAGGGTTAGATCTTAATTTTTTATTAACAATTTTAAAAATAAAAGATGGTTTATAATTTAAACTATTGTTGCCCCATCCCCACGTTAAAAAAGTATCACAAATTTCTTCCTCCACTGATGGACTTAAAAATCTATGTGTGCCAAAGTTAGATCCGTGTTGGCCAATAATGTATTTCGCTCCCTCCTCAGCTTTTACCGCACTCCAATATTTAAATACCTCATCTGTGCTATAACTATTTGAAGTAAATATAAATTTAGGTGACTTAGGAAACCCCATCTCATTAGCTACAACTTTTAGTTTGTTAAATCCTTCTAAATAACAGGTTGGCAAAAAATTGAACAACATAGATGAAAGTATTGATAAATATTTGTCGTTAATTACATAAGTAGATTTTAATGATAGTTTATTACGTAGCTCTATATTTTCCTCACAATCAATTTTTACAAATTCAGACTCCCAAAATTTTGGAAGTTGACCTAAGCGAAAATTTAATTTAACTTCCTCAAATCTTGGCAGATATGTATTTATAACTAATGCATCACTATTTTTTTTAAAATATTTTAAACATAATTTAATAGCAGAAAATATTCTGCTTTTTAGAGGTTTTATTTCCGATTGTTTCTTGAGGTTAGACTCAATTTGTTTTAAATTCTCAGGTTGGCTTTTATATACCTCAAATTTAAAACTTATTTCTTTAAATAAATTTAAAATTTGTAAGTCAAAAGTACTGTTCCAAGAATCCGATTCAAGCAAGGTAAACATTGATTCAAAATTTTTTGGGATAAGCTTTTCTTTACTTAGTTCAATAAAAGTAGAGCCAGATACTTCATACTTGCCCATACAATACTCTAGGGTTTTAATTCGATTTAAACCGGTCTCAATATAGGTTCGAAGCCAATGGCCAATTAATATCTTCCAGAATCTTTCACTGTAAGTGGTTTGGTGGGTATCATTTAATATTTTGGTCAATTCGGTAAGTAATATTTTTTCAATTCTTCTGCACTCAAGATTATCTTGAACTTTATTGTTTAAATCTAAACCATATGGCTCAGCAACAATTGCATTCATTTTTTGCCATATATGCTGCCGATCATAGAGTTTACACCACTCGCCTAGGAAGATAACTGGCTGATCAAATTTCCAGGTCCGTTCGTCAGCTGTTGTAATTAGGTACCTACCAATATTGGGCATGTTTATCCTTAAACTTTTTCTAGATTATATTTCAAGCAGACTTTTCCACCGACTGAGTTTACTGTTCAGGGTAAAGAATTCGATTTTTTCTTTCGTATTTCTATCACCTTCATATAGGTGTTGAATGAACCCAGAGAGTTTTTGAGGTTTATCCGCAAAACTAACTCCTGGGATTCCTCTGAGTGGGCTTAGGTTAAGTTTTTCAGGTTCAAGAACCGAAACTACTGGTAAACCCATGCAATAGGCGTCTACGGCAGCTGAAGTAGAGCCACTGGTATAAACCATGTCAACTTCAACGAGCAATTCAGACAAAGAACGTTTAGTTATTTCTAGAAAATTAAAGTCCCGACTGTCGATAGGGCAAGAAGGATGAGGCCGCATGATAATTCTAGGCTGAAAGTTTAGTAAATCAATTGCTTGCTCTAAAAGTTTAATTTGGTGATAAGTATTTTCAAATGAGTAGTCTCCTAGAACAAGTATTTGATATTTTTGTTTAATTCTCTTTGCTTTTATCTTATCTTTGTAAATTTCGATATATTGATAACGCAAAGCCTCGGTCAAAATTAAGTCATTTTTTACATATCCAGCATCTAAAAATGTGGTCATGGAAAATGGGCCATTAACGGCAATTTTATCTGGAACAGGAAGTCGTAAAGGACTTATATCAGTATACGATCTAGGGTCGGAAAAATAACGTAAATCCCAAAACAAGACTGTTGAATGTTGTGCGCCAATTAATTTATTGTGTTGGTTACTTTTCCATGAGTTGATCAACGAAAACTCCCATGGTTGTTGCTCAAAAAGATAGACTCCGATATTTTGTTCTGGTAAAAGCGAGCAAGCTTTTTCAAATAGATTTAAATTTAATAAGTTTTCAACTGTCCGGATACCTAGAGAGGTTTTATTGTATTCATTTTTAAAAAGTGGCCATATTTGAAGGCCCTCACTTTGCGTCTGTGAAATAACCTTTTCAATTTTTTTTAATTTATTTTGCAAATAATTCCAATCTTGTAAGGTCTTGATAAAAATTTTTATGCTTAAAAATGAGTCGAGCAAAACATGATTTTGATAATTATTATCTGAATAATCAAACTGATTAACCAATCTATGTTCGGAAGATGTCACAGATGACTTTGAATCACGAGTTAAAATATGGAGCCAATTAGTTTGTTGTCCGGCAGCTTGCAAAATACTAGGCAAGTCACCCCAGTAATAATTTTCAAGCTTACCCTCTGATGCAGATCCAAGTGATAGTCCGTCAAAATATGAAAAAAATGTGATTTTTGCAGTTGAATGTTTCCATTTGTTTATACCAATACCGCGACAAGACCATCTCTTTAAAAAGTATCGGGTCAGCCAAATTAATGCTTTCGCCCTATTAGGCAATAATCTAGATATCTTACTTTTTGCCGATTCCCTAATTCTAGAATCAGTGATTCTATTCCACACAAACTCTATATTCTTACATCTAGAATATATTTCTAGACATTCGGCAAGTGCAATATTGTCAGTGACAAGTATTATACTTTTTGTATTAGTAGTTATATTCCACTCATCAAATGCCATAATACGGATAGCATCATTAATTTGTGGAGACTTAGAGAAATTAAATTTCTCGGCAAGAGGGGTCATCCACCAATAACTTAAATTATTTCTAATTTTTAAAGCATCAACTACACTAAAAAGTCCAAAATTAGTTTTTCCAAGATTATAAATCCAAGTTAAATAGCGCGCTTTTAGGCGATTGGCATTTTTCTCAATAAGTTCTGGAATAGAAATTTGATTTTTTGAATTACTTTGACGATATTGTTTCCACAAAATTATAGTTTTTTCATTGTTGTTAGGTAAAGTTTCTGAATCCCAAATAATTATACTCGACATAATTAATTTATTAAACCTAATGACTTTAAAATCTCCTCTGGGAGATTTAAGTCTAGCTTTGTACCTATATCGTTATCGCTACCTAATATTTTTTTTCTTATTAAAAAACCACTAAAACAAATTTTTTTATATGGCGTAATAGCAGTTAGGCTTGGTTTTCCAAAATATCCATACGCAGTGATTGAACTTGGCAATAGCGCCATCAACTTACTTAATAATTGTTTAGCATTTACTACCACATACGCAGCATGCTCGCCAGACATTTCTCCATCAAAATTTATATGCTGGTATGACATATTGATATCATCACAACCTGCACCCGCTACCATTCTAAAAGTTGCTATTAGTGCTCCACCATCAGAAACGTGTTTCCAGGAACTAGTAAGCATCTCATCAAATTGAGTATTCCAATCAATACAACTCAATGAAAAAACTGAATTAAAGGTTTGATTCAAAATAACTGAATTAGATAAAGTTAAAAAATCCCCACACAAAATTTTGGCAGCTGGATTTAATTTAGTTGCGATTTTGGCCGCCATTTTATTTACTTCAATTCCTGTATATTTATTAACGCCAAATTTTTCTTTGAGCGCCAGGCCCAAGCCACCACAACCACTGCCAATGTCTAAAATTTCATGATCTTTACGAATTCCAACTTTTTCGATAATGAATTTTTCCGAATCATAAAAATCTTCCCATTTGATTCTATGTTTAGCATAATATTGGGAAATTTCCGGGCTTTGATAAGCTATATTTTTTTTCAATTTATCACCATCAGAGTTATATCTGTTATCGAAGTAATTCCAAAACATACGGACGCAATTATAGAACTTAGTAAAAATGCGTTTATTTTGGTTGATAATTCCTCGAAATTAGTAGCCATTTAACTATAGCCTCCCCTAACTCTAATATTTCTATTTCAAAGTTGGAATCAAAACCCACGCCTAATTATAAGATAGGCACATCATAATTGGTTAATCTACTATCTGAATGCAATTTATAGTTTGTTTAAATCATCAAATGTTTGTTAAGGCTAGGAGAATACTTGTATGTTCTTTTTTATATCAGCAATACCAAGTATACTCCCTTTGACAACTATCAAGGGGTTATTTCATGAGCGTAGTCTGCATTCTTACCGCTAGGAAAAATTCTAAAGGCTATCCTGGCAAAAATCTTTTAGAGATTAGAGGAAAAAAATTATTTGAATGGGTAGCACTTGAGGCATCAAAAAGTAAATTAATTGAAAAATTTTTTGTCAATACAGATTCTTTCGAAATTATTTCAAAATTGTCGGAACTTGGGTGGAATGCAATTCCACGCCCAGAGAAGTTGGCTAATGATAATGCGTTGAGTGAAGATGTATTTATTCAATCACTTGAGTGGTTGAATAAGAACAACTCTTCAGAAATTCATATTTTAGTTCTACTAATGGCTAATTCACCAACTTTTACATTTAATGAAATTGATAAAGCAATCGATATATTAAGGAATAACCCAACTTATGATTCTGCGGTAACGGTATCAAGGTATAACATGTGGAGTCCTGTGCGAGCTCGAAGAATCCGAGTAGATGGTTTACTTGAACCATTTGTGCCACTATCTTCGTTTGGAAAAATGGATGAATTCACAAGTGGTAGAGATAGCCAAGGTGATGTGTGGTTTGCGGATATGGGTTTTTCTGTTGTTCGAGCCAAAAATCTCCAAGAAATAAAATCTGGTCAGTTGCCGCAAAGATGGATGGGGCAAAATATTTATCCAATCTGCCACGAGGGCGGACTCGACCTAGACTATCCATATCAGGTTGGCCAAATAGAATGGTGGATTGATAACCAATTGAAAAATAGTGGGGATAAATCAATATTTTAAAAAATTTTTAAGAGATATAATGGTTTTCCCATTCAAAATTTTAAAGGTATGGCGTTTAATTATCTTATTGTTCTTTCCCTCGCTGTCACTGTTTTTGTTGGAAAAAACAGAAGAAATATTCAAAAATAAAATTATGAAAAATATTACCCATAAATCAAATGATGGATCTACAACAAGTCTAAGAATTTATACTCCAAATTCAATAAATTACTTTCGGGCTGAAAGTTTTTCGACAAAAGAACCTGAAACTCTAGAGTGGATTGATAAATACGGTAAGGATAAAATTTTTTACGATGTTGGCGCGAATATTGGGCTTTACTCACTTTATTTCAGCAAAAAACATTTACGCCATAGCTATGCTTTTGAACCTAGTGTTTTTAATCTAGAATGTTTAGCTAGAAACATAAATATAAACAATCTCCAAGATTTAATTACAATAATGCCTTTTGCTTTATCGGAAAAAACTTTGGAATCGAAATTTTACCTAAGTAGTTTTGAAATGGGAAGTGCACACTCAACTTTTGACAAAAAAATTGGGCATGATGGATTAATTTTAAATTCAAAATTTGAATATCTGACCGTGGGATTTGCACTTGACTTTCTTGTCAATAATTTAACAATACAGCCTCCAGGGCTAATTAAGATTGATGTTGATGGTATTGAGGACCTAGTTTTGCTAGGAGCTCAAAATGTGCTTACTAGTCCCAATTTAATTTCCGTATTAGTTGAAGTAAATGACGATTATACTCTTTTAAGTCGCGCAGTAACTACTACATTACTCCACTCAGGATTCGTTCTTAAAGAGAAACGTCAATCAGAAATGTTTGTAAACTCAATTTATAGCAATTCTTACAATCAAATTTGGAGTAAAAATGAATTTTAAAAATTTTTCAATCGAAAATCATGTACGACGGGAAATTAAAGAAATTACTCGACAAGAAAATTCTTTTAACCGATCTAACTACATAAGGTTGGATAAAAATGAAAACTTATTTTCTTTAGATGAATTGTTTGAGTTGAAAATTAAATCACTTGTTACTAGCGATTTGCTCTCTTGCTACACAAATCTAGAAGATGTTTATCAACAAATTGCCACAACTTTTAAAGCCAATACTAGATGTATTTCAATAACAGCAGGAGCTGATTTGGCTATAAAAGCAGTATATGAGACTTTTATAAGTCCTGGAAGTCATATAGTTCTTCCAGAATATTCTTACGGTATGCATCACGTATATTTAAAGCAGTTTTCTGCGAACGTCACCAGAATATCTTTTAAGCAAGATCTAAATTTAGATGTTCAACAAATTTTGGCAATTGAAGAAAATATCAAGTTAGTTTTTATTGAGTCTCCATCAGGCAGCACAGGACTGTCTCTTATGGATAGTGAGATTGATCAATTAGCACTAACCCTTAGAGCAAGAAATACTTTGTTAGTAGTTGATGAAACTTATGCAGGAATTGCTAAAGAATTTCTTCCACTACCGATCTTTAACAAAAATCCAAATTTGTTATCAATAAGAAGCTTCAGTAAAAATTTGGGCTTAGCTGGGTTAAGGGTAGGGTTAGTTTTTGCAAATGAATTAACGATCCCATGGCTTAAAAAAGTGCAGCCAATGCATGAAATTAATAGTTTTGCTTCATCAGTTCTTAGTTTATGCCTGTCAAGTGAAGAAGCATTTAGCGTTTATAGAAATCAGGTCAATCATTCTAAATTGATAATTAAAGAAAGTATCAATGATAAGCTTTATGATTTGGTTATAGGTGATGCTAATTTTTTTCTAATACGCCCTAAATTTAAACAGTTTAGTCCGTTAAATTTATATATGAAGGAAAATGGATTTCTGATTAAGGATCGGTATGATAGAGGAGCTCTTAAAGGATACTTTAGAGTTACTTTCGGAGATGAAATTCAAATTAATTCATTTCTTGATCACTTGAATAAATTCCATTTATTGCATAAGCTAAGAGACAATAAATTTAACTTGGATGATAAATAGAAATGAAACAGAAATATAGAGTCGGAATCAGTTTATCTGGGTTCAATCCTGATGGAGATTTATTGTTGATCCTAGAAAAACATGGATACGAAGTTATCAATCCAGCAATTAAGTTAAGAAATGCATATGATCTAGCAGAGATGTTTAGCGAATGCGAAGTTATAATCGCAGGAACAGAACCATTGCATGAGCTTGTGAGTAATTCAAAACATTTGAAGTTAATTTTAAGAGCTGGTATCGGTACAGACAATATTCCAATAGACATTTGTTTGCAACGGAATATCAAATGGATCACATGTGAATCGGAAATTGTAGATTCTGTTGCAAATTATGTGCTGAGCCAGGTATTGAACATATCTATGGGCATCTATCAGAATCTACTTAATTTAAACAATTCGTGGAGAAATAGTATGGGAAAAGGTATTCAAGATACTTCAATTGGGATAATTGGGTTTGGGCGAATAGGTAGTTCGGTAGGTTTAAAGCTTTCTCATTTTAAGTTTCGAGACATGGGTGCATATGACGTGTCTCAAAATGGATTTCTAGTATCAAAGGAAGATCTTAAAATAAGACAGGTGAACTTGGATGAATGTTTAACAAATTTCAACATTTTAACTTTACATGTTCCGTTAAATGATTCAACTAGAAATCTTATTAGCCACGACCAGTTTAAAAAAATGAATTCAGATACTTGGATAATCAATACTTCGCGAGGTGAAGTTATTAATGAAGAAGCTCTAATTCAAGCACTTAAAAATAAAATGATTGCTGGTGCTGTATTGGACGTCTTTGCAACAGAACCATATAAGGGCAAATTAATGGCTTTTCCTAATGCAATTTTAACACCTCACATTGCAACTTTTAACCTGAGTACCCGTACTGCAGTTGAAAGACATTTAGTCAATATAGCTGTAGACTTCATAAAGATTTAAGGTTGTTATCTTTGGGAAGGGTAGGTTTTTGAACTCCTTAGTATTAGGTGGCAATGGTTATCTGGGTCGAGAACTAGTAAACCAATTAGTCTTAAAAGGTGACTCTGTAATTAGTGTCGATAAGTTCATGCCAGAACTAAAGCATGCTGGAGTTTCCTACATAATTTGTGATATTTCAATCCAAAGCCAGATACTGGAATTACTCGGACATTCTCATGTAGATCGCATCTTTCACTTTGCTGGAATTGCAGAAATCGGTGAGGCAAATGAGTCCTTTTATAACACAGTCCACACAAATACTTTAGGCACACTGTACTTATTAGATGCAATGGAGAAAAAGAAGATAGGAAATCTTATTTTTGCAAGTTCGATGTATGTCTTTAGTAAAAAAGGTGGCGTTTATCGCCTTAGTAAACAAATTTCTGAACAACTAATCTCTGAGTACTCTACAATTTTTAATTTAAATGCCTCAATTCTTAGATTTGGATCAATTTATGGCCCAGGTTCAACTGAATCCAATGGCCTACATCAGATAGTTAAAAGCGCGCTTACTGGCCCTAAAATCAGATATGAAGGTAACCAAAACAGTGTAAGGGAATATATTCACATTAATGATGCAGTAAAGGCGTGTGTGGCGATAGCAAATTCGAATCTCAAGGGGTGTAACTTCCACCTAATTGCAGGAGAAAAAATGCTTAAAATAAGTGATGTTTTATTTATGATCAAAGAAATGCTTGGTAATAATATCGAAATTGAATTCGGTCAAAGCTCAGAGGATGGACATTATAGTATCACGCCATATTCTTTTCATCCTGAGAAAGGCGAAAAATATAGATCACTTGACTTCGTTGATTTTAGCTATGGGCTTTGGGAATTAATTCAATATGTATCAGAACTCTCGATGAATGATTCGGCTAAAGAAGGTTCAAAGTAATGGAAAATAACCAGTACCTAAAAGGAGAATCAATATTAAAAATTAATCTAAGCTTGGAAACTAGTGAATTGCGTTCAAGAGTAATGGGTAATTTGACAGAGATCGAAAATAGTATTCGCTCCACTGATGTAAACATCTGGCAAAAAGTCAAAGATTCTCTCAATAGTTTAGATAAGCTATGGCCACTACAACAACACGTACTTATGGAAGCTAGGCACCAGAATAACATTGTACTCGCCCGATATTTATGTGCGAGATATCGTTATGACTTCTACCCAAAACAGCAGATACTTGACGAATACCCACCTTGTGTTCAAATAGAACCTACTTCAATTTGTAATTTTAGGTGCGTATTTTGTTTTCAAACTGATATAAAACTCAACAAACCTAATCAAGGTCATATGGGGCAAATGACGTTTGAAATGTTCAAATCAATTGTTGATGAAATTGAAGGTAAAGTGGACTTTATAACTTTAGCGTCCAGAGGGGAACCACTATTAAATAAGAAACTTCCAGAGATGCTTGCATATGCTAAGGGAAAGTTTCTGGGTCTAAAGATTAATACTAACGCCTCACATCTTACTGATGAGATGTCTCGCATAATTCTTGATAGCGGAGTTTCTACAGTTGTTTTTTCTGCTGATGCTGGAGATAAAGATGTGTATGAATCCTTAAGAGTGAACGGAAATTTCGATAAAGTAATGAGCAATATATCTAAGTTTAATCAGATAAGGAAATTAGAATTTTCTAACTCCAAAACTCTAACTCGAGTTTCAGGCGTCCTTTTCAATCCAGGGAAACAAGATATGGACTCGCACCGGGCAGCTTGGGAAAATTTAGTCGACCAAGTAGCCTTTGTGAATTATCTGCCATGGGAAAATCCATATGACTCAAAACCAAGCGAAGTTGATGAGCCTTGCAGTGACTTATGGCGAAGAATGTTTATATGGTGGGACGGAAAAGTAAATCCCTGTGATGTTGACTACTTATCTTGGTTAAGTGTTGGGAATGTGAAATCGCATAAGATCAGCGATCTATGGAATTCGGAGGGTTATTCTTCGCTCCGAAAATCTCATAATGAAAATATGCGGAAGAGCATTACTCCTTGCAAGTCTTGCTTCGTAAAGTAAGGCGAGATACCTAAATTCTAAAATATCATTCACTATTACTGGATGTTGACGGAACCTTGCTTGATTCTTTGCCAATAAAAAATAAAGTATTTATTGATGTACTCAGTTCTGAGGGTATTCCAATCAAATTCTCTACACCAATTATACAAGAAACAATAGCGCTCACTAGATCCTATAGGTTTAAGAAAATCTGGAAGGAATTTCACAAAGAAGAAATTCCAATGGCAATTCTAGAAAGGTTACTTTTAAAATCGGCTGAGAAATTATCTAATTGTTTTTTCCCGCCAATTGCTGGAGCAAATGATTTTATAAAGCAGATGGCCCAAAGTTACCAATTTCATATTGTAACGGCTGCAGAAGAGTCGGAAGTTGTAAGAAATTTTAAAAAACTGGGCTGGAATAAATTGCTAACTTCGGCTACTTTTAAGGTTTCACAAAAAAATTTAGTTTTTAAGAACTTAATAGGTCAACACAATATTTCGGTGGAACAATACCTAGCAATAGGAGATACAGAAAGCGACTGCTTGGCAGCACTTGAAAATAAAGTTGATTTTTGGATAATCTCAAAGTCGACGGATCTGACTATGCCAGTGGTTAAATTGAGCTCAGGTATTTCAAAGGATTTCTACCCAGTCATACAATATTTAAGTTGATTCTCATAAGCTTGTAAAATTATTTGATGGCGCTACTCTAACATATTAAGTCGTTGCGCTAGCATTAGTAGTCTGAAAAGTAAGGAGTAATTTTTGAAAACAATAATCTTAGCTGGTGGTAAAGG